>PDWJ01002896.1_pt1 | contig 20542 bp, 20 predicted proteins | sample 1430881 | NCBI WGS metagenome assembly PDWJ01 (sample SAMN01162460, study PRJNA174530) | Oral metagenome, whole genome shotgun sequencing project. | biome: Marine environment; feature: Marine mammal; material: Swab sample of the gingival sulcus; isolation source: swab sample of gingival sulcus... | reverse complement strand
ATACATCCCGCCCTGGACGATCCCGAAAAGGAGCTGTTTGGTAATATTGTCCTTCGGATTAAATTGTTTACTGAACTCGCCAAAATAGTAGCTTCTCAGAAATAAAAATCCTGGAATTACGATAGTAAAAAACAAGACAAGAAACCCTGTAGTAAGGCTCATAGTGGTTAATATGGTTAGTAGATAATGATTAGTTCAGGTCAACAACAGGATTTTCCCAAATGCCTGTTTCTCGTTGTTTGCGCGCAGAGGCTTCAAAAGCTGCGTCAATCTTCCGCTTTTTGTCAGGGTCATTGATCGCTTTCAAACCTTTGTCCGAGATAATGTCCGTTTTGGAATCAGAGAAGATATCAGCCACAACTTTTACAATGGCAACGGTAAGTACCGCACCAACGAGTGCACCCCAAAAATCATTATTTGTAGTTGATTTGCTCATTTACGTAAAGATACGAAAGTAATCATTGTTTAGTATAGAATCGCTGTTAAATTTATATAAGTCCTTGTTGTTGAGTGTAAATTGATTCGATGGTAGAACGCGTTCAAGCGAATTTGTTACGTAAAAGCATGAAGCAACGCCCATTTTTTCAACGTTTTATTAAAGTAGGGATAGTTACTTTGAAGTATAAAGTAATTGGAGTTAACAACAAAATGCTGAATCACATAACTGTTTTATTTCTGAGCTTAAAACGTATACTCGACTTTCTTCATTTCCAATGACTTGATTTTAATAGTTATAAATTTTAGATTTAACTTCTAAACTCCGCAACCATGATCAAACTACTGCTATCATCCGCTCTTTTTGTCGTAGTGTCGGCATCAAGCAATTCAACCAAAGTTTATATCTGCGATTCTGAAAACGCTGTGGCGTATCATTACACGAAGAATTGCCGTGGCATTAAACCATGCACGCATGATGTGCTGGAGGTAACTGTCGTCAAAGCGAAAGAGAAAGGCTTGCGATTGTGTGGTTGGGAGGATTAAGAATAAAAACAAATGAAAATGAAAAAACTACTATTCATCGCTTTTCTTGCAATTTCCTGCTTGGCAAAGAGTCAAGATTTTGAACAAATAACGAATCTTAACTTTAAGTTGGGAATTCTAGGGTATGAGGTACAATATTATGCTTTTGATGAAGGAGATATTGTTTCAATCGATTTTTCTGAACAAAAAGGAAAAGGTATAAAGTCGTTTGAATTTAAGTCGTATAACTCGGAAATTATTTTTTCAAAATTTAAACCTATTCGTTTTACGGAAGAGATAGAAATTAAGAAGAAGGGTTTTTATCAGATTAATATTGAAAACCAAATGGGTGCAAGGATCTGTGACTTGAAAGTTCAGAGGAAAAATGTTTCAATGTCAGGACTTTCTACTAAGGTTAAATGGTTGGAAGTCCAAGATACACTCTGGTCTAGTAAGAATGAGAGGTATCTCGATACTACCATTTATACACCTGTTCAAGTTCAAGATAAACAAAGTTTCTATATCAATAGCGCTACTAATTTAGGAGGGCAGACTAGAGTTACCTTCCCTGTAAACCTTCCCGAAAATACAATTGAATGGTTTTATACCTACGGGTGCTCCCGTAAGAAATCGGAAATTGAAACAGTAGAGAAAAGAATGAATTTATTGGGTGAACTTTCAGAGATACTATCAACATCTCTAACAGGAGGGATTGCTTCATTAACAGCTAGTCTCATTTCAAAACCACCAGGAGGGAATCAATGTGATGTATATGTGTTGGATGCAACAAATGCCAGTTATTTTCGTGCGAAATCTCAATTTACATACTTTACAGAGGGAACTCGTGAGAACTTTAAATCTGGAGTGGTACTCATGAAGAATTTAAATTACTCAGGTTTAAGCATTGGAATTAGAAATTCAGATATGATGCATGGAGTTCATGTGGCTATCGAGGTAGTTGCTATTACAAAGAAGAAAGTATATAAAACAAGAGAGGTGAGAAGTTTTACTATCACTAGGAAAAAAGTCCCTCAGTTTAGTAATTAGATTCTAAGATGGAAATAGTTCTTGTTATTATCATTTCATCATTTCTAGTTGTTGGTGTCTATTTTTTTCGAGATCAACAACGACGTAATAATGAGATTAGTGAAGAATTGAATCAATCAAAGTTGAAAATTGAGGAGCTTGAGCAACAACTTGAGCAACAGAAAATTGAAAATTTGAGATTCACCTTAAATCCACATTCATTTCGTAATACATTAAATACTATAGAGCATCTGGCAAAGAATACCTATGAATCTGTTCATAGTCTTTCTGGAATCTTTGATTACATGTTGTATGATGCAACTAATAAATATGTTCCCCTGGAGCAGGAAATCAATTTCGCTAGAGAATATTTGAATTTGTACCGCCTTCGTCTCAAACCAACTGTTTTGGTTGAGTTTAAGGTTGACGATTACTTAACAGAGGAGTTCCAGCGTAGGCGGGTAATAGCTCCACTCATATCCGCTCATTTTATCGAAAATGCGTTTAAACATGGAGAACTCTTCAGAGATGACGCATTCATTAGAGTAAAATTGGAATTACTTTCAGATGGACATATAGTTTATTCAGTTCGAAATTTAATTTCGGCCAAGAACATTGTGCAAAAAGGTGGTTTGGGTGCGGATTCTTTCAAAAATCGTTTGCAGTTATTGTACAATACTGATTACGAACTTGATTACCATGAAGCGAATAATGAGTTTAGAGCTAATCTTAAATTGAAACTCTATGAAACCTAAACATCAGTGTGTGCTTGTTGATGATGAGGAGTTCGCATTGGCTGCTCTCAAAGGAATGATTGAAGAGCTAGATATTTTAAAGGTTGAACGTGCTTATCTCAATCCTGATCGTTTTCTTGTTGATATCGATTCATTGGAGTCTAAGATTATTTTTTTGGATCTGGAAATGCCAATTTATGGAGTGGAGGTAGCTTCAAAATTAAAAAATAAGCAAGTCATTTTCGTCTCAGGATACACGGATAAAGCTTATCAAACATTTGATGTAAATCCTGTTGATTTTGTTCCTAAACCCATTCGTCTAAGTAGATTAAAAACGGCTATCTATAAAGCGTTATCAAGTATTCAAACTGATAAAATCGTTGTGAAGACCTTGAAAGCAAAACGCCACGAAGTTGCGCTAGATGAAATAGCATATATCTATACCGATAAAAAAGGTGATTCGCGAAATAAAATTATTCATTTAGTTGATGGAAGCACGATTGATATCGCCAATACAAAGTTTATTGAAATTCTGGATCAATCGTCTAAATTACTTCAGGTCAACCCGAGCGCTATAGTACACATTGACCAAGTGGTTCAAGTTATCGATACCGATAAGGCGGATTTAGACAATCATGCAAATCAATTGAATCCAAATAATGATGCTTATTGGAGCTGCCGCGATTAATTGTAAGATATTCATTTTTAAACTTGAATTATGGTAAAGAAAAAGCCCAAACCGCCCAATGGTCCTTCAAAGACAGGAAAACCTTCAGGACCTAGGAGAGGAAACAATTCACCGAAGCCAAAAAATCATAAATGAGATTATGATAGGGGTTTGATAGCCAAGTTAGCAATAGCTTGGCTTTATTAATTTACACTATACGATACTATTTTTATATTCCATGTTCCAATAAATAGTACAACCAAACATCCTTGTGAAATTGATAGGATTTGGTTAACTTAAAGTAATCTAACTGATCACAATGTCCAAATCCCACCTCACTTACATCCACCAAAAAGGCCCCTTCCAAATCAACTGTAGTCGAGCCATTTTCTCCAACGAAGAAATCGAACTCATCGAAAAATATGGACACTGGTTCGAAGCTTTAGTGAGCGGAATACTTTCTCCAATTACTGAAGAACAAAAAGCTTTCATCCAAGTCTTCAAAAACCACGAAAAACCATTCACACCCGAACAAGTCGCATGGTTCAAATACATCAAGCGATTAGAACTAGAGCAGAACAATCCCGAAAAATTCAACCTCAATTATACATCCGACGCTGAAGATCCTTTCTTCTCCCGATCCGACTGGAAAACCATGCGTGCTTGGCGAAACCATTAGTGCAATAAATTACCTGTTTCGGACTTCAAGAACACTTCGACATGCTCAACTCTTACGTATTCCGATCATCCAACCTTCAGCAAGCGTAAGCGATCAGAAAATCTATTCAATAATCTCCTTCACTCTCCCAACCTTGCCATCATCCAACATCACCTTAATCCCATGCGGATGAAACTTCGAGTTCGTCAAAATGCGTTTCACAAAGCCATGCGTTAATGCGCCCGACTGCTGGTCTTTCTTCAATACCACTTCAACCTCCAATCCAATCTCGATATTTTCGCGTTTTCTTCCGTCCATAAGCTAAAAGTAACGATCCCTAGTGATATCCTGAAATTCAGGCATCAAACATTTTAGTGCGGATTGAATTATTCCCATACTAGGCGCATCCTTACTGGACGCGGAGCATCCTTTTTCGGAGAAGTAATGGGCTTGTTAAGCTAAGATCGCGCGTATAATCCTCAAATGGTGTTCGGTGTGCATTTCCAAGAACCGAATGGAATCATTCAGGGCGAGGTTTCCAAAAATAGGATGCTTGAAGTAGGCTTTGGGTTCGAGTTGATATAGGGAAGGGACGTTCTTTGTCGAAGTTTCTACGTGAGCGCTCAACTCTTCCTGAGAATACACTTCTGTCTTTGGGCGAACCGATTTCGGAGCTCTAGCTTTTCCTCTAGGGAACTTCCCGAGTAAATAAATAATGATCTTTTTTAGGTTGAAAGGCGCTTTGAATGTAGAAGGATCTGATTTTGAAAGCGATTCGATCACACCATCAATAACCAATAATGAATGTTCGATATGCCATCCAACATTGGCTGCAGAAACACGTTCGTTCGAGATCTCAAAATGTTGAACATGATCTTTTAGTTCGTGAAGTTGGCGGGTTAATTGCTCTAGTGATCGTTGACTCATGAAGTTGAATTTGCTGACAAAGGTAAAATAAGTATTTCAAGGAGATGAAAAAAGAAAAGGCGCTCCAGAATTGAAGCGCCTTTCATCGTAATTATTTTACTTTTTAGTGTGTTACAGATAATCTTTCTGTTACAACGTTTCCGTCTACTACGATGTTTACGAAGTAAACTCCGTTAGCCAAAGCAGAAGCATCGAATGTAGCGTATTGACTTCCTACGTTCATTGAAGCAGAAGAATTCATTACGGTATTCCCCATTGCATCTGTCAATGTGATTTCAACATCAGAAGCATTCTCCAATGTGAATGATACATGTACAATGTCATTTGCTGGGTTCGGATACAACTTCATTTCGATTGCATTTTCAATCTCATTAATACCAATGTTACCACCAGTAATTGCTGTTTTGTATGCATTCAAAATCTCTCCGTTGTCCGCGTTTACAATCATTACAACTGCATGTGCTTTGTTGAGGTCGTTCACAACATTAGCAGGAATAGGATCGAATGTGTGCGAGTGCACTCCTAATGGAACTGATCCAGAAGGCAAACTTCCAGCATCTCCAAGAATGTCATCATCCGACAGGTAACGCGCTACGTGATCGTATCCACCAAAATCAGCAGGGTTAACAGTGCCGCCAGCAGTAGAGAAATCAAATCCTCCATTTACTCCAGAAGGGAACTGCATTGTTCCTGCAGGTTCACCTGAATAGTAGTTCTCTTGTCCCCAGTCTGAACCTGTTCCCATTACGTCATCTTCAACGATCACACATGAGAAACGGTAGTTTCCTGAAACGCTTCCATACCATTCTGATTCTCCAGAAACAGTAATGTTACCCGCTGCAGGATCGTATACTGCTGAAAGGTTTTTCACGTCACATGGAACAGTTGCTCCAACACGTTCGTTGTGCATATATAAGAAGTTCGAAGCAGAAGGGTTTCCTTCTAACACACGGTCAACACCTCCACCAGGATATCCACCAGGAATGTAAGTGTTGATGCCACTATCGTATGCAGCAATCGTCATTGGATCACCATTGTGAATAGCAATTCCGATAAATTCAGAAACAGATTCCATGTTTGCTAATCCTACAGCGCCACGAGGACACCATCCACACCATGTACCTGTTTTTTCTTCACCCACTACATATTTTGTAGGGATTTGCGTCAACGCAACAGTACTCACTTGAATGTCATTGTTTGTCAAATCAGCATCGCCAGTAATAGTCGCATTCAAATCAATTGTGTAAGAAGATCCTGCCACAGAGTTCAATTGTGTTGGACTTGTAAACTGGTATGTTTGGTTTGGCTGAATGTTTAAACCAGTGATATTATCTTGATTTGGACCTGAACCATCATCCCATGTTACTGATAAAGCAGTAATTGGGTCTGATCCGAGGTTCTTCACTGTTCCCATGATATCAACAGCCCCTGTTCCGATGTAAGAAAGAATATCAAATGACATCAATTCCACTTCATTTTGTGGTTGTGAACCGTAGATGAATCGGTAATAGAAATCGTCTGCACTCGTAAAATCTGTTCCCGCTGTTGCATCAACTGATGGTGAAGCTGGATCAGAAATTGCTGTTGTACCATCAATTTGAATTCCAACACTCAACGCTCCAGTTCCTGATGTGTTTCGTTGATCAACGATGTAGATATCGTTGGTTCCTTCTTCTAAAACAATCGACCAGTAAGACCATGAGATTGATCCGTTTGTACATGAAGAAAAGTGAATCCATTCTTGCTGGCTTCCAGCAGATCCAAATGTTTTTGTAGAAACGTTGTCGTTTGAACCTGTAGCTTCTAACCCCCAAACACAAACAGAGTTGTCCGGAATGCTAGCACTTGGTAAGGCTGAAGGAGTTGAACCTGGCACAGCCGTAGCACCTGTCGAAAACGTTAAGACTCCAGTTGACGAAACTTTATAGCTTGTTACGGGTGTTCCATTAAATTCGAATGTAAATGGAATTGTTTGATCCGCTGACCAAGTTGGTGTTCCTACAGATGGCCCAAGAATTGAATTCCATCCTGCTACTTGTCCACTTCCAGCAGGGTAAGCAGGGTCCTGGTTAAGACCTCCTGGAGTGTTTCCACTATCGGTCAGGTAATAATATTGCCCAAATGCAAGATTTCCTAACAAAGTAAGACCTGCCAAAAGGGAGAGTCGAGTTGCTTTCATATTTAATTTAGTTTATTAGATAATACCTCAAGATTAAGAATGTTTTACGGATATTCAACATCTATTATATATGTTTACGTGGAAGGCAAAGGTGATAGGGAGTGTACACTTGGTTTTCTAAAAAAGAATCAACGACTGGACTTATTCTGTCTAACTTGTATCATTTGAAGTGATTGAAACAACCGTAAACACTAATGGTTCGGTTGCTTTTGGCGATTCGCCGCCTCAAAGGAGGGATGGTTCTATCAATGTTTTATTTTAACAATTTGATAAGGGAGAGTGATTATTTTTAAAAAACAGGGAGAGTGATTATTTGAAACCTATTTTCAATTATGGATTCAAAGAAAGTGCATGTTTGAGTAGAAAATACCTTTGATTTGGGAGTTAATAAGCTAGTAGTCAGTAAGTAGCCTTGAGAGGAAAGGTTTGAGTACATTTGCCTTCATCTATGGATTTTATACAAAGTACTTTTCTTTATTGGTCTTTCATTACAGGTGTAATCGTTGTTTGTCTTTGGTTAATGTATGGCGTTTATCGTAGTTACGAGCGAAAGAATAGAATTCAAGTTTGGTTAACTTGGTTCCTTTTGGGAGGGTTCATTACGTTCGTTCTATTCGTGAACGAGCTTATTCCTGGTTCGAATGCTTATTACGATTATCGTTACACAAAATCCATTTTGGGTGAAGGAATTCTTCTAGATGAAATCTACGAGTACGAATCTTACGTTGAGCCATTGTTGGGAGATGGATACTCTCTTTACGTGTATGGTATTAGTGAGGAGAATGTTGATTATTTTGCTCATCCCGACTCAACCTTTTTCGACTTTCCTTTTGGGGAGCGCGCCAATGGGGAGCAGGTGAAAAATTGGAGAAGTACTCGATCGATGAAAGAAGATAGTGTTTATCTGAGTTTCGCTTTAGGTGAAGAAATCACTATTTGCCTGTGCGTAAAACAAAATTGTCCAGTGTCCAAAAGTTGATTGGGTCATTGCTAAATGAAGAAGGGAATTATTTTGCTTACAATGCAAGAGAGCACAGTGAGAATTTTGTGTCAGATATCACTCTGTATGTAATCTCGCCAAAAAATAGATGGTTCATTGCGATTTATAGCAATACGTGATATTCGCTACGGTTTGTACCATTTTCCAAAGTACCTTTTGTTACCCATCATTCGTTTTAATTCTAGTACCTTCGTAGTACGAATCATTCAACTCATCACATGGCGAACTTTTTAGATTTAGAAGTTGATCAGCGTTTTACGGATAATTTACCGGCAGATCACCTCACCGTAAACATGCCACGACAGGTGTTGGAAGCCTGTTTTTCGTGGGTGGAGACGAAAGTTCCATCGAATCCTTCCTTGGTGCACCGCTCTTCGGAATTTATGAAAGAGTTGAAGCTGGAAGTGGAAGATGAAGAGGCATTCCTCAAGGTTGTGAGTGGAGCCGTTCCGTATCCTGGTGCAAAGGCATATGCGATGTGCTACGGAGGACATCAGTTCGGTCATTGGGCAGGACAGTTGGGAGACGGAAGAGCGATCAATATCGCCGAACTCAACATTGGTTCATCAAATTGGAAGTTTCAACTGAAAGGAGCAGGACCAACACCGTATTCGCGTCGAGCGGATGGATTGGCAGTATTGCGTTCGTCTATTCGGGAATATTTGTGCAGCGAAGCAATGCATCACTTGGGTGTTCCGACAACACGCGCACTTTCATTGGTCACAACAGGAGATCAGGTTCCACGCGACATCATGTACAGTGGAGATGTCCAAGACGAACCAGGAGCCATCGTGTGTCGTGTTTCTCCCAGTTTTGTTCGATTTGGAAGTTTCGAAATCTTTACCTCCAGACAAGATGTCGAGAATTTAACGAAGTTAACCAATCACGTCATCAAGGAACATTATTCGCATTTAGGCGAGCCATCAAAGGAAACCTACGTGAAATTCTTTGCTGAGGTAGTGGACCGAACAAAGAAAATGATCGTGCACTGGCAGCGCGTAGGATTTGTTCACGGTGTAATGAATACAGACAATATGTCCATCCTCGGACTTACCATCGACTACGGTCCGTACGGATGGTTGGAAGATTACAATCCTGGATGGACGCCAAATACAACGGATGCTCAACACAAGCGCTATCGATTTGGAAGTCAGGCTTCAATTGCACTATGGAACTTGGTTCAATTGGCAAATGCATTGTTTACGCTCATTGAAGAAGCGAAGCCGCTTGAAGATATTCTCGAGAACTACAAAAAGGAGTATTTGGCAGAATACTTTGAGATGATGTGTGCGAAAATTGGTTTGGCGGAACGATCAAATTTAGATGCACAATTGATCGATGAATTGAAAGAACTCCTCGAAAGTTCGTCCATTGATATGACGATCTTTTTCAGAAATCTCAGCCAGTTTGAAGAACCCAATACCTTTTTGGATGTTGTGCGAGAAGCGAGCTATTTGGAAGATGAGAAGTTCGATAACTTTGTTGATTCGTGGTCATCGTGGCTGCATGATTACGCAGTTCGACTTGGTCAAGAAAAACGAAGTAGGGAAGACCGTGTCAAAGCGATGAACGCTGTGAATCCTAAATATGTATTGCGCAATTACATGGCACAATTAGCGATTGATGCTGCCGAACACGAGGATTACAGTTTGGTGGATGAGTTGTATCAGTTGCTCCTAAAACCGTATGATGAGCAGCCAGAAATGGAGAAATGGTTTGCGAAACGTCCAGATTGGGCATTAAACAAAGTCGGTTGCTCGATGTTGTCGTGTAGCTCGTAAAAAAAAGCCCGCAGACAAAATGCCTACGAGCCTTCCTGTGATTTGTGGTTTAGGCAAAAACTAGTTTGTTTTCACAACTTTCATGGTCTCTTTTCCAATGCGGATGATGTACATACCTGCTTCCCAATCTGAGGTGTCAACGGTTGATGTGATTCCTGTGATGAGGTCGGTGTAAATCATTTGTCCCATCGAGTTCAATACATGAACGGATGTCTCTTCTTCCGTTGATCGCTCAATGGTCAAGTACGTTCCAGAACTGAATGGATTCGGGTACACTTTCGTAGAAACTACTTCGTCGATTTCTTCATCATCCAATGTTCCTCCAAATTCAAACGCACCGAGATCGATGGTTGTGTTCTGTACACGAAGCGTTCCATCCAAATCGATGTCTACTACTTCTGTTGTGTTTCCGTCGGCATCCAAATCAAAAGCATCAATGTGCATCATCGAGTTGATTCCATTGTCGATAGCAGGCGATCCAGCGCTCAATCGTAAATCACCCGTCGCTGCATTGATGTACATGGGATCGGTAGTGGTGATGTTTGTTCCTGTTCCATATCCTCCGCGAACAATACTGTTATTCACGATGTATGGAGTTCCCACAACATTTTGAATTTCAAGACCGCCACCTGGATTCCAAAGAATACAATTTTCAATAGTTGAGGTGCGTGTCCCAGAATATCCGTTGTAAAATTTACCTTGAGACCCAACGTTGTTTCCAAATGAACAGTTCGTGATCGTTGCTTCAGCGTCACGCAGTAACATAATCGCTCCGAGTTGAGCGCTGTTGTTCCATACTTTGCAGTTGTAAACGGTAGGTTGACAGTTGGCTCCGCCATTGTATGCATAGAACGCCCATGCACCTCCGTTCAGACCAGAATTTCCATTGAATTCGCAATTGGCAATGGTTGGAGTATGTGTTCCACCATAAGTATTCACAATGATTCCTGCTGCTACACTTCCCGAATTATTCTCGATCTTACAGTGAAGTACGGCAGGTGATGCTGTTCCAACCGAATGACTAATGGCCATTCCTCCTCCGTTGCTCGCATTGTTGTTGGTAATTTTACAATTTCGGATAATTGGAGAAGATGAGATTAAAAATCCACCTCCAATTCCTGTAGCGGCTTGCCATCCGTTTGAGTTTCCTCCGCGTACGGTAAATCCATCCATTTGACTCACGTTGGTACAGTTTGCGTATTCTACAACTGTGTAACAGTTATCACCATTGGTTCCGAGAGCACCAATGTTTCCATCCAAAATCGTTTCGTATGCAACCCAGTCGCGTTGAGATTCGTGTGTTTCAAACCCCTGGAATCCACCTTGGATCACTACGTCAAAATCAACGTAGAAAACATTGTTTCGATCGTTTGGATTAGATCCGTTGCCTGTCTTTGTTTTGCTTGGTTTGTACGTTCCTTCTGCTACCCAGATCGTGTCGACCATACAGGTGCGCGCTAGATCAATCGCATCTTGAAGACTGTTGAAAGCGTTTGCCCAATCCAAACCAGTATTCGCTCCGTTCGCATCGATATCTACGAAAAGTTTCACAGGACATGGATCGTTTTCATAGGCTCCCATGTCTGGATTTGCTCCCACAATTCGAGCATTTCCATTTAGATCAAGAGTCAACGTAGTGAAAGCAGCCGATCCCGCATCTATGGCAGGAGAGAGCGATTGCAAGGTAAGGTCATCGTTCAGAGGATCGGTGTAGAGAGGAGAAGCAACGACGCAATTTCCAGCATTCGTGAACGACCATAAGTTCGACCAGCCGTTTTCATGCATGGTATTTTGTCCAGAGAAGCTTGCGCCAGGCGTAATGTACAACCCAATACCATTCTGTCCATGAGATACGGAGTTATAGATTTCTCCTGCACATGTTCCTCCATTTTGCGAGTAGAACGCAATGATGGTTCCAACATTTCCTGATTGGTTTTTTGAGAAACTACAGTGTTCAAATCGTGGTTCTGTTGTTCCTTGATTACTTTTGAAGTACAAACCACCACCGTCGTTATTCGCGTAGTTTCTTGAGAAAATGGTGTTGATGAATTCAGGTTGACATAGTCCAATGGTTCCATCAGCATAAACGGCACCACCATCATCCGAGGTGTTTTGAATGAACTTACAATAGTGGATTTGTGGATTACATGTGCCAGCTAAACCGTCAAGCATGATTGCTCCTCCGCGTAAGGCAGAAGCATTCGATCTAAATGTCGAATTGAGAATACTTGGAGATGAAGTTTGACCTTGTGTTCCATTACATTTTATCGCACCTCCGCTTGTGCCACTTTGGTTTTGTTCGAAAGTACAATTGTCAATCAGTGGACTGCACACATGACACCAAATAGCACCTCCGTTATTCGTACAAAGGTTGGCGTTAAACGTACAGTTAATTACTTGTGGAGAAATAAAAGTGGTTGAGAACGTCGCAATGGCAAGTGCTCCACCGTCTCCATCAGACTTATTTCCTGTGAATGCGCAATTTGTAATGATTGCTTCACCGTCGCCAAATCCACCTTCAATGAAAACCGCTCCTCCAGCATTGTACACTTCGTTCAATGTGAAAGATGAATTGGAAATCGTCGGTTTTGATTCGCCACTGTTCTCTGCATAGTTGTAGATGGCTCCACCTTGACCAGAATAGTTTTCCATGAACTGACACTGTGAAATGGTTGGTGAGGAAATCCCGCTTTCTCCATTATTGTAAATAGCGCCTCCTTGTTCACTAATGTTTTTCAGGAAAATGCAATTCGTGAAGCTTGGAGATGCGTTTCCGCCGCTATTTCCATGGTTGATAACCGCACCACCTTGTCCAGCACCGTTGTTATTAAAGTAGCAGTTCACGAAGTTCGGGTTTGAACTGTTTCCAGCTCCCGATCCATCGTTGTACCAAGCTGCTCCCGCCAGTGTATTCATTTCGGCGAGACCTTTTTCTATGGTGATACAGTCGATGATGGTCGCTGTAGATAAAAATTCGGAGTAGCAAACGTTGTATGCGTTATCAGAAGGGTCGTTCGCTACTCCGATATCACCACTAAAAACCGTGGCGTTGTTGGTGTCACATATTTGAACACCTCCAACAAATCCCCCGTGGACTTCGACGTCAACATCAAAGAAGAAGGTTTTTGATCGAGAATCGGCCGGAGAGGCATTTCCTGTTTTGTCTTTGGAAGGATAGTAAACTCCAACTCCAACATTAATGATATCTCCCGCGAGGGCAACGTCTAACGCCGACTGAAAATCGGTATAGGCATCTGTCCAGGAAGAACCGTTGTTGGAACCTGTTGCTGAGACATCCACGTAGATGGTTGTTTGCGCCAAGCTTGAGAAGGCTCCCAGCAGAACGAGGATTAATACTAAGGGTAAACTGTTTCGTTTCATCTGTAAATTTTTCTGTTTACAGGTTAGTGACATGCAATGTGAAAGACCTAACCACTTTCCGAAAAAAAAGATGAAATCTTTATTTCTAGTTGTCTGCTTTGATGTACTTTTAACCTCAATTCGACAAAGAATCAGATACAAGCATGAAGCAAGCACTTATTGACCACTACGGATATATTTTTGAAGATGAATTGATTGATGAGATCGTAAAAGTTGGTAGAGTTTCCAAAATTTATCAAGGAGATACGGTAATCGAATATGGTCAATCAGTTCGTTATATGCCTTTGTTGTTGGATGGTGCGATTAAAATTATGCGTCAGGATTCTGATGGCGAAGAATTACTGTTGTATTTCCTCGAATCGGGCGATACGTGTTCAATGACGATGACGTGCTGCATGGGGAACTCTAAAAGTGAGATTCGTGCCGTAGCCGAAAAAGACAGTACACTCGTTATGATTCCCGTTGAACACATGGCGAGCTGGATGCAAAAATATCCAGGTTGGATGTCGTTCGTATTTGATAGTTATTCCAATCGTTTTTCGGAAATGTTGGAAGCTATCGATAGCTTGGCGTTTAGCAATATGCACGACCGCGTATATCGTTATCTGAAAGATAAGGTCATGGTTACGAAAAGTACCGAGTTAGATGTTACGCATCAACAAATTGCGAATGACTTGCATTCTTCGCGCGTGGTGATTTCACGTTTGCTAAAAAGTTTGGAGAAGGAAGGGAAAATCCAAATATCTAGGAATAAATTGGTGGTGTTGGAATTTTAAATCCTGCCTTCATCCTATAATAAATCCGAACTTTTTTAGTTTTAGAGTTCTAACTCGATGTGCTATGAGAACTTTATTATTCTTACTGTTTGCCCTTTTATTGATTTCTTGTTCGAAGGAAAAGCGAGCCGAAAAAGCAGCAGACAAAATGCGTGATTTCGTGATTGAATTGTCCGAATATGCAAAAGCGCAAAACCCCAACTTCCTGATTATTCCTCAAAATGGAATTGAATTGTGTTTCAACTATGAGTCGCTAGAGGATGGATTTTCTACCAATTACATGAATGCAATTGACGGTGTTGGAGTAGAAGAACTCTTTTACAATTCGGGAATAGCAGAGGAAGATGGACGTATTGCGCAAGCGGAAGAAATCGGTCAAAGCAAATCAGTGTTGGTGGCGGATTACGTTAATCCGAATTCAAATATGAATGATGCGTTTGCGCAGAGTGATCAACGTGGATTTATTGCCTTTCCAAGAGCTGCAAACGGATATGATTATCAATTTATTCCGGATAGCGTGCACAATGAGAACGCGAATGATATCAACACTTTGGGCGAAGCTCAGAATTTCCTCTATTTGATATCAACAACTTCGTATTCCTCTAAATCGGACTTTCTGAATGCAATTGCTGCCAGCAATTTTGACGTTGTGCTGATTGATCTCTTTTTTGAAGGGGAGGAATTAACAAGTTCTGAGATCCAATCGCTAAAAACGAAAGCCAACGGTGGAAAACGACTTGTAATTGCGTACATGAACATTGGAGCGGCTGAAACCTATCGTTACTATTGGCAAGAAAAATGGAAAAAGGGGCGACCGAATTGGATTAAAAAGGAATACGACGGTTATCCAGATGAGTATTGGGTGAAGTTTTGGAAAAAAGACTGGAAAGAAATTATTTACGGAAATGATGAATCCTACACGAAAAAATTACTCAATGCAGGATTTGATGGTGCGTATCTCGACAACGTCGAAGTATACTACTATCTCTATTTTGACGAATAATTCCGATTAGTTCTTTCGGAAAACCAGTGTCGTCATGCAACGCAGTTCTTCCACTTTAACTGTTTTTACTGGTTCGAGCAGCGACAAAGAATGTGCGCGGAGCAACTCATCTACTTTTTCACGTGTCAGCAAGTAACGCGTTGAGCCATCGGGAAGGAGATAAACGCCATTTTCTTCGGAATGATCCATGGGGAGACCAATGTCTGAAGTCATTCTGATAAAAAGTACTCCGTTGTTGGATAGCAATGCGACGAGCGATCGAAACATCGCATCGAAATGTGCGTGGTTTCGAGCAAAATGGAGCACGGCATTGCAAATAATAAAATCAAATTTTGATTCAGAGGCAAAATCTTCGACCGTCGAATGGAGAAAATGTGCATTTGTTTCTGCGTGCAACGTTTTTAAGGAAGTGATAAGCTCTTGATTCCCATCGAATGCCGTAACGTCAAATCCTTGTTGAATCAAATAATGAATGTTCCGTCCGCTTCCGCAGCCTGCGTCCAAAATTTTACTCTCCCGATCAACAGTTCCCTTCATTAATTGGTCGATGAGGTACACGTCAATTCCCCGTAATGCGTTCACTTCTTCCATTATCCAAAGAAAGAAAATAGAAATGATATCCAGTCCATTGTTTTGGATTTGTTTATCTTGTTAGGCAATTCGAAACACACAAGATGAACACTACCCAATTCCTACTCAACTTCGCGGACAAAATAGAACAGAAGGAGATCGTAAACCAATCCACAGCGATCAAAATTCGGAGCTATATCCGAAAGCTGGAGGATTCGACGCCAATCGAACTTTTCTTGATTGTTTCAGGGATTATGGGGGCTTTGTTTTGTGCGGCTGGAATCTTTTCGCTCATCGGTCACAACTGGGACGATTACTCCAAAACCGTGCGAGGAGTCTTGAGTATTCTTCCGGCGATCATTGCCTTGTATTTTTACTATCGAGCCATTTTCCATCATCCCAAATCTCGTCCCTGGATTGAAGCCAGTTCGGTGTTTCTGATGCTGATGATTGGCGCATCGATTGCATTGGTCAGTCAAACATACCAGCTCGATGGCGACTTCACGAAGTTCATTAAAGTTTGGGCTGTACTGACAATTCCGCTTTTCTACTTTGCCAGAGCTTCGGGAATCACGATCTTGTATTTGGGACTCATTTCTGTCCTCGTAGTCGACCTTTCCTTTGGTTGGTTCGGTATTCCCAGTGTGAGGGAGAGCGAGAATAGCATGTGGTATTGGTATTTGCTATTAGGATATCTTCCGCATTACTATTTCGCGCTGAAGAAAAAGAGCCGTTCGCAGAGTATTCGAATTGTGTACATGTCATACGTGGTTTATTTGTCGCTTTTTCTGGCAATGATGGTTACGGTAAAGGGCAATTACTTGCTGTGGATCGCTACAACGAGTGCTGCATTTTATCTTTTAGGTAAACGCTTTATGGGAGAAAATTCCCACATTTTTGCTCGCCCATTTCAATTGTTTAGCCAGTCGTGGATATCCATTCTGCTTATCGCCTTGTCAAACAAGGACTCAATCAATATGATTCTAGGAAATGATTCGTTTGTTCATTTGTTTCAGTTGAGTGATTCGAATTCACTTTACAGAGAGATGAACTCGGAATTAAGCTCTGAAAGGTTGTTCTACTTCGTGCTGCTGATGATGGTGATGGTAGGACTTTATATCGTCTACTTCCTGTTTAAAAAGCACTTCAAAGATGTGAGTAAACTTGTATTATTCACTCCAATGTTTTTATTCCTTGTGATGATTCTACACGAATATCTTCTTCCCGTTTGGATGGTTGTATTCTTGGTGAATGCATACGTTTTGCTGCTTGGACTTAATGCGCTTACAACAGGAAGCGAAAACAAAAACGTGGCACAAATGGTCTACGGATTTTTACTGATTTCTGTTCTACTGTGGTTGCGCTATTTCGATACAGATTGGAACTTTATTCTAAAAGGCTTGGTGTTCATTGGCATAGGTGGAGTGTTCTTCCTGATTAATCTTACTCAAAAAGGAAAACTCGAACGAATTATCCGAAATAAAACAAGAAGAGATGACTATTAAAAAAGGGTTTTTCATTGCTTTTGCGGCCATTATCGTGTTGATTCCTGTGTATGTTGCACTGAGTTCGCAAAACGTCTTGAGCAACGGAAAACAATACAAGTTTAAACCGATGGCTTACGATCCGTTCGATCCTTTTCGAGGGAAATACCTGCGAATCAACTACGAAACGAACTTTATCCCAACGAAATTCGGTTTTGATGAGCGTGAAACAATTTACGTTTCCATAGCAGAAGACGAGGAAGGTTTCGCCTATTTCGAGGAAGGGTTTAAGTCGCCACCAAAAGACAAGGATTATCTTGAGACAACTGTTTCCTTCTCTTCAGGGGCAGATGAATTGGCGCGGGATTTAGAGCGAATGATGGATGGAGATGAGGATATCGACTTCGAAGATATGGATACGCGTCAACGTGTCAACATCAAAATTCCAAACAACATGAATAAGTACTTCATCAATGAGGATGACGCGCTAAAAGCAGAAAGAGTGTTGGAGAAGGAGCGTGAGCATATCTATATTGCAGTTCGAATTTTAGATGGCGAAGCACGATTAGAAGATATTTATGTGCATGACCAGCCGATTAAGAAATACCTACATAAGTAAACGTCGATGTCAAAAATCATTAAGAACCTACTGTTTGTTGCCGCTTTGGTGATTATCGGTGGATTCATTTATTTGAAACTTTCCGCAGCAAACGAAGGAGATCCTGCACCAGAAATCAATGCGGTATTAGCGGACGGAACACCGTTTAAGCTAAGTGAGTTACAAGGAGACTACGTCTTATTGGATTTTTGGGGCTCATGGTGCGGTCCGTGTCGAGCAAAATCTCCTAAGCTGATTGCGCTTCACGAAAAGTATAAGCCGAAGTTGAAAATCGTAAGTGTTGCTCTGGAGAAAGATGCTAAAGCAGCGGAAATTGCAGCGAAACGAGATGGTTTTACGTGGAAGTACCGCATCGTGGAAGAATCGAGCTTTGTGATGATGTCGCCAACCGCACAAGATTACGGCGTAACGGAAATCCCAACAATGTTTTTGATTTCCCCCGAAGGCGTTTTGTTGGGAGAAAAGAGTATTGAAGAGGTGGAGGAAATCATGAGTAAGGTATAGTATAAGTCTATACTTCGGAATAGATAAATAAAGATTATCTCTGAAAGCGTAAAAACGATTATTTCCACCAACCGTATCATGAGTTACACGAGGACTGCTAAAAAAGTGTTATTTTCAGATAAAGACTTTTGAAAAGATCCTATGAACACCACCATCAGCATTATCGGTTTTGGCAACATCGGAAAGATGATTTGCGGACTTCTCCTCAATGAGAAAGAGCATGCGTACACCATAAATGTAATGGATGTAAACGATGAAGTGCAAGGAGCAATCCTTGACTTCAAACATGCAATGCAGATTGAATCCACGCATAAACTCAGCTATAACGATAAGGAATTATTCAATCAATCGGATGTCATTTTTCACTGCGCTGGAGCATCTGTTCCAAAAGGTGAATCGCGCTTGTATACCTGTCAGCAGAGCGTCGATATTACGGAAGCCATTTTTGAAGAGTTCAAGCCTTCAAAAAATCCATTCATTATTGTCGTCGCGAATCCTGTGGAGATTATCACAACAGTAACGCAGCATATTACACAGCTTCCCGAGGGACACGTATTCGGAACAGGGACGTTTTTGGACTCTATGCGGATGAATCACGTAGTGAAAGAAGATAATGAAAAGGTGTCGGAAGTAAAGACCATTTTATTAGGAGAGCACGGAAGTTCTGTGTTTTTGAGTGAACAACTTTCCTCGGTGGATGATTTGCCTTTTTCAAAGCGTTTCAATGAGGAGGAACGAACATCTTATCTCGACAAGGTGAAACATGCGGCGGAAGAAATTAAATCAACGCAAAAGGCGACCATTTTTGGCGTGTGTTACTGTGCCATGGCTCTTTTTGAAGCGCTCATGTCTGAGGAAGCGATCTACCAACCCGTAAGTGTTCCCATTCCTAACTTTCTGCGGGAGAAATTGGGAGAAGAGAGCGTGTGCTTGAGTTTGTATTGTAAAATCGATCGAAATGGTGCCATTCCCGATGCTGCCTACGATCCAAGTGCTTCTGAACTTGAGGATTTGCGTCGTTCTTTTGATGTCATTCGAAATTGTATGCCTCACAAATATTTGTAAAAATCACGACCTAATCGATTGAAAAAGTGAGGGCTTTGTATTTTTGAGGGTAGACTTACCGTATCATGAAACACATACTCTTTATCTTTTTCCTTAGTGCATCTGTACTTTCGTTTGCTCAAATTCAAGGTACAATTGCCGATCGCTACACGCATTTTCAATTGGTTCACAAGAAAGATACGATTGATTTTGTAGTGGCAGACACGACACTTACTGAAAAGAAACCCGTTTTGTTATTCTGCCAAGGATCACGACCAACACCTCTTTTCATTGATGCTGGAGAACAAGGTTTTTTCCCTGTAGCACTCAACAATTTTGATTTGATGGAAATGAAGAAACGGTATCATGTGGTGGTGATATCAATGCCGAAAACACCAGTGGTAGCAAAACTCGAAGAGTTAAATCGTTCGTTTAGTTATGTGGTCGACACGGCAGATCAGCGCAGTTATGCTCCGGAATATGTTGAATCGGATTATTTGGAGAATTATGTCAACCGTGGGAACCGTGTGTTGAAGTTCTTGAGTAAGCAAAAATGGGTGGAGAAGGACGAGTTGGTCATTGCTGGGCATTCGCAGGGTTCGCGCGTAGCTGTGGGCATTGCACATTCCAATAAGCATGTCACCAAATTGGGATTGTTCGGTTACAATCCGCAGCGCAGAATTGATCAGCAGGTGTGGTCGATTCGGAAACGAGCGCAAAAAGAAGAAATTTCGTGGGAGTTGGCAGATTCATTGCAGCAACAACAATATGCATTTTATGAGGAGATTTTGAATCCCGATTCATTGGCAAAGTATCCCATGTATAAATCATGGAAATCATTTTCTGTGGGATCAGTAGATGAAGTGAAAGGGTTGAAAATTCCCGTTTACATCGCCTTTGGAAGCGAAGATGATGTGGCTGAGTATTGCGATTTGCTTCCGCTTGATTTTGCCGAAACAGGGAAGAAGGATTACGTCCTCGTGCGTTATCCGAATATAGATCACAATTTCTTCCCGATAGGATCGAATGGAGAGCCTAACTACAATGAAGGGAAGTGGGTAGAGGTGATGAATGCATTTCTAGAATGGACGGATGATTAAATTGTCCGCTTTTCATCGAATTCAAGCTATTTAACGTGAATTCGGGATAAGAACACCGTCAGACGGTATGGTCGTGAATTATACGAGGCACAATTTTAGAGGGATAACGAGTTATCTCGATGAAATTTA
>PDWJ01005110.1_pt1 | contig 20543 bp, 17 predicted proteins | sample 1430881 | NCBI WGS metagenome assembly PDWJ01 (sample SAMN01162460, study PRJNA174530) | Oral metagenome, whole genome shotgun sequencing project. | biome: Marine environment; feature: Marine mammal; material: Swab sample of the gingival sulcus; isolation source: swab sample of gingival sulcus... | reverse complement strand
GTCTTCCCATGATATGCCCCCTAGATAGATACTGATTAGATACTACTATTATAGCAAATACAGTTCAAAAAGTATCGCCGAAAGGGGCACTAAAATGCAGCTTGCACACTATGGCGCTATTGCTGGGGTCAAGGGCGATTTTGACAGGGGAAGATGGTGAATGGCGCGTAAAAGCGAGCAAAAGTAAGCCTGGCACCGAGAAAAACGCAGGCGTTACAAAATCGTGCCTGGCACCAGGAAGAACGCAGCACCTAAAAAAACATATGCAGAATGGAGCCTGGCACAGAGAAAAACACAAGATTTTTCAGTGAAATTGCCTATCGGCAATGAAATGGCGCTACGCGCCGTGATATCGCGCTAGCGCGATGTGAAATTTACTGCGTAAATGAAAAACGTAAAAACAGCATCGCTAAAACCTTAAATCAAAGTCAAAGGCGAGGTTCCTCGACTACGCTCGGGATGACAAATAAAGTGGTCGAGATGACAGCTTAGCTAAATAGTTACATAGCATCAACCACTTCACCATTGGCATTAACAAAGCGTGGATTGCTATTAGTAGGCAGAACGACCGCAAACGGCTTATTGGCATCGAGCTCAATGACGCCATTGCTCGTTTTCAGCTGCGCTATCTTCGCCTCATTCATCTAAAAATTTAAAAGATTTTTTCACATTAAACTTCACTTAAATACACTACTCATTTTTATAAGGTACTCTAGCCGAGGGAATGTCTTTAGATGACTCGCGCAAGTTGACGTCTTGATCGTCGAAGAATATATGCGGATTAAACGCCTTGAGCAGTTGATGTTTTTGGATGCCGCCCAAGAAAAAGGCTTCGTCTATGTAAACGCCCCACTGCCTAAAGGTATAAATGACCCTTTCGTGCGCCGGCGAATTGCGCGCCGTCACCAAGGCGATGCGCAGTTTTTCGGGATAGGCCTTTTTAATGGTGCAAAGCGTTCTTAAAAACTTAGCAAATGGACCATCTGGCAACACTTTGTTGGCATTCTTTTTTTCGTGCTCCGTAAACGCCTCTAACCCTTGATTTTTGTAAATCATTTCGGATTCGTCAGAAAAGATTACGGCGTCGCCATCAAAGGCAATTCTAATGACCTCTTCGTCGGGCTTAAACTCTTCCGGCGCATCGTAAACGGTCGCTGCAGCAAAGCCTTCGTTTATGGCATTTTGAACGTCTTCCGGATTTTTAGACAAGAACAAATCGACGTCAAAGGCAGTTAAATAGCGCGATATGTTTTCACCGCCACTAAACGCCGCACGCTTAATTTGCAAATTGTACTTATCGATTGTCTTAAACACCCTCAATCCAGTTTCCGGTGAATTTCTGGACATAATGATGACTTCGATAATCGGTTCGTCAAATTTATCATTTAACTCTAAGAGCGCCTTGATAAGTGAAAAAGACGTGCCCTTGCCGAGCGGTTCATTTTCGTGTTCAACTTGATATGCAATGTACTTTTGCAAGCCCTCTTTTTCAAAGATTTGATTTTCGACGTGTAAATCAAACAGCGCGCGCGAGGAAATCCCAACTACCAATTTATCGTCTAAGCTATATGACATGGTTACCTCCAAAAATATTTATAATGAATCGATTTCTAAAAACGAACCCGGCACCTAGAAACACAACATTAATCACTATTATTTTATCATAAATTGCCTGTCGCTAACTAGCAGTTGGATAACAATTTATTAAAAGTTTCGGTTTTACAATCGCAAACTTTTAACGTATAATTTAATCAAGCAACAACTTACCGCTATACGAATGGAGGTTATTATGGCTTGTACTACCATACTTGTAGGAAAAAATGCCAGTTACGACGGCTCTACGATTGTCGCGCGCAACGAGGATTCGCCGTCAACTGAATTTATGCCCAAAAAATTTATTGTAGTTAAACCGAAAGATCAACCTAAAAAATACAAATCGGTCATTTCACACGCCGAAATAGCACTACCTAAAAACCCCTTGCAATACACCTGTATGCCAAATGGCGTCGACTACGAGGGCATCTGGGGCTGCTGCGGCGTCAACGCGCTAAACATTTCAATGTCAGCCACCGAAACGATTACGTCAAATGAACGCGTTTTGGCAGCCGACCCACTCGTCAATCTAATTAAGGCAAAGGGTAAAAAGGGGACCAAGGGCTACTTGCCGGAAACACCCGGCGGCATTGGCGAAGAAGATTTTGTGACACTCGTTTTGCCCTATATTCGCTCCGCGCGCGAAGGCGTGATTAGACTCGGCTCACTCTTAGAACAGGTCGGCACTTACGAAATGAACGGCATTGCCTTTCAAGACGAAAACGAAATATGGTGGCTGGAAACGATTGGCGGTCACCACTGGATTGCCAAGCGCGTACCGGACGACAGCTACGTCATCATGCCCAATCAATTTGGCATCGATTACTTTGATTTAAAAGATGCCTTTGGCGAACAAAGAGAGCACCTCTGTTCTGCCGACTTAAGAGAATTTATTGCTGAAAATCACCTAGATTTATCGCTGGACGAACCGTTTAACGCGCGCTACGCCTTTGGCAGCAACGCCGATTCCGACCACACTTACAACACGCCGCGCGCTTGGATTGCACAGCGCTATCTAAACCCAAAATCGAGCACTTGGGACGGCATCGACGCAGAATATCGTCCCGATTCCGACGACATTCCCTGGATGCGCGTGCCAGATCGCAAAATCACAATAGAAGACGTCAAATACATTTTGTCACTGCGCTATCAGGGCACGCCGTATGACCCCTACGGTTCCAAGGGTGACCCGTCGCTGCGCGGCGCCTTTCGTCCAATTGGTCTAAACCGAAATAACACCTTGGCATGTGTGCAAATAAGACCATACATGCCTGAGGACATCAAGAGCATTCAATGGATTGCCTACGGTTCCAATGTTTTTAATGCGCTCGTACCGTTTTATGTCAACGTCGATAAGACGCCAAAATACGTCGCCAACACAACCGACCAAGTGTCGACCGAAAACTTTTATTGGGCGAATCGCCTAGTCGCCGTAATGGCAGATGCCAGTTACAACGCCTGCAGTTCGCATATTGAACGCTACCAGCTCGCCGTGCAAACGAAAGGGCGCGCAATCGTCAATAAATACGACAAGCAGTTTGAGGCAAAAGGCAATACTAAGCAGCACTGCGAAGCTGCCAATGCGGAAATTGCCGACATGATCAGAAAGGAAACTGACGATTTACTGGACAAGGTCTTGTTTACATCCAGTATGCAAATGAAGAGCAATTTCGCCAGATCAGATGCTTAAATTTCTATAACTATAAAGCATAACCATTTTCAAAATTATCGTATTATGGTTATGCTTTATATATTTTTTATTCAAACGCTTATTTCAATATATAGCCATTTATAATAATCTTATATTTACTTTAGTAATATTACAAAATATTGAATACTATTGCTATAGAGCAAATTAACATAATGATGGCAACTATTAATAATATAATCTGAACATCTTGAAAAATCTTATACATAGTATCAAATTTTCTAAAATAATGTTCTACAAATTCTTCAGTGGTATCAAGTGGATTTTTTTGATTTGGTCTATTAACTCCTGTTCTATAGTTAGTGTATTCTTTGGGTATTAGTCCCTCTTTTCTTAAATAATTTTTGCTATAATATAATTCTTCATCTCCGAAGTGCAACATGTCTTCTATTTTGGCAGTTTGAGCAATCAACCTTATATTGTTACCGAAAACCTTTCTATTCGCTTTTGAAAACCAGACATTTATAACCACCAACAGAACACTAAGTAAAATCAAGAGAAATTTTCTCAAAACTAATAAGTTTTCAACGTCACCAAAATCATTTTTAAAAACTACAAACGCCCATAAAGCTATAACTAATGTAGAATTAGTTAACAAGATTTTAAAATAATCATCTTCCTTACTCAAATAATACTTTTCAGTATCTTTGTAGCAAACATATAGTTGAAGCAACTCTGAATTTGATAACTTTTCTTTTTTCATAGTCTAAAGTCCTCCCGCATAATAGTTTGTTCTATCATATAATTAATATACCCAAATGGATGCCCCTATAGCTATATAAAAATCAAATTATTATTAAATCTCTTTCTATCTCTAATAACCAAAACTAACGCATTTATTCTATCAAAAAATCTATAATGTTTTTATGCACAATGCCATTGCGAGAACGATTGACCGGATCCATTGAAATTACCCATTTTGCATAATTGTCATCGATTGCTTCCAAAACTGAAAATTCGCGCTCGATGGTCGATTTTTCAGCCAATATATATGTAACTTGAATATATATTTTGACAGTGCCCTTTACCGCTATAAAATCGACTTCGCGCTCACCTGCTTTACCAACATATAGTGTATATCCCCTGCGTTTTAGTTCTAAGTAAACAATATTTTCAAGCGCCTGCCCAATATCTTCTTGATTATCAAAATAAAGGCTACGCATTCCCAAATCGTTAATAAAATACTTTTCATTGGTCTGCATAATTGCCTTGCCTTTAATATTGTATCTCGGCATACCGTGAATCAAATAGGCATTTTTAGCCGCTTCAAGAAAATTATAAATGGTTTCTTTGGAAAGATTTCTACCCTCACTTTTAAGATATTTTGTAATTGTTCCTGCCGAAAAAGTTTGACCAATATTATTCATTAGGTACAACATAAAGCGTTGCAATAAATCGACATCTCGAATTTTATAACGCTTTACAATATCTCTTAGTAATATGGCTTGATACATATCGAGCAGATAGTTTTTGGCGATTTCGCGATCGTCAAATTGAAGTGCACCCGGCATTCCGCCGTTTACAATGTACTCAATCAAATTTTCCTGTGTTGCTTGATTGCCTTGTAAATATTCGTTATACGAAAGTGGCAACACTTCTATTTTATAGTATCTTCCAGTAAGGTAACTCGCCAATTCGCCGGAAAGTAAACTCGAATTCGACCCGGTGACAAACAGTTCATAATCGTCCTTAGCATTAAATGAACTTATAACTTTTTCAAAACCTTCAACTTCTTGAATTTCATCTAAAAACAAATAAGTTTTTTTAGTGCTATGTTTTTTGCTTATAATATAGTCGTGCAACTCCATATAATTTTTGAGCGACTCATACTCTAACCATTCAAAATTTAAGCTAATAATTTGCTCTTTTGTAACGCCGTTCGCGATCAGTTCATCTTGTATTTGCATTAGCAGTGTTGACTTTCCAACGCGCCGCATACCAAGTAATACTTTGACCACTTGTTTATTCAAAACTTTTTTTATTTGATTTATATAAGTACTACGTTTAATCATGTCAATCACCTCATAAACATAATACCATAATTTCGTCTTCTATAAAAGACAAAATGTGTAGAAATATTATTTTTGTCTTTTATGAAAGACGAATTTAGAGAGCCGGCAAAATCGATGATCTCCAGACTGTAGAAAATGTTCTAGTTCGAGGCGCAAGCAAAATGGCGGGCTGTAGCGTATAAAAATATATGTAAATAGGTATCGGAAAGGAGTCCGACTACGACCGCAGGGAATAGCTTTTGCGTAGCAAAAGTGCTGAGTACGATATTTTATGAAGCAACAAAGAAATTGGGCATTTATCTACAGTCTGCTTTTGTCTCTTATAATAGAACTAATCCGCCGTCACGCTGACGACCACATTATTTTTAATGATCAATTTGTATTCGCTATTATTTACCGAATACGTGCCATTGCCTATCAATCTGTGCTCTTCTCTTACTGCGTCGGTCAAAATGCTGTTGGCAAATGCCGCCACATCTAATTTTAAAACCCTTTCCATATAACGTAAAATGGCGTGCTCGGAAACAATTAATTCTTGTGATCTCTTTTTTATATTGGCAATCTCGCGTTTAATGCTGTTTATTTGTTCATTTTTAGATCTTATTTCTTTTGCTATTAGTTCTTTCTGACTCTTTAAAACTTGCATCTCTCCTTGCAATTTTGATTGTAAAGTACCCAGTTTTTTTAATTCCGTCATACTCTTAACGCTCATTGTACACCTCCATTGCTGCAAGCTCAGATTAAATACAATATTCTTACTCTCTAATTTTAACATCAATAGGTGAAATATATCTGTACACATAAAAATAATCCACTTAATTATAATTGAATTGTCACATAGAATAGGATAAAATAAACGTATAGTTTACACAACGGTGCCAGGCACCGAGAAAATGCGAGCATTTTCAATGAAATATACTTCGTATATGCAATTCGACTACGTCGAGTGAAATATTGCTGTGCAATGTGAAATATGCCTTCGGCAAATGAAAAGGCATAAATTCAAAGCCGAGATGTCTCCACTACTGTCGACATGACAAACTGCGTAGATGAGCCTGGCACACAAATGCAAATTTAGATTAAAGAGGTCTTTATGAAAAAGTTAACGCTAGTTACATACTTGTTATGCATCGCGCTTTTATCGACGTCTTGCATAACTATCACGAATTCTATAAACGACAAAACAGAAGATGAAAAAGGCAATTTTAGCACATTGGCCTTTGATTCTAACAACGGCGTAATCGCGCCGCTATTACCTGAAAGCGACAGCGCCAAAATCGCGAGGCGAACGCTTACAATAGAAGATGGCGAAGAAAACTACGATATGCTCATTGATACTTTTGAAATTGAAACGGGCGGTACTTTTTATTACCCCTTTATTCCGCACGATTTGAGCGAAAAGAACCTGCCCATAAGCAATGGTATCCCTTTCGAAATCATGGTGGGTACGCCCACGGATAACGATATAGCGTTAATTAAATCCAGTATTGCCAATTACGATTTTAAGCCGCTCGCAATCGACGCCGACAAAAAAGTCACTTGCTTTGAATTTATTAATAAAGTCGGTGCCGAAGAATTAGAGGGTGCCGCACCTAGTATGTCGGTAACCCTAGATAAGCAATATCGCAATCAGCTATTCACATATGAATTTGAAGGCGCTACTTTTAATGACGAGCAAATAATTTTTTCCAGCTTTATCGAAAATTATAACTTAGAAGCGTCAAAACACGCCATGCTCGTATTCGAGGATAAATATCCGGATGATTTTCACATAAAGGGCTTTACCAATGGCGCCTTGGATAACCCGATAGAGGGCATCGACGTCGAGGTTCAGAACAGTCAAGAAAGCGTTTACGAACTGCTCGTAAAACTATACGATTCGGCAAAGCCCTATGAAAAAACCTTTTTAGACGACGCGGACGATTATAAAAAACTACGACTGCTTAGGACTGCGCTCGCGGCATTTCACGAAGAGCGCGAAGCCAATCGCTGGAATAACCGATTGGACGACTTATTGGCGAATGACATCGTTGCGAGTAGAATTTTCTACTTAAAATTTGAACTGACTGATCATGCAAAGCTAACTTTAAAAAGGCCGCTACTGCCGAGCTCTAATCACTATCGCCACGGTTCAGAAAACAACAATTTAAACGAATACTACTTGCTTTCAAGCGATTATCCAACTGACTTTAAAATCGATAGAGACATACAGATAGCAGCCGCATTTAGCCCTGAAACGGCATTTAAGGACACCGCGAACGAGGCTAAAACCGCATTCGAAATTCCAGCAAACAAAGACTTTAGGCTGATCTTTAAAGTCAGATAATCTGAGATAGCACTATAAGTGAGAACAGTATGTCGATCGCCTATATTTTTATTTTAACTATCATCGCCTATACAATTCAATCAATTGCCGGCTTTGGATCCGCCATATTTGCCATACCGCTGATTTCTTTAGCGATTGACAAATCGCTGGTACTGCCGGCTTTTTACTGTCTATCGCTATTTCAGTGCGCTATTATCGTCTCTAGAGACAAAGACCAGATCGTGATAAGCGAATTTATCGCCATGCTAATCATCGCTGCGCTCGCTATTCCGGTAGGCATTTACACGGGTAAAGTCGCAGACGAACACAGCATTAAAATTGCAGTTGGCATTTTCATCGTCGCCAATTCAATTTTTGGCATTTATAGAATGATTGGCAAGTGCGAAAAGGCTTCAAAAGATCGCGCTACAAAATTGCCGATTCGCTATGTACTGCCCTTTCTCAGCGGATTTCTGCAGACGATTTACGGCATCGGCGGTCCGCTTATCGCCCTCTATATGGAAAGTGTCACAATCGAAAAAAAGAGGTTTAGAGCCATGCTGTCATTGTACTGGCTTTGCCTAAACCCCTTAATCGTTATTACTTTACTGCTCAACGGTAAAATTCAAATGATACACGTCAAGTACTTATTGCTGTTAATCCCCGCCATGCTAATCGGCGTATTAGTCGGCATAAAAATTGCCAATAAAATAAGCAAGCGGTCATTTCAATTGTTTATACATATGCTACTGACCGCAATTGGCTTATCGATGATCATTTAGCTTATTTCGCCTTACAATTCTTTTTATGCGCCTTTAGCTTTTTAATGCCCCAATCGTAATGACTGGACGTCGCCGAAATTAAGTAAGAACCCAAATTGGTCGTACCCGTCCATGTGTAGTATTTTTTGGTGAATAATTCTTCGTCGCTAAACGATTCAATCAGTTCCATTACGTCTAAATGACTGTTTTTGATCATTTCGATTGCAGTCTGATACGGCGTATCCTGATGTCTTTCCCAAAATTTGACATTCAGCTCACCGTAGGTTTTAAACGTGTAAGGCTCTGGGAAAAATCCGGCTTTTTCACCCGCCATATTTTTACTCACCCAATTGAGGACGAGTTGATGCCATTCGTAGAGGTGAACCAAAATATCCCTGACATTTTTATCTCTGCCCCAGTGCGCTTCTTTCTTTTTTTCGTCTTTAGAAAAATCAAACGGCGTGGTAAATTCACTTTCAGTTAAGCCGTCAATCGTCTGCCACAACTTATCAAAATTTGTATTCGACGCTTCAATTAACTCCTGTTTCGTCTTAGGTCTAGCCATAGTAACCTCCTATTCTACCACTGCTTTAATATTTTCTATTGTACCCTATAAAAGATGACATATAGCGTCAGGTTTAAGTTTTTAATGGTATCTGCCCATCTCGATTACGACATTGCCGTCAGCGTCTTTAATTAATGCGGGCTGCTCATCTAAATCGCGATTCGTCATATTATCGCCTCGACTATCCGACGCCGTATACATTTCTACTGAACAGTACGTTTAATTTCAATTACTTTAGTCCACTTAACAATTCTACCGAACTTCTAATAACCTCTTCAAAACTAGCCTGAACATAAGCGTTTTTCTTCTGATATGCTTTCCATCTTTTAAGAAAGACTTTATCTTCTACTAATTTCTCAAGCAAGGTGATAATTTTGTCATAATCAAGCTCTGTTTCTCTGTACTTAAAAGTTCTTTCAAGAGCCTTTTTAAGTATATCTTTATCGATATCAGTTTTTTTGAGTTTATGCAATATGTGCAAATCATAATAATCTTTACTACGACTATTTAAAAAGCCTCTCGTATAGATCGTTTGCACCTTTTCTGCAAGCATAGTTTCTATTGGGTAAGCCTTAATCTCTATATCATCACTACTGAATACGCTCTTAAATTTATAGTCTACAGGGTGCGGAGTTATAACATCTCCTGTTGCAATATCAAGCGGAACATTCTGCCTGACATTTTCTAATTTACATAATATATTTGCTCTAAAACCACCATACTGGTCGTTTTTCTTAATAGGTACAATATTTCTAATCTGATAGCTAATATCTTCACTACTAGTAGCTATTAAAACATCATTTAAAATGTTTGTAATATTTCCCTTGGATAATTCGCTATCCCTAATTAAAAAATCTATATCTACTGTACTCCTAGTATCTAAACCTACAACATTCGATAATAAAAATCCCCCTTTGAAAATAAAATTATCTCCATAACTACTACTAGACAGCTTTTTCAAAATGCTCTCTAAAAAATAATACACCATAACTTCATTAAATGATAAATTTGTTTTATTGCTTATCTTATGACACATACTCGTCAGCTTGTCTTTATTCATAAACTATCTCTAATATTTCTCTTACATTCGTTAATATTCCCATTTTACTGGCAATCTCATAAAGTAAATTAACATCCTTATCTTTAATATTACGATAAGACCGTATTAAATTTACATACACTTCTTTATCCATATTATCTTTATCTTTTATAAAATCACAAAGACATCTCTCATAGCCATATATCTTGACGATATTCCCAAACATAGTTTTTACTTCTTTGATACCTAAATTCCACAAATCACTTTTTACATAGTGAATATTAACTAAATCGTCGAGTTCATTGAACTTATAATTACTTGGAACACTTACATCCATCCCCACTACAAATTTATCTGTTATACTCATTAAATATAGAGCCGTTTCATAAGAATATATAGCCTTTTTATACCTATGTTGAAAAAAATACAACTCATCAAAATCACTATCTTTAGTTCTATAAAGCCCCCGTGATACATTTTCTAAAAAATCTTCCTTAACAAGCCTACTTAAATACACTCTTGGAATATTGTTCTCCTCACAATACCTAGTAGTTATAAGCCCTCCAGAAGTTTTTAGATAATCTTTAATTACCTTTTTATAATCCATAAAACACCTCTATTTGTTCCATGTACACGGATATTTTACCATTTTATCCGTTTGAACGCAACAAATATGCCGCTTTTATTCCAATTACGAGATCTTTCGACTTCGCTCAAGATGACAAAAGCAGAGGTCGGCATTACAGAGGCAACTTAATGACCGTTAGCATAAGCGCTTCGATAAATTCCACCACTTACACGCAATTGATTTTTATTGCGTGGCGTCGCAAGTTGTTCTTTTTATTTCCCTGCTTTATTTAAATGATAATAAAAAAACAACGAAAGACTAATTGTCGTGAACTACGCTGCGTTATTATATAATATTTAACATCCTTACGCTCCAAATTTCATGCCGCATATTAAAAGTGGCGTTAAGTCAAGTGCGCAAAACGGGAAGAGATGTCTCCACTGCGGTCGACATGACAAATGCGGTCTTAAGCGCGAGATGTCTCCACTGCCATCGACATGACAAATGACGCAAGATTTAATCCCTTTTAATGGTATTTGTCCATCTCGATTACGACATTGCCGTCAGCGTCTTTAATCAATGCGGGCTTAGCTCTCCATTCTTTTCGCTTCTTATTATCATCTCGACTAGCCGACGCCGTATACATTTCGACTATTTTTTCGTAAGTAAAGCCGTGTTCGACATTTGCAACAATCGTCATTTTTAACGTATCGCCTTTCTTGAGTTCATAGGACTGATCCAAATTGATTAAATAATCAGTATAACCATCGTCTTTATCCAACACGGGCACATCGTACGTCTCGATTTGCCGATCGTTTAGTTCTACGATTAATTTGACGCCTTCGACATTAAAAACCTGACGATTAAACTTATCAGCCATATCATTTGAAACATTAACAATATAATCATTGTTATATCTAATCAGACAAGTCCCCTTACTGGAAAAATCTCCATAACTAATTGAACCGCTAAAATTGGCTTCAATATTGGGAAATACCGTATAAAAGTATTCACGAGCCTCTAAATTATCTCTTCTACTGAGCTTTTGATTTTGCAAAACGCCATCGTTTTCGATAATAATTGCAGTCGGCTGATAGCTCACCTTTGCATCGCCATCTATCGTCGCTTTAAAGACGTCACCCGCTCTCTTTAATTCCAGTCTCTCATCGTTTAACGACAAATAAACCTTGCTGCTTTCGGTATAAGCTTTCGGCACAACGCAAAATGTAAGCGGATAAGTTAAAGACTTCACATCCATTTGACCCATTTCTAAATAACTGTCGCTGAGCAGGCTGGCGTCCTCATATATTTTATTCTGTAGCTGACGAATATCATCCGATAAATTGTCTATTTCATGGTATATAAAACTGCTAGAGTCAGAGATTTGCAATCTTTCAACTCTATCGTGTAGAAAGTAAAGACTTATTAAAATAACTACTTGCAGTGCAACGATGATGCCTAAAATAATCCTGCGATTTTTTTCGTTCATGGCAACGCTCCTCATAAATAATAAAATGGTCTAGCTCTTACAGACAGCCGCCAACATACTGTATAAAACCTAATGATTTACTCGTATTCTATATTATTGACCTCACACCAACTTTTAGCAATCTCATAGAATGCCTTCTCGCGAAACTCAAAATATTGCTCACGAACGCCGCAATAAATAATTCTATCTTTAAAGTTTCTAAACGGTTTTCTTCTCTGCAAAACAGCTAAAAGTTCATTGCTTGTCGCTTCGTCTTCTAGTGAATAGGCAAAGTTTTTCATTATTTCGTATTCATTTATCTCAAATTGACCGGGAAGACCCAAATATCTATTTGAGTTATCTATTTCCTCTAAAAGTTCTTTCTCATCTTCATCTAAGTTGTCAAAATCAATTGGCAGGAAATCAAGTTCTCCCGTTTCTACATTTAGAAAATATTGAAATAAATCACCAGCCATTTCAAGAGCATCAACTATTGTTTTAAGTTTAATCATAATATTCTCCTCCGCACTATTATTTTAATGTTATTGTTTCAATTCTAAGCGTAGCGCTTTCGTTTCAATCGCGATAAAATCCGAGATCTTTCGACTACCGCAATGTTTACTACGCAAACACCGCTCCTAACGTCGCATCCGGACAATCCCGGTAACATCAAGCTGACATAATGGGCGACTTAGCTGAACAATGCCATCAACTCTTCCTCGTTGAGCTTGGCAAAACTGCCCTCTGAATTTTCGACAAAGGTATCTGAAAGTTCCTTTTTCTTTGCCTGCATTTTTTGTATTTTTTCTTCAATGGTGTCTTTGGCAATTAAATTAATCACCTGAACCGAACGCTTTTGCCCTATTCGATGTGCTCTGTCGGTCGCCTGATTCTGCGCCGATATATTCCACCAAGGGTCGATGTGAAGCACCACGCCAGCTCGCGTCAAATTAAGACCCGTACCGCCTGCCTTTAGTGAAATCAAAAAGACATCCACTTCTCCAGCTTGAAATTTATCGACGTACGCTTTGCGCTTTAACTTATTGGTCGCACCGGTAAACATAAGGTAACCCAAGCCCTTTTCATTACACTTTTCGGCGATTGTGTCTAAAACGCGCGTAAACGATGAAAATACCAGTATCTTTTGATTGTTTAAAATCGCCTTTTCGATTAATTCCATTGCGGCGCTGATTTTAGAGCTTTCGTTGTATACTTTATCGTAGACCACGCTGACATCGATGCAAATTTGCCTTAATCTGGTCAGCATCGCCAATATTTCAATTTTGCTCTTACTTGATTTTTGCTTTAACTGCATATTGATGTCGAATAAATTGGCATTGTAAATATCGCGCTCTTCTTCGTTTAATTCAATGTAATACGTCTCTTCTATTTTGTCGGGCAGCTCTGTTAAAACGTCTTTTTTAAGACGTCTTAATATAAAGGGCTCGACCATTGACTTTAAACGCTTTGAAACCTTTTCGTCGTCGTTTAAGACGATTGGGCGTTCGTAATTTTTGCTAAACTTGTGATAACTAAACAAATAGCCGGGCATTAAAAAGTCGAACACCGACCAAATTTCTGCCAAAGAGTTTTCGATGGGCGTGCCGGTTAGGGCTATTGAATGCGCTCTGTTTAATTCTTTTACAGAACGCGCCGCCTTGGTCTTGTAATTTTTAATATACTGTGCCTCGTCGATGACAACGGTGTCAAACGCCATCTCTTTGTACAGTGCCAAATCGCGCTTTAGATAGTCGTAAGACGTAATCAGCACGCCATCTGAAGCAGCACCTTTAAGTTCGTCGAGCAACATTTTTCGTTGTTCTTTATTGCCGTGTATCGTCGTTACATTTAGCTTTGAACCAAATTTATTGAACTCGTTTTCCCAATTTAAAATAAGCGAACTGGGCGTTACAATAAGTATTGGCTTTTGCCTTTGTTCAATGCTTTCAATAAGTGCAATCACTTGCAGCGTCTTGCCCAAGCCCATGTCATCGGCGAGTAATCCACCCAATTGCATAGACCTTAAGTCGAGCATAAACTCGACCCCCGCGCGTTGGTAGTCGCGCAATACGTTTTGATATTTGGGGCTAATTGCCATTTTCCTCTTTTTGAAGAGCGCATCAAAATTGGCGTCTGTATCGATGCTGAGCGCGCTTTCACTGCTCAATCTAAACCTTCGATAATTGGGCACTTGTATTTTAGATTTTTTAAGCGCTTTGTCCTCTATGCCCATATCCGTTAAAAAGGTGTCAATGTCTTCCATTTGCGCCTTGTCTATCTTTATAATTTGACCCGATTTCATCTTGTAGTACTTTTTCTTTTTCTTATACCTTGCCAAAATATCATAGAACTCGGCGGGGTTTACCTCGTCGCTCAATAGTTCGAGATTGAGTAGATTTTGCTTTACTTTGACGCCAACTGTCAAGTTGAGCGTTTTAGCATAAGAATAGTTCTTGATGGAGTCGCTTAAAAAGACATCGGCGTCCTCATTTAAGTTGGGCAATGTACTTTCAATAAACTCGATGACTTCTGAATCCTTTGTGATGTGATAGGTTTTGTCGATATTGTAATCGCGCGCCGCGCTAAAGTTATCGTATTCCGCTTTTAGCTCCGTTAATCCGGCAAGTATCAGTTTGTGAATGAGTTTTTTAAAGTATAAATTTGCCTTGTCGTGGCGGTATTTTAAATTGAGTATAAGGTCCATATCGTCATTGATATCGCAGTATAACTGCGGCTTAATGACGTTTTCAGCACAAAATAATTCCAGAATTTCGTCCGTAATTGCAATGTGATTGAGCTTATCTTTAAACATATTGACAATTTCAGCGACTTCGTCCTTGGTGAAAAACATATCATTGTGCTTTATTGCACCGTAAAACAGCGCTTCTTCCTTATTGGTATCCATATACAAAAGCGTCGCTTGATTGCCGTCCTGTACGACGTCATAAAATCTCTTTTTAGTAAAAATATAAGTCTTGTTGAGCAGCTGTCGTTCAATGCTGCGCATTAATCTTTCTACATAAGACTGCGAATAATCCAACGCCCCTTCATCGCGCGAAATTTCACTGAGTGCAACTGCCTTAAGTTCTTGGTCACTGAGACTCGCCGTCTTATCTAATATGTCTAATTCGTAGTAATCCTTGACTGGCTTAATTGCCAACCATAAGCCAAAATCGCTTTCTACAAAATTCATACCCTCTATGCCATTGTCGTCTTTGTGAAACTCGTAAAATTGATCTATGGTAGCTTCGCTTATCAACAACGCATTTTTTTCAATGCTTTCAATATTGTTGTTTAAAAAAGTCAGTTCGGTTTGACTTTGTTCATCAAAAATTTCCTGCGACAATATCGTTTTAAAGTCTTTGCCGTAGTCTACGTACTGATTGTACTTAATCGGCGATAGCAGCTTATCTTTTAAGTCCTTTACGATGTACATTTTTTCTTCGCCGATTCTATATCTAATGGCAAAATACTTGCTGTATTCAAGCATTTTATAAAAAGAAGGCACTATTTTTACACGCCCTTTATCGTAAATCGATTTCTGCAACTGTATTTCATTTTCTATAATTTCGTTGACAAATAATTGCGATTTTTCCCTGCCCTCGCGAATTCTCATACTCAATCGGAATTCCCTTACGAAGGCATCGAAATCATCATAGTATTTACTTTTATAGTTATAGGGCACAGTAAAATGATTATCTGCCAAATATTGGGCGATTACCCAGACGTGACCGCAGGGATTATAGGTACTGTGATAGTAGCAATCACATGAAGATTTTTCGTAATTGCCCGCCTCGTCAAAGATCAGACTTACCGTGTTTGCTTCATAGTATTCATCGGCATAATACTTTACAACGACTTTTGTCTTTTTTTTGCCATTGCTGCGAATATATTTTATTTCCATTTTCAAAATACTATCTTGGGTAAACGCTGCGCTATGCCTTTGCCCATAGCGCATATTGGGACTGCCAAAATAGTATTCCGCGACTACAGATTCAAGATTAATCCTAAATGTATTGTCTGATTTCACAGTGTTTTTATTATTTTTTTTACTCATAATATCTCCAAAATTCGTAACTGTTCAGTCAAGTTGTCATCTGATTTAAAAGGTACTACATACACACTTAACGTCATTTAATTATTTATAAATGTCAAACCGCTTTGTTTTGCCACATCGTTAAAAAATATTATAAAGCTCTCAAGTGGTACATCGGGCATGACGTTACCGCCCTCGGCAGAGGCATACAGTGTTTCTCCTGATTGATACTTCACTTGAAGTCTAAGGTAATTGCCAAGGGCACTATTTACCCTATAATAACCGTTTATTGACTCTATCTTTTTCTCCTCAATCAATTCTTGAAGCTCAATAAAATATGATTGGTCTACTTATAAGATTAACGGCAAGCTGATCTTTTTAATATTCTTAAACATAACACCCTCCTTTAATCTAGAATCAATTTTATACTATTATATAAACACAGCTGGCGCCATTTTGCAAACAAAAAGTCTGCTTATTATCGTACCCCAAATTACTTACGACAGTGCAAAAGACTCTAAATAATCGAACGTGTAGCTACATTTTAAAAAAAGATAATTCACCACTAATTAAAATATAATGTTTTGTTGTCATAAATGCTGTATAATGTCTAGCGTAACTAAAAATTTGAGTCAAATTGCACGAGGAGATCAAAATGAAAAAAACACACTTGATAATTACTATTTTAACTTTAAGCCTCTTGGTTTCGGCATGTGGCGACGGACAAAGTCAAACGACGACAACTGTCAGTGAAACGACCACAGTAACTACTGAAAAACAAACCACAGCGAGTACGGCGGCAACTACTGAAAGCGCTACTGCTGAAGAGACTACAACTGTTGCAGAAACTACAGCGACTAGCGCGAGTTCAAATACTGCTGACGGCAGTCTAAACGACATGAACCTCAACGCCATCGCCGACGCACTCATCGCCAATATCGCCGATATGCCGATGACTGAAAATATGGAAATAACGGCTGATTTATACCCCAACTACCTATTTGTAGACTACGTAGAGGGCTCAGAAGCGCTGGCGAGCGAAGCGCTGATGTCATCCGTCGCACACTCTGCCGTCCTTTTAAGACTGGCAGAAGGCAGCGATGTGGAAAAGGTTCGCAGTGAAATAGAAGCTAACGCCGACCCCGCCAAATGGATTTGCGTAGGTGCTGAAAAGACAGCAGTCGTCAGCAACGGCAACCTGATATTGCTCGTCATGTCTTTTGAAGAAATTACAGATACCATGGTAGACCGCTTTACAAACATGAAATAATCAATCACAAATTAGACAAGGTGCGATTATGCTATTTTCCAGCATCAGTTTTCTATACCTATTTTTACCAATCGCTTTTTTACTTTATTTTATAACGCCACGAAAATATAGAAACTATACTCTGCTAATTCTGAGTGTAGCTTTCTACTTTTTTGGTGAGCCCGTTTATGTGGGCTTGCTCTTGTTTTCGTCGCTATCGGACTACCTACACAGCGCCTATATCGAGCGCCATCGCGGCACTAAAAAATCTAAGCGCGCGCTGACTTCGTCTATATTGATAAATCTGGCGATGCTCTTTTTCTTTAAGTATCTCGATTTTTTTATCGGCCTCGTAAATATTGCCACGGGATTAGCGATACCGGCAACGCACATTCCGCTGCCGATTGGAATTAGCTTTTTTACTTTTCAAACCATGAGCTACAGCATAGATGTGTACAGGGGCGAGGTGAAAGCGGAAAAGAACTTGTTGAACTTTGCGACTTTCGTCTGCCTTTTTCCGCAATTAATCGCCGGACCAATCGTTCGATACGCCGACATAGAAAGAGATTTAAAAGACAGAAAGACGAATCTCGACACCTATTATTTAGGCGTTAAGCGCTTTGTCATCGGGTTGGCTGAAAAGGTTTTAATTGCCAATAGTCTGGGCGAATTCGTCGAAATTTTTAAATCGAGTGGTGCTAAATCAACAGTTTTCTTTTGGGCGTACGCCATCGCCTTTTCACTACAAGTATACTTTGACTTTGCCGCCTATTCCAATATGGCAATTGGTCTGGGCAAAATACTTGGCTTTACATTTCCAGAAAACTTTAACTACCCCTTTATTGCTAAAAACATCACAGAGTTTTGGCGCCGCTGGCATATGACGCTCGGTCGCTGGTTTAGAGACTACCTTTACATTCCCTTGGGCGGCAACAAAAAGGGCGCCCTTAGACAGGCGCTAAATATACTCATCGTCTGGTCTGTCACCGGTCTATGGCACGGCGCCGCATTTAACTTTGTGCTGTGGGGACTCTATTTTGGCGTGCTTTTGACACTAGAAAAATTCATTATCGGAAAGTGGCTGAAAAAGCTCCCCGCCATCGTGCAACACATTTATTTAATCGTCATCGTCGTCTTTAGTTTTATCATCTTCGACAGCGCATCGACGACTGAAATCATCGACAATTTTGCCGGCGTATTTGCGCTAAGCGGCTTGCCGCTTTCTACATTTGAAACTGGCTACTACATCGACAGTTATGCACTAATATTTGTTTTGGCATTTATTCTGGCGACGCCGTTAGTTAAACTGACATACCAAAAATTGGCAAATAGCAAATACGGCAAACCGTTAATGGCAATCGTTGAACCGCTAATATTGGCGGCGCTGCAGATCATCTCGACGGCGTATATCGTCGATGGCAGCTTTAATCCATTTTTGTATTTTAGGTTTTAGGCGACCGCTCAGTCAAACGATTATTTCAAACGCAGCCGAGAACTCTCGGGTTTTAAGGGGTTTTAGACAATGGAAAAATTCAAAAAACTATCACTATCGGTACTCGTTTCAACCATACTGATTAGCTTTATGCTGATACTCGTCTTTAAAAGCGATGCCGATATTTCAAAATCAGAAAGGCGAAAACTGCTCAAAGCGCCTACTTTTAGCGTGCAGAAAGTATTCGATAAGCGCTATTTCCCCAACTATGAAAAATATCTGCTCGACCAGTTCCCATTTAGGGAGCAAATGCGCGGTATTAAAGCCTTGACAGCTTTTAATCTACTTAGAAAAAATGATAATGACGGCATTTTTTGCATAGCCGACAATATCTTTAAAATTGACGACGCCCTCGACGAAAGGCAAGTCAGTTTAGCCGCGAAAAAAATTAACGGCATTATCGAAAATCACCCGGAGGCAAACTATTTCTACACATTAATCCCCGATAAAAACTGCTTTGTCGCAGACTACCCCGGCTTAGATTGCAAAAAACTGCTAAGCGTTTTACAATCCAAAATAAGCGCAGCACATTACATAGACATCGCCAATCTAATGTCTTTAGACGACTACTACAGAACGGATCCGCACTGGTCATCGGCAAAAATAGAAAAGGTCGCCCAAAAGATATGCACTGAAATAAACGGCGCTTATCACCCACTACAAAACCCGCAAAAAGTGCGTCTGCCGGGCTTTTATGGCGCCTATTACGGTCAGCTTGCCCTCGCTCTACCGAGCGAAAATATGGACTATATCGATAGCCCAAGTTTCGCCCACGTCAAAGTCAGCAGCATAGAAAAAGATAAACACTTCAGCGTTTACGACACCACTAATTTTACAAATGTCGACCCCTATGACTTCTTTTTGGGCGGCGCTCAAGCCATACTATACGTCGAAAACGAGCACGCCAAAACGGATCGAGAACTCATCCTTTTTCGCGATAGTTTTGGCAGTAGCCTAGCACCGCTAATGGTAGAAAACTACAAAAAAATAAGCCTGGTAGACATTAGATACATCAGCACTAAAAGCGCCGCTAAATATCTCAACTTCGACCAGACCGACGTGCTATTTATGTATAGTTCAAGGCTCTATAATAACGGTGGCATACTGCGCTAGCTCATCTGAACCCGGCACCCAGAAAAACACAAGTGTTTTTTAATGAAATATGCAAGGCGTATGAAATGGCGTACACGCCGAGAAATATTGCTGCGCAATATGAAATATGTCTTCGACAAATGAAAGACGTATAAGTGAACCCGGCACCCCACTATTAGCTAAGCGATGCATTTAATTATATCGACGAGAACATAGGCGAAAATCGGAACGACTAAAACGAATAAAACTGTGGCTCTCGTATTAAATTTACACCTATATTTGCTTGCGATTAACGTTCGAGGGAATACATAATAATCGACATAACTACGACGAGATTAAAAATGGTAATCGAAACGAGACCAATAAAAAACCTTTTCTTTTTCTGCGCTTCAGATAAATTGACACTCGGTTTTACTTTTTTTACAAAGTACAGTGCCCACGATAACGGTATTAATAAGGACAACAGCATTGCCGACAACCCAGCAAAGACATGGGACGAGTGCGCCATTCTAATCATGCTCGTAGTCAACGATACTATAGCTAAAACAATGACGAATAATGCCGATACAACTTCTATTCTGTGGCTCAGCGCGCTATTCAAATAAATCGGTCTGCGCGTCGGGTCGCCTATAATCACTTCGTTTATTTTACTGAA
>PDWJ01002325.1_pt1 | contig 20545 bp, 16 predicted proteins | sample 1430881 | NCBI WGS metagenome assembly PDWJ01 (sample SAMN01162460, study PRJNA174530) | Oral metagenome, whole genome shotgun sequencing project. | biome: Marine environment; feature: Marine mammal; material: Swab sample of the gingival sulcus; isolation source: swab sample of gingival sulcus... | reverse complement strand
ATTTCGCTTTAATCTTCGCAATGAAAACTTGTATAAAGTATTGTTAAATTTACTTAGGAAAAAACCTTTGTAAGGTCGTTTGCTTCCTAAGCCCCTAAATAATTATTCGTTCTTGAGGACTATCTAGATAGAGAAGAGGATTGAGGGGCGTTGATAATGTTTACTGATTGAAACCGCTCAATGATTCATAATAAAGAAGTACCCACCCAAGTAGAAGCGGACGAGCCACCCTATTGTTACCGTGCAAACCCAAAATGAACAATACCGCTCCGAAGACGGTGCCAAGCATTGTCGCAATCGAAACCAATATCAAAGCTGATGCAGAGCTGGTATGAATGAAAAATATTGCCAAAAGGGGTAGCAACATCACAAGGCAAAGGGAGGGGATGATTTTTATTGAGTTGTTACCCTTTATGAATGCATTTTTTTTGAAAAATAAAATGGTTGCACAAAAAACTCAAGTCTTTCCCCGCCGGTAAGCTGCAACTATTGAAATTCCAGCTATACAACAGGAAGTAAGTTGGCAAAGACTGTGTTGGTGTGGGGCTGAGTGCTCGTTGTCGCAAGCGTTTTATATAGCCTGTCAAGCTGACGGTGGTGGAAGAGTGAGAGTATTTTTCGGAATGACTTTGTCCGGATCTATTATTACTGGAGACCAAATGGTAGAGATTGCTTTTGCAAGGACGCATGATTTTAGCCGGTCAACTTTTCTCAAGCGTTAGCAACTATTATGACAAAGAATCAAAAAAATGTTGACAGAAAAACCTCTTCGTCTGTACAGTGGGAAGTATCCTGAAATCAGCACATAACGGGTGGTATTTTGTTCGAGACAATGCAGAAGATATATCTTCAAAACTGTGTAGTATATTGGTGGCGCCGTTCTGAATAGAACGGGGTCATAACACCAAGGTAATATCGACTCCGTCGTTTCCGCGGATTCGGTATTGCAGGAGAAAGCAAGAAAGGCCGCGGGTTCTTACCTGTGGCCTTTTTTTTTATTGAATAACCATGAACAGGAGGCGTTTTCAATGGTAGCAACAGATAGTCATGAGGGATATTTCGGCGAGTTTGGCGGCTGTTTTGTGGAAAAAAAATTCATTCCGGCGATAAAGGAAGTGGAGAAGGGATTTGTTGAGATCGCCACAACCAGCGCTTTTCAGCAAGAACTTGCCAGTCTGCTGACCCATTATGCTGGCAGGCCAACCCCTCTGTATTATGCAGCGGAACTGACGAACTACGCACAAGGAGCGAAGATTTATCTGAAAAGAGAAGATCTGCTGCACACCGGCGCGCATAAAATTAACAACACGTTGGGACAGGGTCTTCTTGCCCGGGAGATGGGCAAGAAAAAGCTGATCGCTGAGACCGGCGCAGGTCAGCATGGGGTGGCAACGGCAACCATTGCTGCCCTCCTGGGGCTCGAGTGTAAGGTGTTCATGGGAGAAGAGGATATTAGAAGGCAGGCCCCCAATGTCGCGAGAATGAAGCTGTTGGGCGCGGAGGTGATTGCAGTGGATGAGGGGCAGGGAACCCTCAAGGATGCGATCAATGTCGCGCTGAGATACTGGGCAGAAACTCTGGAAGATACCTTTTATCTCATCGGTTCTGCTGTTGGTCCACATCCCTATCCGACGATGGTGCGGGAGTTTCAGAAAGTTATTGGGGAAGAGGCCAGGCAGCAGATTCTCGAGCAGACAGGAAAGATACCGGATCTCCTCATTGCCTGTGTTGGCGGCGGCAGCAATGCCATCGGTCTTTTTACCGATTTTCTCGACACAGAGGCGAGGCTGCTTGGCGTCGAGGCGGCGGGTAAAGGGATAGAGACTGGAAAACATGCGGCAACCCTGACCATGGGAAGTGTCGGTGTCCTGCATGGCAGCAGGTCCTACCTCCTTCAGGATGATAACGGTGAGGTACTGGAGGCCTATTCGGTATCAGCTGGTCTTGACTACCCTGGTGTCGGTCCGGAACATTCCTTTTTAAAGGAAAACAAGCGGGCTAGCTATGAAAGTATCACTGATAAAGAGGCGCTGGACGCCTTTATTCTGTTGTCACGGCTTGAAGGCATCATTCCTGCTCTTGAGAGTGCCCATGCCGTTGCTGCAGCCGTGAAAAATGCCAAAAAAATGGCGAAGGAAGAGGTCATCATTGTCAATCTTTCCGGCAGAGGTGATAAGGATCTGGATAATGCCCTGGAAAATATCGACAGCTCGGCAGAGATTCAGGTGCGCCCATAAACAGGGCGTGGAAAATCGTGGAGAAAGCCTTCTGGATGTTGGCGCGCTAGAGGGCTTTTCTTGACGAACATCTCCATAACAGCGAGGTTAGCGTACACCGGAACCAGCGGCTGGAGGGGCTTCTGCTGAACAGGCCTGTCGACGCCGGAGCTGGTGTATGGTGTGTAGCTGTCCTGTGCGGTGTGGTTCTTCGTTCTGGTCAGTGGTTGCCGGGTTCTTCTCTGTGGTGATCAAGAGCACTGATACGCTGCAGTACCGGCGGGTGGCTGAAATGGAGAAGGACATTGAAGGGGTGTGGGGTGAGGTTGCTCAGGTTGGCGAGGCTGAGCTTCTTGAGTCCGCTTATCAGGGAGCCGGGGTCGCCGGTGGAAGCAGCCGCATACTCGTCAGCCTCATACTCATAGCGCCTGGACAACCAGTTGAAGCCAATCCCCAGGAGTATGGAGACTGGATGATAGAGAAAACCGAAGAAGACCAGCGAGGCGTACACCGACAGGTGGTCCATGGCAAAGGCTGCGAACAGTCCCTTGTTGCCGAGCAACAGGGAGAGCAGAAAGAACAGCAACCCCGTCTGCAGGATTGAGGCCGTCATCAGTCGAAACACATGACGTTTTTTGTAATGACCCATCTCGTGGGCCAGTACCGCGACAATCTCTGAGGTGTTGAGTTTTTCTATGAGGGTATCGAAGAAAACAATGCGGCGAAAGCGGCCAAAGCCGGTGAAAAAAGCGTTGAGCCGGGTGGATCGCTTGGAGCCGTCCATGGTGTAGATGCCCCGCATGGCAAACTTCTCTTGCTTAGCATAGGTGGTGATCGTCGCTTGCAGTTCCCCTTGGGCAAGGGGAGTGAAGGTGTTGAACAGCGGCATGATAAGCACCGGCGCCAGATATTGCATAAGGATGGTGACCGTGACGACGAACAGCCAGCAGTAAAACCATGCCAGGCTGCCTCCCTCCTCGAAGAACCAGAGAATAAAGGCCAGCAAGGGTGCGCCGAGGAGTACTGCCAGCAGGAGTGTTCGCAGGATGTCCAGGCAGAAGGTGCGTAGCGAAGTGCGGTTTAAGCCAAAACGCTCCTCAATGACAAAGGTGGAGTAGAGGGAAAAGGGCAGACTGAGCAGACTGCTGAGCAAGAGGAGCAGGCCGATGAACAGGATGCCGGTGATAATCGGGCCAAAACCTGCGGCGCGGGCTGTCAGATCAAGCCAGTTGAAGCCACCGGCAAGAATGAAAAGAAGGGTGGCAACGAGAAAGACGCTTTCCCGCACCAGGGAAAAGCCGGAGCTACTCCGGGTATATTGTTGGGAGCGGGCGTACTCGTTTTTGTCATGAAGATCGGCAAATGGTGCGGGTAGTTGCGGGTCAAGTGCCTTGAGTTCAAGGATGGTGGCACTTACTTCCAGCAGATATCCCAGGATCAGGATGGCAAGTATGGCAATAAGATAGAGGTTCATGGTGAATGATGGCAGGAGGTGTCAGGGTACAGTCATGATGCGGTGACCGGATGTTTTCAACGGATGAAGTTCAGGGGCACGCGATTGTATGGCGGAAGTGTGTGCCTGATCGCAACCACCAGCACAGTTCCTTGGAGTGTCGATTATAGATCTTTTATCTATTCTCGCTTAGTTCTTTGGTAAATTTTTCTAAATCTGCGGTTAACTTCGCATAGGCGACTTTTGTAGCTTGTTCTATTTGGGTTAAAAAGTAAGCATTTAATTTACTAGATGCCTTCCCAACCGCTTGTCTTGCTCGCGCACCTTGTGGTGATCGATAAAAATCCAGAGTATAATTAATTTCTTCTTCGCTCATGTTATTTGCTATTTCGGTAACATATATTCCTGCTGCGGTTTGAGTATCTATAGCCTTGAGTATTGTGTTTGCATACTGGTCTAAAATTACCTGAAGGTTTTCTTCTTGTTTAACAGACATATTTGGAAACTTGACAGTAACTTGAGATCTTATATCAGATAAAATTTTCTTCACAGAAGATTTAGTCTGTTCCATTGTTGTGTCAAGAATTTCTTTCAGCCCCATGATTTGGGTTAACTCATTTATTGCCTCGTCTTTGCTTGAATTTTCGCCGCCGTTGGCTAAGCAGATTGATGTGAAAGAGAGTAAAAGTACCATAAGAATTTTTTTCATGAGTTTCTCCTTCTCTATAAACTCCTATTTTTTTATTTAGGTGTAGGGTTGAAATAGGTATAATTGCATCAACTATTAGATTTTTCAAAAAAATATCCAGAAAAAACTCCGGCGACGAAATCAACAAGGTGTCTCTTTAACAGTTGTGAACGTCCAGCTCCGTTCATGGCAGCATACCTCACCACCACCATCAATGCCAGGGAGAAACCTTTTTATGGTGCATAATGGTGTAAGATGTTTACCTTGAAAGATGGATCTCCCTTACCCGGCGTACGAAGAACCCTGCAGAACGAATCAAGGAGGAGATATGCAATCAGATACACAACGTCAGCCCCGGCGTTTTTCGCTGCTGCAGCTGCTCGGAGTTGTTTTGGGAGCCGTGGTCATTACAGCGGTGGCCACCGGTTTCTTACTGCACAGCTGGCTCTTTGCCAGGCCGTTTGCGCCGGTAAAACTCAAGCCTGCCGAGGAGAGCCGCCTGGAGATGAAACTGCGTCAATTGAACCTGCCGGCTGTCAGTACTCCCGGAGAAGGCCAGCCTGAAGAGCGGCAATCCGGCCGCAACACCGCAGGGCATACCGACCAGGGATATCTGAAGCCAGAAGCCTATTCGGAGGAAGGAGCTGACCGTACCATTCATTTCACGGAACGCGAATTGAATTTTCTCCTGTACCGGAACACAGATCTGGCAGAGAAACTGGTGGTTGACCTGGCCGATGACCTGGTAAGCCTGAAGCTGCGTATCCCGGTGGACCCTGATTTTCCGGTGCTGGGCGGGAAGACCTTGAAGGTACGCGCCGGAGCCGAGCTGGCTTATCGCCAGGAACGGCCAGTGGTCATCCTCAAGGGGGTGAGCATCATGGGGGTGCCTCTGCCCAATGCCTGGCTCGGAAACCTGAAAAATATTGATCTCGTCCAGGAGTTTGGCGGTGAAGATGGATTCTGGAAAACGTTCAGCCAGGGGGTGGCTGCCATTGAGGTCAAGGATGGCTTTCTGGATATCCGCCTGAAAGAATAATATGGTTGGGCAGGGAATAGTCTTGCTGGTGCTGGCCGCTCCGGTTCATCTGTTCGTTAACGCTTTTTTCTCTTAAATTTGGTGAAAGATCATGTGGAGGCTCCTGATTACCCTTAACAAGAAGCTCGTTGTTGCCATCCCGGTGATGCTGGTGGCCGGTTTTTGCACGGGGGCAATGGTTGATCCCGCGCTCATCATCCATCTTAAAAAGCTCATCCTGCCGTTAACCTTCCTCATGGTCTACCCGATGATGGTCACCCTGAACATCAACCATCTGCTGAAAGGCCTTACAAATATCCGCCTGCAGATCGTTACCCAGCTGATTAATTTTGCGGTGATTCCCTTTGTTGCCTATGCGCTGGGCCGGCTCTTTTTTGCCGACGCCCCCTATCTGGCCCTTGGTCTGCTGCTGGCGGCATTGCTGCCCACCAGCGGAATGACCATCTCCTGGACCGGATTTGCCAGAGGCAACATGGGGGCAGCTATCAACATGACGATTATCGGCCTGACCCTGGGCTGCCTTGCCACGCCTTTTTACGTGCTCATCCTCATGGGCACGGCGGTTAATGTAAATCTGATGATGGTGGCGCAGCAGATTGTGACCATTGTCTTTATTCCCATGGCCCTGGGGATCTTCACCCGGCAGCAGCTACTGAAACGTCATGATCCGCAGGCGTTTAAACAGCGAATTGCCCCGCGCTTCCCGGCAATGTCGACCTTAGGGGTTCTGGGTATCGTTTTTGTAGCTATGGCCTTGAAGGCGCGTACCATTCTCGGTGAACCCTCGCTGGTGCTCGCTATTTTTATACCCCTTATCGTTGTCTATTTGTTTAACTTCGCCTTTTCCACGGTGATTGGTAAGCTGTTTTTTGCCAGGGATGATGCCATCGCCCTGGTTTATGGTACAGTGATGCGCAATCTCTCCATAGCCCTTGCCATCTCCATCAACGCCTTTGGCGAGGCCGGCGCCAACGCCGCGCTGGTGATTGCGGTCTCCTATGTGATTCAGGTACAGGCTGCTGCCTGGTACGTGAAACTGACAGACAGGGTGTTTGGCCCGAAACTGGAAGGGGGGGCGTAATGTGGGTGAAGCCGGGGCAAAGCCCTTTTCAGGTTTCCGGCTCTTCCATGTAACCAGAGGGCTCTTCTAAAAAAGTACAGGGAATTCTCCTCTCTGCTCTGAGCTTGAAGCAGCCAAACTGCTGCATCATGGTACTACAGCTTGAGAAAAGCACATATCTCGCCAGCACAAAACGCAACTGTCATGAGATTCATATCCGCACCGCGCTGTGTATCAAAGGTGTAAAAGACGCTGTCGTAAAGCGTGTGGGTAGTCGGTGATAACTGCATAGCAACCGGCGTCAATGAATGACATGGCCTGCTCCATGTCGTTGACCGTAAAGCAAGAGACGTGGAATCCCTGTGCAGTCAGGTCTCGGACAAGGGCCTCATCAATGATGGTAGCCTCTGGATGATAGCCTGCCACGTCCAGTTGCTTAAGGTACTCCACCAGATTCTCCGGGTGTGCCCCCTCCACGAGGGCAGCCAACGGCATTTCCGGGGAGAGTCGGCGCATCTCTTTTAAATACTCATGGTTGAATGAGGAGATGAGGACCAGTTCCTCAGCCCCTGCAGCACGCACCGCCTCCAAGACTTGGGCGACGATGGTCAGATCATCCGGTGCATGGATTTGGTCTTTTATTTCAATGTTTACCGGAAAATCGTGCTCACGGGTGAAGGCGAGAATCTCCTTGAGGGCCGGGATTCGCTGTTTGCGGACGAGAGCGATCTCTTCTGGCAAGAGCTCACCCCTGGCAATGGTGCCAAAGGGGTCCTGGGCAACAAACCATGACCCGGCGTCAAGGAGCTGTAACTCATCAAAGGTGAATTGGCTGGTCCGCCACGGTGAACGGCTGGCGAATGCAGGGCGATCAGTCACATCCGTGGTCCGGCCCAGCGTATCGTCATGGAAGGCGATGAGCGTGCCGTCTACACTGCGCTGCACGTCCATTTCCCAGAAATCAGCGGCCACGGCCAGCGCTTGCCGGGCGGCAAGCATGGTGTTCTCCGGGGTCAGGGCCCGGGCACCGCGGTGGGCACATACGTATCCGGCCTTAGGCAGCAGATCAAAAAACATTACTCTTTCTCCCTTTTGGTGAAGTAGAAATTGACTACCGCCAACAGGGATGTCCCGACAATAAGCAGGAGCGACACCGCGTTAATCACCGGGGTACTGCCATCGCGCACCTGGAGATAGAGGTTGATGGGCAATGTCGGTTCCGAGCCCACCAGGAACAAGGTGGTATTGAAATTCTCAAAACTCATCAGAAATGCCACTGCTCCGGCGCCGATGATGGCGGGACGGAGAAACTTCAAGGTAATGTGCCAGATTACGCCAAGGGGTGTGGCGCCCAGGTTGAGAGCGGCCTCTTCCAGGGAATGATCGAATTTTCGCAGTCGTGCTGAAACCACCAGGGTGACAAAGGTGGAGATGAACGAAAGTTGGCCAAGCACCACCAGCCAAAAGCTGGGACGGAAGATGGCGAAGTCCAGATCGAATGTATCTTCAAAGAAGGTACCGGCGGTATTGGCCGCCAAAAGCAGCGAGATCCCCAGGATAACACCGGGGATGACCAGCGGCGCAAGCATCAGGAAATAGAGCACCCCCTTGAAGGGAAAGTCTTGCTTCTCGAAGAGGAAGCTGGCACAGGTGCCGACGATTACGCTCAGAATGGAGACAAAGAAGGCGGTTTGAAAGCTGGTCACAATGGAGAGCATATTCTGGTCGTCATGGAAGAGGCCGATACGTTCCGGGCCGTTGGCAAGGAACCAGTCCAGGCTGAACCCCTGCCAGGGCAGGGATGGAAAGTTGGAATCGTTAAAGGCCAGCACACAGGTGACCACCAGTGGTGCAAAGAGAAAGATGAAGTACAGGAGGATGAAGCCGTTGAACGACCAGTCGTAGGTCTTGCTTCTTGGCAGGGAACGGATCATGATGCCACCTCCCCGAGCTTCTGGCCTGATATCTTCAAGCCGGCCCAGATGATGGCGGAGCTCAGCAACAGCAGGAGGAAGCCAAAGGCAGAACCCTGGTTCCAGTTGAAGCTGGCGATGAACTGGTTGTAAATCTGTTCGGTGAACCAGAGGGAGTTCTTGCCGCCCATCAGGTTTGGCGTAAGGTAGTTGCCCAAGGCGAGCATGAAGACAACGATGGACCCGGAAGCGATGCCGGGTTTGCAGTGGGGCACGATGATGGTTCGCCAGATGGTGAACTGGCCGGCTCCCAGGTCATGGGCCGCCTCGATAAGACTGTCATCCAGACTTTCCAACACCGAAATCAGGGGTACGACCATGAACAGCATGGAGGTGTACACCAGTCCCATGATCATGGTGGCGTCGTTGTACAGCATCTCAATGGGGGTATCGATGATGCCGATCTTGAGCATGAAGTAGTTGAGAATCCCGGATTCACGCAGCAGGATCATCCAGCCATAGATCCGTACCAGTTCACTGACCCAGAAGGGTAGCAGTAAGAGAATCATGAGCGCTCCCTTGACCTTCGCCCTTGCCAGTTTTACGATGAAAAAGGAGACTGGCATGGCCAGCAGAAAGGCGATGAAGGTGGTGATAATCGCATATAGCGCGGTGCGGACAAAGGTCAGCCAATACACGGGCTCCACGAAGAAGTTCCTATAGTTATCAAGGGTCCAGACCATGTCGCCGTAGTCGTTCTCACCTCTGAAGCTCATGGTCAGGAGATCAAGGTGCGGCAGCACGATCAACAGCATCAGCCACATGAGGACCGGCGCTAGACATATCCAGAGGACGAGACGGGACTGGTGCATGCTACTCCTCCGACCCAAAACAGATGCCAGACTCAGGATGCCAGCCCACAGAGATGAGGTCGCCTGGCTCGATGTGGTCGAACTTGCGGTTTTGTGGCAAGGTCACGAGAAGCTCGTGCTCTTCTTTGGTCATGGTGAGCAGGCGACTGTTGGCGCCATCAAAAAGGATGCTCTTCACTGTCACGTCGAAGATATTCAATCCGTCCTTGTCCCTGGGTTCGATACGCATGGCCTCGGGGCGGAGGAAGAGGTCGACCCTGCTGTTACTTGGACAGCTCCCTTGAGTCTTGGTGCGGAACTGGTACCCTTCGTTGGTGGCAATCACCACCTCGTCACCTGATCTTTGGCTGACAATGCCGCTCCATGTATTGTTGTCGCCGACAAACTGGGCGACAAAGGGCGTGTTGGGCTGGCTGTAAAGTTGCTGCGGCGTCCCCACCTGTTCAAAACGACCATTGTTCATCACCGCGACGCTGTCGGACATGACCAGGGCTTCGGACTGGTCGTGGGTGATGTAGATAAACGTGGTACCGACCTTGGCCTGGAGCTTTTTTAACTCCACCTTCATCTGTTCGCGAAGCTTGAGATCCAAAGCACCGAGGGGCTCATCGAGCAACAGCACCGATGGCTCAAGCACTAGGCAGCGGGCAATGGCAACACGTTGTTTCTGGCCGCCGGAGAGCTGGTTGATCCGTTTTTCACCAAATCCCGGCAGACCAACACGTTCGAGAATGGTGTCGGTCTTCTTCTTTATGTCCGCCCGGCTGACTCCGCGCCGTTTCAGGCCAAAGGCGATATTCTCCGCCACATCCATCATGGGAAACAGGGCGAGGTGCTGAAAGATGAGATTGACGGGCCGCAGGTTGGGCGGTACGTCGAGCATGTCCTCGCCGCGAATCTCGATCGCTCCCGAGGTGGGAGACTCGAATCCAGCGATCATCCGCAAAAGGGTTGTCTTGCCACAGCCGGAAGGCCCGAGAATAGAGAAAAAAGATCCGGTGGGAACATCAAAAGAAACATCGTTGACCGCCGTGAAATTGCCGAACCGTTTTATCAGGTCACGGACGGAAAGGTCGTTGCTCATAATGTGTATGTCTTTAATGATGAGGCAAAGAGCCTTGCCAGCTCTCTGCCCCGTTATCGTCTGTACAGACTGTTTGTAGACAAAACCTAGTTTGCGGCCTTGATTTTATCGAGAATCTTGCCTTCCATGCTTTCCAGCTTGGCGGGAACAGGCGGATACCACTTGATATTGTCGATGACTGCCTGTGGGAAGGAGCGGGCAAAGTTGTCGGCAACAGCCTTGTCGGTGTACTTCAGCGCCCCGTTGGCTGCCGTGGCATACTTCTCCTGCGAGGAAAAGTACCCGGCATTTTCAGGCTTCATGACAAAGTTGATCCACTTGTAGGCGGCGTCGACGTTCTTTGCTTTTGCAGGGATGGCAAAGGTGTCGATCCAGCCCAGGGCACCTTCCTTCGGCGCCTTGAAGTCGATGGCCTTGTTGTCGGCATGGAGTTTCCAGCCACCGGCATCCCAGGCCATGGCAACAAAAACTTCTTCGGAACGCATGGATTCGAGCAGAGAATCACCGTTGGCCCAGTAGTTCTTGACGATGGGTTTGGCAGCGATAAGGGTTTCGGCGATCTTGTCGAGCATGGCCTTGTATGCCTTGGGGTCGTCATACAAGGAGAAAGGGTCGAAACCGAGAGCGAAACCCATGGCAATCAGGGTTGGGCGCTTGAGGCGATAGCTGACCCGGCCTTTGTACTTGGGATCGAGGAGGGCCTTGAAAGAATCTGCATCGGGTGCCTTGTCACTGTTGACGATCAGGCCAGAAGTTCCCCAGCAAAAAGGAACGGCATAGGACTTGTCGTCAACCAGGGTGTTCTTCTTGACTGCTTCCAGCATCGAGGGAATGAAGAGTTTGGCGTCTATCTTGGCGTAATCGAGCGCCTGGTAGAGGTTGTATTTTTTCTGAACCGAAGAGATACGGTCCTGAGAAGGTTGGGCCAGGTCAAAGCCTGCGCCGCGCGTAGCGCGGAGCTTGGCGATCATCTCTTCGTTGTTGGAGAAGGTCACTTCAACCTTGATACCGGTTTCCTTTTCAAAGGAATCGATCAGCTGTTGAGGGGCATAGCCTTTCCAGGTCAACAGTTTCAACGTTTCTGCCTGGGCAGTGCCTGTCAGGGCGAAGACGGTCAGTACAGCGAGGACGAGTAATTTTTTCATGTTCACAACTCCATTGGTTGGAAAAAGAGAAAAATCTGCCACCTGAAAATTTCAATAACAGATGAAGGTGGCAGAGTGAAAATGCACGTAGCCTTTCCAGCAGCACCCTGCGAAATACGGGTATCGCACTCGCCACGGCAAGCCTCTTTCGTTGGCATATCCCAACGAAGCCGACCTATACTAAACGAACAGCCCTTTCTTAACAACCATGTTGCACTCTTCTGGCATGATCAAGAATCCTGCAATGTTACTAAAACCAGTAATAAATGTATATCTAACTATAATCATGGGGAAAGAAAGCCCCCCCCCATAGTGTCAAAAGGTCAAATCTCTCCTTCTGGCCAACTCCAAAAGAATAAGCTGCAACGCACCCGACAAACCATGGCACGATTTGATGATCAAAAAACCGATATAAAATATGAAAGCAAAAATCCTTGTAACTATTCTCTATGATTGGCATTTTTTTTCCTCTGGTGCCTGTTTTGTTTTTCTGTCACCGTGGCGGTTATTTTCGTCGTACAGTATTACAGCATGTGCAACGCAATAAAATTCTTATATCTTTTTGGCTTATTGTTGATTTTTTTATTTTTTCCTTTAATACTTCAACAACTAATGTTCTACTGGCTAGTTGAAGAGCGCTGGCTTTGGGGGTATTCAAGAGGAGGTGTCGCCGAAGGTGGAACGTGTGGTTTGCGTTGCCTTTACTTTGCCCCTTATTCACCCTCAAGACAAGAAGTGGCAAGCGATTTCTTATCATCCCTTGGAGTTTCTCGTCATGAAAACAGCTCCTGTTACCGCTCCAATCCTTCTTTTTTTTCTCTTATTTGCCTTTTTCTGCGTCCAACCGCCTTTGGCCATCAGCCAGGACTGGGTCTATACCGTTCAGCAAGGTGACAACCTCTGGAGGATCGGGAAAGAAAATCTTAAAAGCATGCGTTATTGGCGTAAGCTGGTCGATCTCAATAGGATTGAAGATCCTTTTTATCTTCAGCCTGGTTCAACGATTCATATCCCGTTTGATTGGCTGAAAAAAGAGGTATCGGTGGCGAGGTTAATTGCCGTATCGGGTGAGGCTTTTGTTACCAGAAATAACAGTGATGCGCAGATAAAAGCTTTCGTTAATATGTTTCTCTGGTGTCATGACCGCATTCAAACCGCATCCGAAAGCAATGTAACCCTGAAGTTTGCCGATGGTTCTGAAGTATTGGTTCAGGCCGAGTCAGAAGTGATCATCGGCAAACTGATGCGTTACGGTACAACCGGAATGGCAGAAACAAATTTGCTACTAGAGTCCGGCCGGACACATAACAAGGTCATTCCCGCTTCAGGTCCAGGTTCACGATTCGAAATCAAGACCCCTTCTGCCATCGCTGCTGTTCGCGGTACAGAGTACCGGATTGGTACAGATCGCGATGGTTCTTCTCGGGTGGAGGTTTTGACCGGAGTGGTGCAGTTTGACAGTTCAGGAAAAAGAGACAGGCTCGAAAGCGGATACGGTTTGGTCTCCTTTCTTGATAAAAAACCGTTGCCGCCAGTAAAACTCCTGCCACCGCCGGATATTTCAAAACTGCCTAAAAATATTGTCAGGGTGCCTTTTCCGATTAAAATTCAACCAATCCCTGGTGCTAAAAACTATCGACTGCAGATCGGCGTCGATAAAAATTTCAGCTCGTTGCTGTTCGACAAGACCTTTTCTGGAACGCACCTCTGGGGGCCTAGTCTTTCAAACGGTATATACTTCCTCCGCATTAACGGCATAGATAAAAATGGCCTGGAAGGGCTCTATGCAGTCCACCAGTTCAGTATGGCAGCCCATCCCGTTCCTCCGGTGCCGATCTCTCCGGCAATAGATGCGGTAGTGGAAAATTGCCAGCCGACCTTTCTTTGGTCGCAGCCAACAGGAATAGAACATTACCATTTCCAACTTGCAGACAACAACGAGTTTACAGTTTTGCTGGCAGATGAGATCAACCTCAATCGTCCGCAATATCTACTGCAGAAGCAGCTACTCCCAGGGCTCTATCATTGGCGGCTTGCCAGCGCAGACCTATCGGCAAAGGAAGGACCGTATAGCGACCCACAGCAATTTCGTTGTCCTCCGTCTCGCCCTGACATGTCAAACGCCAAACTGGATAAAGAAGAAATGGTTTATCGTTGGCGAGGTTTAAGAACAGAAGCTCGGTATCGTTTTCAGGTTTCCCGGGACAAGGCTTTTACCAACCCCTGTATTGATCAAGAGCTTGCAGAACCGCAATTTGACCTTCAGGGGCTGACTCCGGGGACCTACTATATTCAAGTTGCAACTATTACCCCTGACGGCTTTACCGGTCCATATTCTCTGCCCCAAAGGGTAACCGTGGAACCCCCTCCACCCCACCCCTTGGTAGTTGCCGGTTCAGTTCTGCTCATGATTGCGATTATTCTTTTATGAAAAGAGCCCTTTTCGATGATTCCTGGTGGCGGCAGTTGCTCTTGCCGCTTTCTCTAGTTATTTTAGGGGCATATCTGTCTTCTGCCAATGCCTTGATCCGTGTTGATCGGTTCATTTATGACTACATTTCTACCTGGTCTACAAGAATTCCGGCGGAGGATATCGTCATCATCGCCATAGACAGCCAGAGTCTCACCCATTACGGTCAATGGCCTTGGCCGCGCGAAATACACGCAGACCTTATCGATAAAATCGCCATTGGTGGGGCAAAAGCCATCGGTTTTGATATTATCATGTCAGAACCGGATCGCAGTGACAGCCGCAATGACAGGCTTCTCGCCCAGGCCTTGAAAAGAAGCAGCAAGGTCGTTCTGCCTGTGTTTGCCGAGCATAATGCCAGCGGCAATGGGTTATATCTCGGCAAACCGATTCCCCTCCTCGCGGAGGCCGCCGCCGGGCTCGGTCATGTTGATTTTGAATTGGATGCAGATGGCATCGTCCGTCGTACCTACCTTAAGGGTGGTATTGGTCATCCGAAATGGCCGGCCTTTGCTCTGGCAATTCTACAGACTGCCGCTGGCAACGTGAAAAAAAATGTAGTCGATACCCCGGCAGTGGCGTACTTAAACTCCGATAACTGGGTTAGAGCTGATGAGGTGATGCTCTCTTTTGCTGGTAAGCCCGGGCATTTCAAACGGATCTCCTATGCAACTTTTATGGAGCCGGATTTCGACCCAACCGTGCTCCGTGATAAAATCGTTCTGGTCGGTACCACCGCTTCATCCCTTGGAGACGCCTTACCAACACCGGTTTCCGGCGAGTCTCTTCTCATGTCTGGTGTTGAAATCAACGCCAACTTGCTGGATGCCCTGAGCCATGATCTCACCATTAAGCCGATGAGCAGGAATGCGCGTGTACTTCTTTCTATGACCCTCATTTTCACTGTTCTGCTCTGCTACACTATTACCTCACAAAGAATTGTTCAACTTGTCATCATTGGAGCAATAGTCTGTGTTCTCTCTCTTTCCAGTTTTTTATTGATCACCAGTAAGATTTGGTTTCCTCCAGCTGCTGTTCTACTAACATTTTTTATCAGTTATCCGCTCTGGGCCTGGAAACGGCTTGATCGACTGGTAGCAACTCTTTTTATGGAACGAGAGCAGGCTTTGGTGATGCTGCACTCTATAGCTGATGGGGTCATTACCACCGACAATAACTGTATGATTAAATATATTAACCCGGCAGCTGAAGAGCTGACTGGTCATAGCAACGAAAAGGCAATCGGCAAACCGTTACATGAGATTTTTTCCATACAGGATGAGCAGTCAGGAAAAAGTGGCGAAGATATCATTAGAGAATGCCTTGAGATATCCCGAACGGTCTATCTCCAAAACGAAGCACATTACCGCGATGTGAACGGCCGAAGTCATATTCTCAGAATAAATGCAGGCCCGCTCCGAAACCAAAACGGGCAGGTATGTGGTGCATTACTTGGCATCAACGATATCACTGAGAAGCGGGAAGCGTTGGCAAAACTCACCTACCAGGCGACCCACGACCCGCTTACGAACCTGCCGAACCGAGCGTTGCTTTTTGACCGCTTGGAGCAGGCAATCATTCGAGCGGCAAGAGACGATGAGCATGTGGCAATTCTTTTTCTCGATCTGGACAATTTTAAAAAAGTAAACGATCAAATCGGCCATTCCGGTGGTGACCTGCTGCTCGAGATAATCGCTGAACGGCTAAAGAGCGCCTGCAGAGAAAGTGACACCGTTGCTAGGCTCGGTGGCGATGAGTTTATTCTTCTGCTTGAAGGTTTCACCGATACCACTATTGTGGCAACGGTTGCCGACAAATTATTGCAACTGTTCAGGGCACCTCTCAGCATTAACCATCACGAGTTCTATATCACCGGATCTCTCGGTATCAGTATCTTCCCCAAAGACGGTAACGATGCTGATCAGCTTGTCAAAAATGCCGATATTGCTATGTATGAAGCAAAGAAAAATGGCCGCAACAATTTTCTCTTTTTCTCCGAAAAAATGAATGAGTTGATCTAAGCACGGCTGCGGCTCGAAAAGTAGCTCCAGTCAGCCCCACGTTGATTGGCTCTTGAGCTCTATCATCAACCTCAGGTACGCCTTAAAGACGATAGACTTGTCGGGGGCAAAGTTCTCTGCCACTGGGCAGTCGTTGGCAAAAGCTATATTTCTCCCCGCCGCTTACTTGGAGACAATCTGCTGGAACATTCCCCCATTGGTGCTTAACACTGTCGTTAAGCCGTGAAGAATTTACTCCTAACAGCGAGTGCAGAGCGCCGGAACGTCTTTTTTTATGCAATGATAGCTTTTGGCCTGAGGCTTGACTGGGTTGTTGCACCAGAACTCATTGATGATACGTTACCATTGAAAACCATTTACTGGAAAATTGTAAGGTCAATTAACTGGTTTTGTGGCTATAGGCTTTTTTCTTGTTTCAGGTCTTGACAATCGCCTGATTACTGCTTTAAAAAAAGAACATTTTTACTTGGATGTAGTTTTTTAAAGGTTATGCTAGGTTCTTCAGAAGCCATCCCGACCTTTGGCGGGGTGGCTTTTTCTTTTTCAAACCTCGGCCTTGCGACTGTCACGTTTGCCACAGCCGCGAGGCTGATTCTCCTGTCACTATAGCCGCCTATGCGCAGGAGAACCTCACGTTACCGATGCGATCGGCAGTCCCTACGGGGTTGTTCTTTTTGCTTCGAAAAATCGAGCCATTTCCCAAAATTTTTATGCGCTGTTGAAAAAGCAAAAATCGGTGAGGAGTAACATGGTTATTAAAGTTTCAGTGCTGGTAAGCTATTTTCTTCTTGTGCTTGGTATCGGTTGGATCAATCGGACCCGCTGGAAATCAACGCCAGAAAGCTATTTTCTCGCCAGTCGCCAGTTGAGGACCGTTATCCTGTTGGCAACCATGGCTGCCACCAATTTCAGCGCCTTTACGATGTTCGGTACCTCTGGCGCTGGCTACCGGGATGGCTACGCTTTTTTCCCGATCATGGGCTTTGGGACCGGTTTCATGGCGCTCTCTTTTTGGGTTATCGGCCGTAAAATCCGTCAGATGGGACAACAGTATCAGCTGGTAACACCTCCAGAATTGGTCAAAACTCTTTATCAGAGCCCAAGGCTTTCCATGCTGTTTGCCGTCGTGATGATCGTTTTCACCATCCCTTATCTGGCCTTACAGCCCATGGCAGCCGGTTATGTTTTGGAAGAACTGGTCGGTCTGCCCTATTTTGTTGGCTGTTTGTTAGTGACCGGCATTATTATGCTCTATACCCTGCGTGGCGGTTTGCGAGCAGTGGTCTGGACCGATCTTTTTCAGGGGGTTCTGATGCTCGCTTTACTGATTGTTTCGCTTTTTTTAGTGGCCAATCATTTCGGAGGGTTTGTGGCGGCCAACGAAAAAGCCTGGTCACTTTATCCTGAACTCTTTTCACGACCAGGGGGCAGCGGCAAGTACACGATTGGTATCTGGTTCAGTTTTTTAATGCTGTGGTTTTTTTGCGATCCCATGTTCCCTCAGCTTTTTCAACGCTTTTATGCCGCCAGAGACAACAGGGCCATCGGCAAGACCATGTGCCTTTATCCGCTGGTCTGCACGGTCATCTTCTTTATCCCCATTTCAATAGGCGTCATGGGGCACTTAGCATTCCCCGACCTTGCAGGAAAAGACGCTGATAAAATATTGCCGATGTTACTCACCATCATTTCAGGTGATGCCATGGCTGCTTTGGTGATGGCTGCCGGTATCGCAGCGCTTATGTCAACCATGGATTCACAGCTGCTCACCCTGAGTTCCATTTTTACTTACGATATTCTCCCGTTGCTAAGCACTTCAGTGTCCAAGTCCACTTCCAGTCTGCCAGGACGCATTGCGGTCCTCATCTTAAGTATGGCCGGTCTGGCATTGGCCTATAAGCCGCCGGCCACCATTTTACAGATTGCGGCGCAAACGTTTACCGGCCTGGCAGTACTCTTTCCCACGGTCTTTTTCGGGCTCTACTTGCAAAAAAGGTTTGCTACCGCTGCCATTGCTTCGATTCTCGCAGGAGAAGGGATGCTGATACTGTTTTACCTGAAACTGATTCCGAGTGGTCCCTTTTTACCAGTGGTGTGGGTGCTCTTGGTGGCCGTCTTTTTTTATCTTGCAATCCACTTCTATCTCGTTAAGCAATCAGGTATCTTTCGCCTTTCGACACCTGCCTGGCTTCGAAACCGTTACATTTGGTTGTTCATGTTACTGTTTGTTCTGGCGCATGATGTCTGGTCCTGGAAAACGGCTCAGCCGCTGGTGTTAGGAGTTCCCTATTGGATAGGTTACTTTGTGCTACTCTCATTGGGGCAAATTATCCTGATGTATTTTTTAGTAAAAAGAGGTAGTCTTAAAGAATATGATAATGATTTGTTATAATTATACTTCTATCTTGAACGCCTCCTTGAAAGATATTCCTGATGCGTCAGTGGCAACTCCTTATAGCTAAAAGACCTTAGGAAGGTTTCCGCAATCTTTTTCTCATGAGTATTTCTACTATAGTATTAACTGGCAGGACAAAAGGTTTGCTGAGGTATAAATCAACAAGAGAAACATCTGTTAGAAAACGAAATCGTAAGGTTATTGACATTGACAGGCAAGGGTGGCTTGCGTATATTGAATTAACTTCTTCCGAATAAACGTTTGCCAACAAGTGAAGCTGACGCGATTACTCCGTGCCGGTGAATATGTGGCCTGTTGTGCACTTTTTTGATCTCTCGTTAAGCCCGGGAGATTCTTACCTGCAGCCGTATTTCGGTTTGCTTGCTGGTCAACAGGGTTTGGAGAAAAAGTAGGAGGTTAGCTTCACGATACATTGCGTTCTACAAATGTTGACATTTTTCTGAGAAACAAGCACTGCTTGGGGCTTTTTCCAGAAAAGAAGCGATGGTAAGGAACCATGCCTTGCTAAAGGTAAAAATAGGCCAACCTGAAAAAGTAAAGGAGATCAACAATGGGTAAAGAGCTAAAGCGGGTGAGATTGGGCCATCCTGTACCTGATTTTACAATTGATATGTATGATGCTGAAAAACAGGAGTTTGGCAAATTTGACCTTGAACGTCAGAGAAACGCTGGTAAATGGACAATTCTGTTCTTCTATCCGGCAGACTTTACCTTTGTCTGAGCAACTGAATTTGCTGCTCTGGCAGAGCAGTACGATCGTTTCAAAAAAATGGGTGCGGAAGTCGTCACCATCAGCACCGATACCCAGTTTGTCCATCTTGCCTGGCATCGGGATGAGAAGGAACTTGCGAAGGTCAAATACCCCATGGGCGCCGATCCCACAGGTAAATTGTCAAGGCTGTTTGGTGTTTATGACAAAGACAGTGGTTTAGCGCTTCGAGGCACCTTTATCATCAATCCGGAAGGGATGTTGATGAATTCTGAAGTCAATTTTTATAACATGGGGCGTAATATTGACGAGCTGATGAGAAAATTTAAAGCCAACATGTATCTGGCGCGCAAAGCCGATGAAGGCTGTCCTGCCAAATGGAAAGATGAGGGTGATAAAACCCTTAAGCCCTCCGAAAAGATGGTGGGGCGGGTGCATGAGGCCTTAAACGAATAAAATCACATCACGTGGTCAAGGCTGTTTTGCACAGGGAAATGGCAAGGGGGCCATTTCCCTGTTTTTTCTTGATGAACTTGATCGTTGAGGTGAACCGTAACTTGTTCTCGTAGAACAGTTCATTCTGCGAAAAAACAAACCCAACGAAAAACGCTGGGTTTGTCAAAGGCTTGAGGCGACTGTTGACGTCGCCTGTTGGTCGTTGACTACTGGCAAGATGCCATCGCTGACTACGTAAAAAACCAAAATGTTCCGACAACAATGGCAATAATTATACTGCCTTGTATTTTGGCCGCAGCATAGGGCGTCATATCCACAGGACTGGAAGAGGGTTCTTTGATCAATGCTCTATCCATCGGCCAGAGCATACCGATAAAGAGCATGACGCAGACATTAAGCACAAAAAGAATGAACATCACGTGGAGGAAATGCGGGTAGCTGTCAGCACCGAGTATTGGCTTGAGGACAAACTGGCTCAAGATATAGAAGCCAACCCCTGAAGCTAGCGCTATTTTTGCTGCAATCGGCGATGCTTTACGAGAGAAAATGCCAACCAGAATAATTGTCAGAATTGGAATGCTGTAACAGCCATTCACCTCCTGAAGATAGCCAAACAAGCCCTGTGGTGCATTGGCGATGAAAGGAGCAATGGTCATTGAGGCAATAGCCAGGACAATACCGAATTTTTTACCAGCCAAGACCACCTGTTGGTCCGTCGCATCGTTGGCAAAATATTGTCGATAGATATCCACACCAAAAAGTGTTACCGAACTATTCAGCGCAGAGTTAAATGAACTCAAAATCGCCCCAAATAAAACTGCTGCAAAAAAACCGCGCAACCAGAAGGGGAGAACGGCATTTACCAGTTGTGGATAAGCTTGGTCAGCAGCTTCCAAGCCACCTTTAAATAGAGTTTCCTCAGAAAATCATAATGCTCTTCTGAGAGATATTCCTGGCAAGCAAGTTGACACAAAGAATTGACAAATACAATCCTCCAATTTCT
>PDWJ01003424.1_pt1 | contig 20554 bp, 9 predicted proteins | sample 1430881 | NCBI WGS metagenome assembly PDWJ01 (sample SAMN01162460, study PRJNA174530) | Oral metagenome, whole genome shotgun sequencing project. | biome: Marine environment; feature: Marine mammal; material: Swab sample of the gingival sulcus; isolation source: swab sample of gingival sulcus... | reverse complement strand
ATAAAAAACATCAACACTCATCATTTTAATTTTTCTGAAATAAGGTAGCTCTAATTATAGAAATTATTTTCTCAATATTATGGTCTATATAAAAATGTCCTCCATTAAAATAATGGATTGAACATACCCCTGTAGTTAATTTATTCCATCCAAAAATATCTTGAACACTCCAATTGTCATCTCTTCCTGTTAAAACAGAAATATTGAAAGGAAAAGGCTCTATATCTTCAAATAAAGCGGTTTCTGATATTCTGAGGTCATTCCTTAATATAGGAATGAAAAAATCTTGCAAGTCAGGATATTCAAAAAACTCATCACTAATTCCACCTAATAATTTCAGCTCTTCTATGAAAGCGTTTTTTTCAAGTGAATGAATTTTCTTCCTATATGGGATATCAGTCGGTACACCTTCTCCTGAAAAAAAGACATGTATAGGATTTCTCTTTTGATATTTTCTTATAAGAATACATAATTCGGCTGCAATAATACTACCCATACTATGACCAAAAAGAGAGTATCTATTGGCGAACACATCGTCTTGCTCCATTTTATTAAACATATCCTGTGCTGCTGTTTTTATATCAGGATAATGATCTTCATCGCAACGAGTACCTCTACCTGTCAGTTCATATAAGCGAAGAGTAATCTTCTCAGAAAAATGATTTCGCCATTTATTAAAGTAAGATACACTTCCACCAGCAAAAGGCAAACAAATCAATATAGTATCCTCTTTATCTGTTTTATTATCTGAATTTATCATGTTTAAAACTATTTTCAATGTCAGTGATAATTTGTTTCTTTATGTTGTCATTCCGTATGAAGAAATGATCTCCTTGAAATATTGTTAAATTAAAATTTACAAATGTGTATTTGCTCCATTCGGACAAGTGTTCTTCTAAAACATATTCATCATCAGTTCCTCCATATGCCTGAATCCGAGACTTTACCCTCTCGTTCTTTTTAGGAGAATCCCATTTATCAACTATTTTGAAATCAGAGACGATCATAGGTAAGAAGTCTTCAATATTCTTTTCGGAAAAATTACAATCAGCAGACTCATTTACTTTGTTTATCATTTGCACAAAATAATCTGTTGGTAAAACGTGAAGTTCTTCCTTTATGTAATCCAAACATGGAGGTCGTATTGCAGATAAAAATAGAGTAGATGGAAGGTGATAACTGTTTTTTTGTAAGTTTCGAACTACTTCATAAGCTATCAAGCCTCCCATAGAGTGACCAAAAAAGCAGTATGGCAATGTGTTATAAGCGATAATTACGTCGGTTATTTCCTGAACTACCTGCCATATATCAGAAGCAAAAGGTTCTGATGTCCTTTTTGACCGTCCGGGCATTTGAATAGAACAAATTTCAATATCTGGTGAAATATAATTATCCCAACTGTGAAATATTTCCGCAGAAGCTCCTGCGTAATGAAAGCAAAATAGTCGGAATTTAGCATTCTTTTTCTTAGAAGGAATATATAGCCAGCTATCAATAAGTCTATTCAGTCTGCTATTACTAATTAATTTCATATGTTCTTTGTAGTTGTTTAATAGTTATTTTTCTGTTTTCATTAAGTAAAGAAAGCATTGATTTAAAATTGTTTAATATGTGAGCTATCTGATTTTCCTCATAACTACATGAATCATAAATCATCTTTAATTTCATGGGGCTTCCTGCCCATATAAATAAGTTGAGTTTCCCATCTGGATGGTGTTCGAAATTATAGCTTTCAATATTGAATGACATATCCGAATATTGAACATCTGTTACCGGCATATTTTCGAATGTTATGGTATCATCAACAACTATATTCCCTTTAACACCCAAGTATTCTTGTATGTCATAAATAGATGAGGATGAAAATGTTAAAGCCTTATTCTGTTCTTCTTGTGCTTTTTTTATAAAATCTGAGAACAAACAATTGTCATCCATAAAATCAGATCTCATCAGAAGTTCGTTTGTGTATAGCCCAACTCTATTGGACATATTGTGAATTGTAGAAGGTCTATCAGCAACAGTTGTTCTACAAATGATGTACTTCTCATTCTTCAGTGCAGAGAGTATTAACATATAACAAGTCTGGCAATATGTACTCAATGATACTCCAAGTGATTTTGCCGTAATTCTCATTTGCGATTCTATATCAGAAAGATCTAAATCCATCCTTTTAAAATTTCGTGTAATAGGATAGAGAGAAGGTTGTATATAATATGAAATTTTCTCTTTATTAATATACTCTTTCCAAAATAGAATTTCTTCTGTTTTGTCTCTTCTCTTTGTTATTGAAATATATTCTTTCATAGATTCTCGTACAATGAGAGAAGGGTAATGACCTTTTTCTAATGAATTGTATGTACTGATAAAATCATTGTATATTATAGGGATATTCCACCCATCCATAAGTAATACAGGGAATCGCCACCAAACGCTGAATTTTTCATTGTCTTTCAAGATTACAGCCAACTTAAAAATCGGAGGTTTTTCCAATGATACTTTGTTTAAATAATCATCTCGTTTAATTTCTCGAATCTTTATTGATAGTTCAGTATCAGATAGATTTCTCCAATCTAATAGCTGGACATTTAGTTCGAATAAATTTCCAACAACCTGAATCAAGTTGTTTTCATTTGTTAGAAAAAATGCGGTTCTGAAAATCGGGTACTTCCGTATTATGTGTTCCCAAGTTTTTTTGAAAATAACCAAATCAATTTCCCCGGAAAAAGAGAAATCGAGATCTAACCAAAGAACATTTTCTCCTTGAGAATTCGTATATCCTTTATAGTAATAATCCTGTGCGTGAGACGCATTGTATATGTCAACCATATTATTTGTTTATTTTATGTCGTTAATTTGTTCCAGTAGTTTATGAAACTCCTCATCTGAAATATTTAATGTATCGAAGTCATTTTTGTCTAATGTACTTATTCCGAACACATCATCGATTTCAGTTTTGAGTCTATCCTTTAAGAATGAAGATAAATTTATATTGTCTTGCATACTTGTTTGGAAACTTAGATGTAGAATTCCATCAATTTTGTAAATAATGATAATGCAAGGAGAAGAAGAAAGTGCGACTTCTTCTTGTTCAAAAGATTTTACATCTAAAATATCATTACTGCTAATATCACCATAGTAAAGGATATCAATTGTAGGATCTTCGATATCTGTAACACCCAACTCGGTTACGTCGAGTGAAGTTTCTTTCAATAGGAGACTCATTTTTTTCAAATTTAATTCTTGCTCCATCAAACTACGATTAAGTTGTGATTGAAATGTTTGGTAGAAACTTCCACAAGTAACAACTCTTTTATTATGAGAAAAATCATCATAAATACTTGGTAACATATATCGTATGAAGATTTTTTCATCGAAATGATATTTTGTCTGTTTCAGATAAGAAAGTCCTATTATTGCTAATACATCTACAACTCTTATTCGATGACTAAGTTCTAACAATTCCATTCTTTCCGAATAGTTCTTTTCTATTTCTATATTTAAAGAATGATAATTTACTTTCGAAACGATTCTTGGAACATTGTTGTTTTCCTTCTTTGAATTTTTATTCTTGGTTAGGGGATAAATTTGCTCTTTCAGTAACTCTAAGTTTATATCCTGATTTATATGGTCAAACAAGAGTTTTATAAACAGATCAACAGCATAAAAATCCAAGATTAACTTATTGCTTATAAGCAAAAGATATTCTTCAAAATTGTTTTCCAGAATACACATTCTTACTAAAGGTGGAGTTCCTATATTATGCTGTTGTAGCAGTATTTCGTTAGTAACATCAGAAATAAATTTATCCAACTCATTTCCCAACGGAATATTATCTATATAATCTATCTCGAAAGATTTCACCTCTTCGAATTCAAGATGTCCCCCTTTCTCCGATACAAATCCTTTAAGATGGAATGATTCAAATAAAGGAGCAATTTCCGAATAAGCTTTGTCAATCAATTGTGGATTTATTTTCTTTTTCAATTTGAAAAGGAAGATATTATTTGTCTTTTCGATATTGTCATGGTTATTCCATAAAATAGCTTTTTGAAAGAAAGATAATTGGATATTTGTTTCTTGATTATGAATAGGAGAACAAAATTGAGATAATTCCTTTATTGTAGGATATTCAAAAATCATTCTCGGAGATAATTCAATTCCTCGCTCTTTAAGTTTTGATATTATTTTTATACCCAAAATAGAGTCTCCCCCCATTGAGAAAAAGTTTTGATTGATATCTATCTGTTGTGTTGGTACTCTTAGAATATCAGCAAATACCTCTATTAAATCGTTATACTTTTCATTGTTTATGTCTTCCTCAGAACTTTGAGTTTCTTTATTATCTATCTGAGAGAGAGTAGAAATAAAAGAACTTGAAGCTAAAGTCTTCCGGTCTATTTTCCCATTAGAGGTTAATGGGAATTCATCAATTACGTATATTTCACTTGGAATCATGTAATGAGGAAGAGACAAATGTAAATTTTCAGCAATACCCCTTGTGCACAAAGAAGTAGAATCATTATGAGGTTGTACGAATGATAGTAGTTTTTTACTTTCGTTCAATACCACAATTGCATTTTTAACACCTTCAAGAGAGAGAAGATGAGATTCGATTTCTCCAATTTCAATTCTAAATCCACCTATTTTTACTTGAGAGTCTTCTCTTCCTAAAAATTCAATGTTTCCATCCCAGAGCAATCTTCCTAAGTCTCCCGTATTATAAAGTCTTTCATTATTTGAGTGGTTTAAAATAAAGGCTTTTTTCGTAAGCTCCATATTATTCAGATATCCCTCAGCAACGCCAACACCACCAATATAAATATGACCAGTTACCATTGGAGGGCATGGTTGTAGGTTCTCATCCAACACATACATTTTTTGATTGGATAGAGCTTTTCCATAGGGAATGCTTTTCCAATTTGGATCTATATCTTCAATAGGATAAAATATAGACCAAATAGATGCTTCAGTTGCTCCTCCTAAACTTATTACTTGACAATTCGTTGTTGATAACATTTTGATTTTGTCTGGTAAACTTACGGGTATCCAGTCTCCACTGAGCATAACTAAGCGTAAATTATTGAACTCAGACTTATAACCACTAAGATATTCAACATACATCTCCATTAGGGCAGGAACGGAATTCCAAATAGTAACATTATGATTACAAATCATCTTGTGCCAAGCTTCAGGATCTCTACTCATCGTCTCAGAAGGAAGAACTATCGTTGCACCTACGGATAGTGCTCCTAAAATATCATAAACTGATAAATCGAAGCTCAATTCTGATAATGCAAAAATACTATCGCTCTCATTAACCCGAAATCTTTTATTAATATCTTCAATTGTATTTAAAAGCAGCCTGATGACTAATCATAACACCTTTGGGCTGTCCAGTTGATCCTGATGTGTATATAACATAAGCTAAGTCAGTCGGGGCAACTTGCCTTTTCGCATAAAAAGGTTTCGCTAATTGGCATACTTTTTCTGTTTTAACTTCCAAAACAGAAATGTTTTGAGGATAACTAATGCTATTAATATGTCTGCTTTGTGTGATTACAACCCTTATGTCAGCATCTTTTAATATGTATAAAATTCTTTCGTGAGGAGTATCAGCTAATATGGGTAAATAAGCATACCCTGCTTTTAATATACCTAGAACAGCTACTACTTGCTCCCATCCTTTATCCATTATGATAGCTATAAGTTTTGATTCTTGTTCTTTTTGAACAAGTTCAATATTCTCTGCCAAACAGTCAGAATAAATATTCAGTTCGTTATATGTAATAGAGCCGTTTTCAAAGACTATAGCGTCATTATTTGGATAAGAGATAGAATTTTTAACAAAACTTTCGTGCAATAATCCGTTGGGAATCTTTTTATCTTGAAGTTCACAATCCTTTTTGTCATTAAAAAGTGGTAAAAAATCAGGATATTTGTGCTCCCAGAATTTTTCATCATCGCATATTTTTTGCAATAATGTTTGATAGGCAGAAAACATTTGTTCTATAATGCCATCTTCAAATAAATTCTCAACAAAGTGCCAACTAAGTAAGACACCATCTGCTTCTTCAAATACAGCATGATCCAACCATACTTGTGGTGTTTGAGATATTACATAGGTATAGCTACCAAATTGTTTATGAAAGTTTTCTTCTCCTTCTTCTTTGTGTACCAACGTACTTGTGAAAACGACAGGGAGGACAGAACCTAACGTTTCACCTTTTAATTTTGCTATCTTTCTTAATATGGATGTCCCATGCAAATATCTATTTTCGAGATTTTCCCAATTATCATCTTGTAATTCTTTTGCTAAGTCAAGAAATGTTTTAGTGTCATTAATGTTAACTGTTACAGGAGCAAATGTTGCAAACTCCCCTATAATATCAAAAACTTGTTCATGTATTGGGAGACGATTAATGATGGTTGTGTTTACACAAAAACTCTTGTTTTTACTCCAAATACCTAAAATTTCTGAAAATGCTGTCAATAGCACCATAGAGGGAGACAAATTGTGTTTATTGCCAATTTTTTTTATTTTTTCCCACTTTTCTGTATTAAATTTTGTGCTAATACGAGAATATTTTGAGGATTGCGTGTTAGTGTTTTTTATAGGCAAATCTGGTCTTTCCGGCAAGTATTTGATTTTGTTATCCCAATATTTGCTTGCGTTTACATATAAATCAGTTTCCCTTAGTTTGTTTTCGGCAATCACATAGTCTCTAAAATGCAAATCTAATGGTGGCGGAGAAAATGTAGGACTTTCATAATAATTTGCCCACTCTTTCATTAATATTCTTAAGCTTGCCACATCACATATCAGCAAATCTATACTAAAATGGATTCTTACATTATTGTCTGGTAATAAAGAACATTGAATTTCAAACAGAGGCCATTTATCTACAGGGCGAACGATGTGATCCATTGATTTCCTGATAAGAAGACCTTTTTTCAAAGCGTCATTCTCATTTCTAAAATCATTAACTTTTATTTTATAAATAAGAGGTTCTTTAAGCACTTTCTGTGTTCCGTCTTTAAGTAGAATTGTTCTGAGCATATCATGGCGATCAATCATTTTTTGCCAAGATGCCTCTATACGTTCGGGATCAAGTCCTTCTTTATCAACCTCAAAGTAAACATGAGCAGAAACATCCCCCATTGTAAAACTTCCAATTCGACCCAGCCATTGAGCTTGTTGCATTTCAGTTAGGGGAAATGGTTCAAATAAATTTGCTTCGTCTTTTAACAATAGAGGTAACTCAGTATTATTTGTATTCCTATTTTTGTTTGTCTCCGAATCTATAAAAGATGAAAATTCTTTAATTGTAGGTCGCTTGAGAAAATCCTGCAGTTTGATCTTTATACCAAAAGCATTATTTATCAGAGGTATTGTTTTTGTCGCCAATAATGAATGTCCACCTAATTCAAAGAAACTATCTGTTAAGGCTATATTTCCACCCCCCAAGACAGTAGAATATATTTGCTGCACCTTACGTTGGGTCAAGGTCAAATTCTCAATCATATCATTTTCGCCCAATGGCTTAGACTGATATTGATTGTGATAGTGAAGCCCTGTATTATCGGTTGAGTTTATTTCTACTGGATTTATCCAATATTTGTTTTTTTCAAAAGGATAGGCTGGAAGTTGAACCTTTCTTCTTATCGTCTCTCCATAGTATGTTTGCCAATTCAATGAAATATTTAAACACCATAATTTACCAATAAGAGTTGCAAAATGAAAATCAGCACGAGTCTTTTCCTTTGCATGAGGCAATGATGTAGTTACCATTTGAGAAGGATCTATGGATTTTATAAAACTGGTCAAAGTATTACCCGGACCTACTTCAATGAATAGAACATCGTCATCCACACTTTTTATTATTGTATCTATACCTTGCTGAAATAAAACTGTTTGTCGAATGTGTTTTGTCCAATATGTAGCATCAAGAATATCTCCTTCTTTATTCCATTCCCCAGTTAAATTAGAAATAAAAGATTTATCTATTGGATTCATTTTAATAGATGAAGCATAAGTCGTAAACTCATTTAATATAGCATCCATCATGTTAGAATGAAAAGCATGGGAGGTATGTAGTCTTTTATGTGTTAAATTTTCATTAGTTAATTTTTGACAAAACAACCCTATATCATCTTTATTTCCGGATATTACTAACAAATTGGAAGAATTGATTGCTGCAATGGAAATATTTTCGGGTAATATGCTTTCAATTCTTTCTTTTGAAGAATATATAGCACACATATCACCTTCGTCAAGTTTACTAATTAATCGACCTCTTTCTGCAACTAAATTTAAGGCATCTTCCAAAGAAAAGGCTCCAGCAAAATATGCCGCAACATATTCACCTAAACTGTGCCCGATGAATGTATTAGGTTTTACACCAAGTGCAATTAACAATTTGCTCAACGCATATTCAACTGAAAACAATAAGGGTTGTGTGTAATTCGTACTATTTATCAAATTGTCAATATCCTGATTGTTGTGTTTTTCAGGGTAGAGTATTGATAAAATATCAATATCTTTTTTTAAGAGGAGTTCGGCACAAACATTTATTTCATTCCTAAAAATAGGCTCATTTTCGTATAATTCTTTAGCCATGTTTAGATATTGACTTCCTTGCCCAGGGAAAAGAAAAACAATATTTTTTGAAGAAAAGTCAGTTTTATTAAAATTAGTAAATGTATAATATTTGTCTGACTTTATATCTGTTTTAGTATTATCTAAAACAAGAATTTGTTTATACTTGCGTTCATTTCTCCCCATGCACAACGTATATGCAACATCCTCTATAGTTCTTGAATTTTCACGCTCTATGTGTTGAAGAATATTTTTGACTTGTTGCTCAGTAGAAAACCTTGATGCTCCTGAAATTGGGAGAATTGAATATGTCTTATTTATTCTAATTTCATCAAAAGGTTGTTGAAATTCCTCTAAAATTACATGTGCATTGGTACCTCCTATTCCGAAAGAACTAACTCCACATCTTAGAGGTATGTCATCATCCGATTCCCAATGTTTATAATCTGTATTTATGTAGAAAGGACTATTTTCTATGTCTATTAAAGGATTAATTTCATTGAAGTGTAAACTTGGTACTAAACATCTGTTTTTTAAGCATAATGCCATTTTTATCAGTCCTGCTATACCCGAAGCATTTTCTAAATGCCCAATATTACTTTTTACCGAACCTAATGCACATTTTCTGCTCACGTTGTATTCTTCTAAGAACACATTATTTAAGGCTTCAAACTCTATCGGATCTCCTAATACTGTTCCAGTACCATGGGTTTCAATGGCGCTGATTGTTGATATTCCAACTCCCGATACATCTATTGCCTGTTTTATTACGTCTTGCTGCCCTTTACAACAAGGGGCTGTGTATCCAACTTTTTCGGAACCATCGTTATTAACAGCGGAACCTTTTATTATACAAACAATATTATCTTTATCTCGAATAGCATCCTTAGCCCTTTTGACAACAACAATACCTCCACCACTGCCAAAGACGGTGCCTGAAGCATCTTTGTCAAAAGGCCGGCATTTCCCATCTTTTGATGATATGAGATTTTCTTGATATAGATAACCTTCAATGGGTATTCTTACTGAAATAGCTCCGGCTAAGGCAACATCACAATCATAATTTAATAGACTCTGAATAGCATAGTGCAAGGCAACTAACGAGGACGAACAAGATGTCTGAACATTCAAGGACGGTCCTTTCAAATCTAACTTGTAAGCAACCCTTGTGGCTAAATTATCTTTATCGTTAGATATTTGAATAGAGAATAGATCATCTGGATTTGCAAAACGACGTCCTCTTACTATATTATTAATTAGATATGTGTTGTAACTTGCTCCAGCAAAAACACCTATAATGTCATTACTTTTTTCTGGAGATATTCCAGCATCTTCTAAGGCTTCCACGGCAAGTTCTAAAAATATACGGTGCTGAGGATCTAACATCGCTGCTTCATTTGGACTAAAATTGAAATAATTAGCGTCGAAACAATCATAATCCTTTATGAAAGATGCAGATTTAACATAATTATCTCTGCAAAACAATTCTTTTTTTACTCCAGAACGAATGAGTTCTTCTTCTGACAGTACTGAAATAGAGTCAACTCCTTTTTTCAAATTATTCCAGTATTCATTTTTGTTTTGGGCGTCGGGAAATCGACAGGCAATCCCAACTAAAGCTATATCAAAGTCATTCATACTTCTATGATTTTTTATTGTTATTTCGTTTTAGAGAATTTCGTCGTAACGTTCCTCTACTTATGTTTACATTAGTATCTGCTATTTTTTTCATATCCAAAAAGGATAAAAGTTTATTTATCGTTGGATACTCAAACATCTTCACAACAGGAAAATCTACACGCAAGACTTTTGTTATTTCTGACCAAATCCTGACCAAAGAATGAGAATCTGCACCCAACTCAAAAAAGTTTCTGTTGTCATCTATTGATGCAAGATTCAAAGTATCTTTTACAATTTTGGTAATCACATATTTTGATTTATTAGTAAGAGAAATGTTGGAATTATCGTCTTGCAAAGTATTAGCTTTTTTGTTGATTTCTAGTGTGTGAATCTCGACTAATTTTTTATAATTGGTTTTTCCTGTTGGAGTTAATGGAATATCATCTATTATGTGCCACGTAGAAGGGAGCATATAATTAGGAAGCTTTTTTGCACAGTCTGTTTTCAAGATTTCAATTAAATTTTGTGTTGAAAATGTTGTTTCCAACGGTTTCACGCGATCCGAATTGTCAAAATTCACCTGTCCTCCTAAAATAGTATGCAATAATATGTCAGTATCTTTCAATTGGAACACATCTTTTACATATTGGTGGTTATACAAATCTCCAATTTGACATAATCCGATTCCTTGTTTTGTGGCCTCATTTTCTAACAATTGAGTCATCAACCCTGCTTCCAACATACAAAAGTCATACGACTTTTTGCCGTAAAGAGGTGCTATTGATAGGATATCCCCTATGAAGAATATCGTAAATGCAGCAGTCTTTGCAATATTCTTATTTGCGTCAACGTGAATTTCTGTATCTAAATTATTTTTCTGAGATATTTCAATTAAAGCATTTTCTTTTGGATTGTAGTAATATGTGCTACCCTTGTCTAATCCCTCAATATTTGTGGAATTGACATATAGGTAAACTTGAACGGGATAAAGACCACCAGCCGAAGCATAACGACGTTTATCTACTCCGTTGAATGTTCGGATGTCGAATACATTCAGTAGTTTGCTTATTTTAAAAAATGATATTTGAGAGTCTAAAAATTGTCGACTCGTACCTCTTTTAATATATGCTAAATCTACATCAATAGACTTGTCTTGAGGGATTTGTAGCGTTTCTGTTCCTACGTTATTTTTTCTTATGCTGTGCTGCTGCAAACGAAAAATGGTGCGTTCATTACGATCAAGTATAATGGATATGTTTTCATTATAGGGTTCTGCAATCTTTTCTTGTTTTTCGTTGTTAGCATTTTGCAATATAATAAATGCTCCAAGATAATCGTTTCCTGTATTATTTTTTATTTTGGATACAATACCTCTTTTTATTGCTGGGTTAGAATTTAGAACAGTTTCAATTTCTCCAATCTCTATGCGGTGTCCCCCTATTTTAACCTGACCGTCTTCTCTCCCCAAAAACTCAACAATATCATCATCAGGGAGATAACACCCCATATCTCCAGTTTTATAAATTCGTTCACCTGTTTGTGACCATGTTATAAAAGAATTGTTTGTTTTTTCAGAATCATTCCAATATCCTTGTGCTAGCCCAAAACCACCGATATATATTTCACCTACAACATAATCGGGACAATGCTCCAAGCGTTCATTCAAGATGTATATTTTTTGATTGGATAAAGGTTTTCCATAGGGAATGCTTTTCCATTTGGGATTAATCTCTTTTATAGGATAATAAATAGACCATATAGCGGCTTCGGTTGCACCACCAAGACTTATTGTTTCGCAATTTGCATTATTTCCTTTTATTTTTCGTATAAGATTGATTGGAATCCAATCCCCGCTCAGCATCACCAATCTCAGGTCAAGTTTCAAACCTTTTGATTCTATATACTCCATCAATAAATCCATAAAGGAAGGAACAGAATTCCATAGTGTAATTCCGTATCGTTCTATCAAAGAATAATAATGTTCGGGATCTTTATTCAAACGCTTATCGGGAATAACTATTTGCCCTCCTACTCCCAGTAAACCGAAAATATCATACACGGAAAGATCAAAACTTAGTGATGAAAGAGCTAGGCAACAATCATTTTCGGAAACATTAAATTTTTGGTTAACATCTTTAATCGTATTGTAAGCACTTTCGTGAGAAACATATACGCCTTTCGGTTTTCCCGTTGAACCAGATGTGTATATCAAATAAGCAATACTCGAAGTTTCTATTTTTTTGCACTCAAAATCTATATTGTTTTCATAGTTCAAAAAACATTCATCAATGGTAATCCATTTCTGTATGCCTAATAATCTAATTGATTTTTCTTGAAGTTTTGTTGTGACTATTTGCTCTATCCCAGCTTCCGATAACAATATTTTCTGTCTTTCAAGAGGTAATTCGGGGTTGATATGCACATAAGCATACCCAGCCATTTGAATACCCAAGGCTGCGGCTATTTGTTCCCACCCTTTATCGGCATAAATTGCGACGAAAGGTGATGCTTGTTTTTTTTCTCCTACTTTTATTGCAATTTTATAAGCAGCTTCTTTCAACTGTAGATAACTTATTTCTCTTCCATTGTCATATATTGCAATTTTATTAGGCATTTTTGCCTCAAATTTCAGAAAATCTTCGTATAATAAACGAGGAGTAATGGTAATTTGGCTGTTATTGTATTCTAATCGTTTTTTTAACTGTTCCTCTGGTAATATATGGCTAGAATTTCGTAAATCTTCTCGAATTATCCGATCAATTAAATTGGAATATTCTGAAAACATTGTTGTAATAAGTTCGAAAGGAAACAATTCTTCTATATAGTCCCAAACCAATACATAGCTATCGTTTTCATTAAATATTTGATGATCAAGCCACACTTGCGGGGTGTGGGATACAGAATAAATTCGTTTTCCAAATTTGTAAGAGTCAGTCTCAGTTCTTGATATTGCACCAGTAAAAACCACAGGCATGTAAACATTAGAGACGTTTTCTCTTCTAGCCAAGTCTCTAAGAATATCAATACCGCTATACTCTTTGTGTTCTAGATTTTTGGCTAAGGCCTGCTGTATTTCTCGTGCAAGCTCAAAAAAATCGTTTTGAATAGCATCTATAGCCAACAAGGTTGTTGTCGTGAAATCTCCAACAAGTTCATTGATTTGGGGATGGATACTCGTCCGATTAAATAGAGTGATGTTTAATGTGAATTTAGTCGATTTACTCCAAGAAGAAAGCACAATGCTATAAGCTGTTAAAAACAGTGTGGAAGGAGTAATTCCATTTTCTCTACAGATTCTCTCTAATTGTTTTTTTGAAGACGATATTATGCTCTTCTCCAAATGAGAAAATCTAATGCTTTTCAGTTCATTCGGTTGTTTCCGTAATGGTAATTGTGGTGCTGGAAAGATATTATCTATTTTTGATTGCCAATATTTTTTTGAAATCATGTATTCTTCAGTTTGCTTTAGACTATTCTGTGTTAGTGCAAACTGCTTAAAAGAAATGGATAATGGTTCTTTTGCTATTCCTGTATAAAAATCGTGTAAATCGTTTAATAATATTTTGATGCTTTTAATATCGGCAATGAGCAAGTCAATATTCAAGTGAAGAATATTTTTGTTCCGTTTCAGCTTTGATATTTGAAAATTCAGTAAGGGATATTGGGAAAGAGGAATTACTTCTTGACGCATTTTCTCACGAATTTCTTTCAAAGCTGACTTTTGCTCTGCAACATCTATTATATTTGAAAAATCGTGTATTTTTATTTTCAGTTTGTCTATTTGGTCTTTCGTTTCAAAACATCCTTCACTATTGACAACTGAATGAAGTAAATCGTGTCTTAAAATGGTTTGATACAAAGCATCGGAAAAAGCCTCCACATCAAGGGGAATACTCATTTCTATTTCCAAATATGCACGTGCGGAAGAACCTCCCAACGCAAAGGTATTGTTTCTGCCAATCCAATAAGCGTATTGTAAATCGGTTAATGGGAAAGTTGAATAACTTTCCGTTTGAATATTCCTTGATTCATTTTTACTTGCTTTTTTATTTTTATTTTGAACTATGTAAGCAATCAGTTTGTCTGTCGAAAAAGAGTTGTCAAACAAAAGAGAAAACTCAATTTTTGTATAGAAATGAGTTTCTATAAATTGCTTTAATACCGTAATTGATAACGAGTCAAATCCTAAAGATATTAAATTGGGAGCTGTATTAATCGCATCTTTGCTTACATTCAATAATTCGGAAATTTTTGGAATTATTACGTCCCTTATTTCAATATCTTCAATATTGTTTTCTTTAGATGAACTTGCTTTTTTATTCTTGTTCTTTTCATTACACCCAATTGAGTCAATATAAAGAGATTCTAAACTCTCTGTCAATAACATATCTTTGCATAATTGTCTCTGTATTTTGCCACTTGTAGTTTTAGGTATTTTCCCCTGTTGCAAAAAATAAATTGTATGTAATTGTAATTCATGATTTTCAGTAACAATGGTTCGCATATTTGCAGCCAATGCTTTTATGTCCAAAAATTGCGTGCTTCCTCTTTTTAATTCTACGGCTATAGCCAATTTTTCGTCATTTTCAACATTTATGGAAAATGCAGCACTGCAATTTGGACGAATTAAAGAGCATTCTTTCTCAATAGAATATTCAATATCTGAAGGAATGTAATTAACTCCGTGCAAAATTATCAAATCCTTATATCTTCCGGTTATATAAACTTCATTATTATATATAAAACCCAAATCTCCGGTTCTAAAATACTGAAGAAGGTCTCTTCCTTTTATTTGTGCCTTAAAACTCGCATTGGTTTCTTTCTCTTTACCCCAATAGCCTAATGCAACACTGCGTGAATTTATCCATATCTCACCAACATTTAGAAATTGACATTCTTCAAAGGTTTTAGGGTTTACAATTTTTATTTGACATTCTTCTTCAAATGCCTTTCCGTTGGAAACAAGTATTTGAGAGCGTTTATTGTTTGTTGAAAATTCTATTCGATTTTCTTGCTCCAATATTTTTGAGTCTATCTGCACAAAATTAAATATTGAAGAAGAATTTTTTTCTCCAGAAATTAAGAGCGTCGCCTCTGCCATACCGTAAGCGGGATATAACGCTTCTTTCTTCAAACCAGTAGATGCAAACTTTTCGTAAAAATCAATAAACACCTTATATCTTATAGGCTCTGCACCATTCCACAAAACTTGGATTTTGCTTAAATCTAAATTGCTTTTTTCCACATCTGTTACAGTATTCGCTAAACGTTCATAAGCAAAGTTTGGTGCGCCTCCGTGAGTACCTCCGAAATCACTAAAAGCCTCTAACCATCTATACGGTTTAGATATAAAATCAAAAGGAGACATAAGTACTTGGGTGCCTCCAGAATAGACAGCCATCATTATCGTTAAAACTAACCCCATATCATGATGATGTGGCAACCATCCTACACCAACGGATTCCGAAGTATATCCAAATGTTTTATAAAGCGCTCCCTCATTATGCATTATATTTTCGTGAGAAATTATTACTCCTTTGGGTTTTGATATTGAACCAGATGTGTATTGCAGGTATGCAATTTTCTCAGTAATAGGAAATGTAGAGACATCTGGTGCAGAGATCTCATCGGTGGATATAAGATTGATGTCGTCGTTAAAGATTTTAGACAAACGTTCTTTTATTTCAAGTGGACATAGGATGTATTTAGCTCCCGAATCTTCTATAAGCTGATTTGTTTTCTCTAATCGTTTTCTGGAAATATTGTGATAAGAAGGTACTGCGACAACACCAGCATACAAACAAGCAAAAAAAGCTTTGATAAATTCTAAACCAGGAGGATAAAGTAACATTGCTCTTTCTCCACACGCATTTATAGATTGGAAATATCCTGCCATTCTTTTGGCTTCAGAAACCAATTCACGATATGAAAGATACAATTCAGTTCTTTTTTCATTCTCATACTTTAAGTAAATAAAGGCATCTTTCTCTGGATGCACTTCTTGCCTCACATTTAACACATCTATAATAGTCGGAACAGCATTATTAGTAGACATTAAAATGTTCTGTATGTCATAAATCTTCATAATATTTTGATTTATATGTCCTTGGTTTTAATTTTCATTATTAATTTTGCAATTGTTCGTAATTGAATATTGCTTGTGCCTTCATAGATTCTACCAATTTTGGCATCTCTATAAAACTTTTCAATAGGAGAGGATTTCATAAATCCACTTCCACCGAATATTTCTACTGCATTGGAAGCAACTTCCTCTGCTATTTGAGAAACGTGGTATTTAGTCATACTTGCCAATTTAAAATATTCCATAAAATCTTTATTTCTATGTTTTATTCTTATGGTATGGTAAATTATTTGTCGTGCCGTTTCTATTTTTACTGCCATTTTCGCTAATTGAAAATGAACACCTTGAAATGCACCTATAAAATTCCCAAACTGTTTTCTTTGTTGTGCGTGTTGTAATGCAAGCGAATAAGCACCTTCCGCTAATCCTAACATTTGAGCCGCAATTCCAACCCTTCCATCAGTCAAAGTTTCTAAGCCGATGCGCTTGCCCATTCCCAATCCCCCTAATATGTTTTCATCCGAAACAAAAACATCTTTTAGTATAATATCGCAGGTAGAAGAGGCTCTTATACCCATTTTTTCTTGTGAAGGTAAAATTGTAAGCCCTGGTGTTTGCCTATCAACTATAAATGCTGATATGCTGCTATTGGGCTCTGTATCCATTTTGGCAAAAATCAAAAAATACTTTGCCTCCATCGCATTAGTTGCCCAATGCTTTTCCCCAGAAAGGAGATAACCGTTTTCTTGTTTCTCTGCAAGACAACTCATTGCATACGTATCGCTACCGGCATGCTTTTCCGTTATGGAAAACGAACCAACCCCCTCTCTTGCAAGTACTGGCAGGTAGATTTCTTTTTGTTCTTCCGTGCCCCATCTCATAATTGCATTGTTGAATAAAGAATTTTGCACATCAACAAAAACTGCGACCGAAGGATCTATCTTAGCAATTTCCTCTATTGCTATTATTGTATTTATGAAGTTTCCGCCATATCCGCCATATTTTTGTGGTATTTCAATATTCATCAAGTTGTAGGCAAATAAATCTTTTATTAAAGACTCTTCTAATTTGCAGTTGGTATCCATTTCGCTAATAAACGGCGATATTCTTTCTTTTGAAAATACAGCAACACTCTCTCTATATTGTGTGAAAGAAGGATCTATCGGATCAATCAATTTATGATCAGTTACTAAAATCTTTTTCATCTTGTTTTAATTATGACTTTAAATTATAATACGTTTAAATTATCTGTTTTTAATTTAATATTTACAACACTACTATTCTCTTCTGTATCATATTTAATAGACGGACTTAGTAAGCACCTCTATTATTGCCATATTTTCAGAACGAATAGTTTTTTGAATATTACATTCGTAAATTCAATAGGTACAACATTATTAGAGAAATTTCTCGCACTTCTTTTAATTTTCAATTGTGCATCTGATAAGTAAGAAGCACAGGGTAATGTTAAAAACAATATACTTTCAAATATTTTCATGCTTTACATGAAATAATTTTCACACCGCAAAGATATATTTTTTTTCACTATAAAGGGAAAAAGATTGACAAAATAAAACCCATTATATTTAAAATAATTATCTCATATTGTTTATAATACTTGTAATAGTTTGTAAAACAACAATATAAAAAATGATAATCATAAGTGTAAATAGAGAAGTTTTATAAAAAATAAATCACAAATAAGAGATATAGTTTGTATATTGAATGATTTTATTAGAGTAAAAAATATCTCAAATCGAATTTAAACAAAAAGAAAGTTAAAATATATATAGACAAATGAAGTAATTTATTCTGATGAATAATCATATTGTGTGAGGCATAGAAAATCTATTTTTATGAAGTTATTTTGATAAGTAATAGGAAGGGTAGAACCTAATAAACCCCTCTAAAAGAAACACTACAAAATAAACTATTAACCCGCATTTCGAGACTTTTTTAAGTCTCGAAATGCGGGTTAACTAAAGTCAAATGCCGAATTCTTTTTACAAAATAAGATTACTATAGAAATCCTTTTTTACTCAAATATTCAAATACATCTAATGTTTTATCTAATTGTTCTTTTGTATGTGTTGCCATTAAACTCATTCTTATTCTAGAATCTTTTAAAGACACAGCGGGATAAGTAATAGGGTTTGTGTATATTTTATTCTCTAGCAATTTATTTACCGCCTGATAAGTTTTGTGTCTATCACTTACTTTTACAGGAATAATAGCGGATTCTGTTGTTCCTATATTAAGTCCAATATCTAATAATCCCTTTTTAAAGTGTTTTATATTATCCCATAATTTAGTTCTCCTTTCAGGCTCTTCATCTATTAAATCTATGGCTTTACTTACTCCTAACACATTAGGTGTAGCAGAAGCAGAGAAAAGATATTGTCTTGATTGGCATCTTAAATAACCAATTAATTCAGGATCAGCAATAAGGTAACCTCCTACATTACCAAAAGTCTTACTAAAAGTTCCGGTAATAATATCTATTTCATTTAACACATCATAATATTCTGCAACTCCTCTACCATTTTGTCCATAAAGTCCTATTCCATGTGCATCATCAACCATCAATACTGCATTATAAGATTTACACAATCTAACAATTTCTTTTAATGGTGCTATATCTCCATCTTGCGAATATACTCCGTCAGTAATTACCATCTTAGTTCTATACTTATCTCTACACCCCTTTAAAACCTTTTCTAAATGTTCCAAATTATTATGAAGAAATCGTTTAATGGTAGTTTCCATGATTCCTTCATATACACTTGAATGAACTGCCATATCTACAATGGCAATATCTTCCTTCTTTAACAGACATAATAATGAGGCACTATTCGCTGTATATCCGGTTGTGTAAATAACAGTAGAGCCTAATGGTCTATTGAAAAAAACAGAAAGTTTGTCCTCAACCTCTTTATGATATTCAAAATATCCTCCTATTAATGGCGAAGCTCCAGCTCCTGTACCATATTTTTCTATTGCATTAATAACAGTCTTTTTTATTTTAGGGTGCTGTGTAAACCCTAAATAGTCATTTGAAACAAAACTAATATAGTTGCCCTCTTCTAATTGTTTCTGTTTTGCTAATTTTATCTCTGAGTTACAACCAGACAGGGCACAAAGTTTATAATTAAAAAAGCCCTTTTCATCCAAATAACTTACATAGTTATTGTTAAGTTTCGCTCTTTCAAAAATGCTTAAATTATCTACATTTTCAAAATCTTTAAAAGTAGTTTTTAAATAGTCCATAATCATATTATTTTTTGAAGCCGTAAAAGTAATAAAAAAAACATTATTTCTCCATATAGAGATAAAAAAACAGTCTATTTCGCAAATATAAATAACATTTTATATTATAGATTTCTTCTAATAGTGAAATAAATGATTATATTTGCACCCAATATTTGTTGTTTACTATCATGGATAAAGGTAAAAAAAGAAAAACACCTTCTGGCCCTATTAGGGATAAGTCACGGACAAAAGCTAAGTTAATTAATGCTGTTGGAATAGTATTAGAAAAAAAAGGTTATGGCAATCTAAATGCCACAAGTATTGCTAAGGCAGCCGGTGTTGATAAAAAATTGATTTGGACGTATTTTGGAAGTCTAAATAATTTAATTGAAGCGTATATAGATCTAAAAGCTTTTTGGAAATTAGATGTTCCTAATTCAACAATATCTGAAATAGTAAATAATAAAAATGTAAATAAAGAAGTCGCTTCTCAACTACTTCTGGATTATTTTGATATCTTCAGCAGAGATATAGCCTTGCAGAAAATTATTCATTGGGAAATGGGGGAATCAAAAGAACTCTTACGTAAAATATCTGATAAGAGAGAAATGACAGGAGAGCATATTTTTTCTATAATTGATGAAAAATTTCATGGCTCTGATACAGATATAAGAGCAACTATTGCTTTATTGATAGGAGGTATTTATTATCTTAATTTACACGCAAATGTAAATGGAAGTACGGTTTGTGGTTTAGATATAAATGAAAAAGATGACGAACAACGAGTACTAAAGGCCATTAAACAAATTATAGAGAGGTGTTTCAAGGAATAAAAATTAACTTTGTTTCTTTGTTATATTTTAGTTCTTTTTCCTTTCATAATATCTTCTTTTTCATTTTGTGTTTCATCCTCATTAGGCATAATTTCAGTCATAATCTTCCTGTCTAACACCTCTAATTCTGATTTTAAGCCTTTTAGTTCGCTTTCTTTTCGCCATTCACTACCA
>PDWJ01002324.1_pt1 | contig 20559 bp, 20 predicted proteins | sample 1430881 | NCBI WGS metagenome assembly PDWJ01 (sample SAMN01162460, study PRJNA174530) | Oral metagenome, whole genome shotgun sequencing project. | biome: Marine environment; feature: Marine mammal; material: Swab sample of the gingival sulcus; isolation source: swab sample of gingival sulcus... | reverse complement strand
TTTTACAAATATTATAGGATTGAGTTTAGTAAAACAGATAAAGAATAAAACCTTTAAAATATTATATGTTTTACTTGTTATTATTAGTTTTTGTTTAGGAATTTATTCCTCTATGCTGTCGTGTAGTAGAGGTGTTTTTATAGCAATCCCTATTCAATTATTGTTAGTTTCTATTTTTTATTTCAAACGTCATAAATTAGCAACTATAATTGCAAGTATTTTAATAGCAGTCACAATGTATTACACTATGCCAACTGACTGTATTAGTAGAATTGACAGCACAACAACCGCAATTAATTCGTATAAAGAAGGAAATGCAAAAACGAATACGGGAGTTAGATTAGATATGTATAAATTCGCATTATCTTTGGCAAAAGAAAAACCTATTTTAGGAACATCTTCAAAGGAAATAAAAATTAAACAAGACAAAATCCCTCATATAAGTTATTTACCACATTTTCATAATCATTATTTACAAAATTTGGCTCATTATGGTCTTGTTGGATTGGTATTTTTATTACTAGTTTATATATTTAGTTTTTTAACTTTTTGGGATAGATTTAAAAGTACAAATATTGGTATAAAAAGTTTAGGAATGGTAGGTATTTTATTGCTCTGTTCTTATTCAGTATATGATTTAACAGATTTAATTTTTAATAGAAATATTGGATTGTTACTTTTTACAATTCTTATAAGTATGTTATGTTCTAATTCAAAAAAATATGAAAAAAATTCCTAAAAAAATACATTATTGTTGGTTTGGAAATGGAGAGTTTAGTCCATTGGTAAAGGATTGTTTTAAAAGTTGGGAGAAATATTTATCTGATTTTGAAATAATAAAATGGGACGAGAATAATTCCCCTATGAATCATCCGATGGTTATTAAGGCGATAGAACACAAGCAATATGCTTTTGCAGCGGACTATACAAGAATGTATGTATTATACGAACAAGGGGGGATTTATTTGGATACCGATATGGAAATCATAAAAGATATAAATCCTTTGCTAAATCAGGAAGGGTTTCTTGGTTATGAAGATGAAAAATGGATTAATGTAGCAATTATTGGGTTAGCTCCTAAATCAAAATTAACTAAAACAGTTCTTGATATCTTTGATGAAAGAATGCGAAAAAATAAACGTTTCAATAAGCCTTTACCTAAAATTGTTACTGAAGCTATAAATAAATTACAAAAAGCAAATGAACTAGGGAATATTAAATTATATAAGTCCGAATATTTTTATCCTTACAACCCTTTTATTAGAGGGAAAAATAGAAAACAACTGATGTTTTCAGATATTACCGAAAATACTTATGCTATACATCATTGGGAGGGGTCTTGGATGAAAGAACCTTCTTTATGGAAAAGAATTAAGGATAAAGTTAGAAATAAATTCTATTAATAATGAATAATAAACTTTTAATTTCAGTAATAATTCCTGTTTATAATAGAGAAAAATTTATTAGAAACTGTTTGGAAATAATTACAGATCAAACATATAAAAATTTAGAAATTATTGTTGTTAATGATGGTTCATCGGATGATTCTGTAAATATTATTAATACATTCGTAGATGAACGAATAAAACTTATTCATCACGAAAAGAATCAAGGATTATCCGCAGCTCGAAATACGGGAATTGATAATGCTACGGGAGAATATATTCATTTTATGGATGATGATGACGAAGTAAATTCTGAATTTTATGAATATTTGATAACAGCAAGTGAAAAACACCAAGCGGATATGTCTGTTTGTAGTTTAATTATTCAATATGGTTTGAGTAATTCTTTGATGTATGACAAAGAAATCGTTGTAAGTGATACCATAAAAAAATACGAAATAAGCTATATGATGAGGCATGGCTATGTTTGGCGTTATTTATTTAAAACAGATTTTTTACGAAAAAATAATTTAAAATTTGAAATTGGTCGTTTTTGTGAAGATGGTATTTTTTCATTCATGTCCGTTTTTTATGCAAATAAAATAGTCTCTGTTCCGAAGGCTGTTTATAATTATACAGATACTCCTAATTCAATTACGAATAAAACAAAAACAAATGAAGCTCATCGTAAAAAGTATCAAGAAGACCACGAATATGGTCAAAAATTAATGCGAGAATTTGCACAAAAACATCATATAGATTTTGAAAATCTTCAAATCTCTAAATGGAAGTATAAACCAAAACAAATAACTTATGGTTTAAAAATGTTTTTCAAAACATTTAACTTTGGATATTTAAAATTTTAAAAGATGAATACACCTTTAATTTCTGTAATTATTCCTGTTTATAATAGAGAAAAACATTTAAAAAATTGTTTAGAAATCATAACTAATCAAAGTTATAAAAAATTAGAAGTTATTGTTGTAAATGATGGTTCTTCGGATAAATCAATGGATATTGCAAGGCAATTTCCTGTAACAATAATAGAACATAAAAAAAACAGAGGGTTAGCCGCTGCAAGAAATACGGGAATTGATAAAGCAAAAGGCAAATATATTCATTTTATGGACGATGACGATGAAATTAATCCCACTTTTTATGAGAATTTAGTAAAGGCTTCAGAAGAAAATAATGCGGATATATCGGCTTGTGGAATGATTCATCAAAAAGCAAAAGGAAAAACACAAATTTTTAAAAAAGTAAAAGTCTATAATTCTCTTGATGAAAGATTAACAGCAACTTATGTTGGTAAATGGGGATATGTTGTTCGTTACCTTTTTAAATTAGAATTTTTAAAAAAGAATAATTTACTCTTTGAAGAAGGTAAAGTGATTGAAGATTTACCTTTTTCATTTCAGGCGGTTTTTTATGCCAATAAACTTGTAACCGTACCAAATGCTGAATATTTATATATTTATAATACTAATTCTATAATGAATAGTAATGATAAAAAAGCAAAAGAAAAACGCCGACAAGACAGAGAATATTCAAAAGAATTTATATTAAATTTCGCTAGAGAACACGGAAATTTTAAAATTCCAGGTGTAAATACAGGGAAATTAAAATATATTTTCAGAAAAATGATGATGTCTTTGTCAAATCCTAAAACAGAAATTAATTGAAAAATTATTTTTATTTATTCTAAATATATTTTGTAAATTAAAAACATTGTTATACTTTTGCCCCGATATTGTTTTCATTTTAAGACCACAATTTGAGTTTTTGTTAAATGTAGCAACTCCGAAGACATTGTTTTTTTGGGTTGCTTTTTTTTGCTGAAAAACGAAAATTTAATAAAAAATTTTGTTACTTAAATAATAGAAAGTATATTTGTGCCACTAAATCTAAATAAATGGGAAAAATAGGATTAATTTACGGGTCAGATACAGGAATGACCGAAGAAGTTGTAGGTTCAATTGTAGATAGTTGGACGGCATCTGAAATAGAAGTTATTGAGGCACATAATGTAAGTAAATCAGATTTTGAACGATTTGATAAACTAATTTTAGGTTTATCAACTTGGTACGATGGTGATTTACAAAGTGATTGGGAAGATTATTACGATAGAGAGTTTCAAGAAATTGATTTCACTGGAAAAACAGTTGCAATATTTGGTTTAGGTGACCAATATGGTTATGGTGAATATTTTGTTGATGGTATTGGGATTTTGGCACAAGTTGTGTTAAAAAATGGTGGTAAACTTATTGGAAAGTGGTCAAATAAAGAGTACGATTTTGAATCTTCAAAAGCACAAGTTGAAGGCGAAGATGATTTCTTTTATGGTTTAGCCTTAGATGAAGATAACGAACCAGACAAAACACCTGAACGCCTTGAAAAATGGTTAGAGCAAATTAAAAACGAATTTGGTTTTTAATCTATTATAAAAGCATAAAAAAGTCCGAGTTTTACACTCGGATTTTTTTATATATAATCTAACCACAAATTACACTGATTAACACTAACAAAAATTAGTGAAAATTAGTGTAATTTGTGGTTTTTAAATTCAAATAATAAACTTATGAACGTGAAATTTCGTTTGGTAATTCATCAATATCATTGACTTTATCATAAGGAAAATAGGTTTTTAACTCCTCTCCTATTTTTAAAATTCCGTCAATAATTCCTTGTTTAAAATGTTGTTGCTTAAACTGATTTTGCATCACATCACGAGTAGTTTCCCAAAAATTATTTGGTACAACATTATTAATGCCTTCATCGCCATAAATTTGAAAATATTTATCAGCAACTGCAATGTAAATCAAAACAGCGTTGCGTAATTTGGTATTTTCCATTTTAAGCATACGAAACACTTCGTGAGTTCTTTCAGCGTGATTTTTCTCGGAATGTTCCTCAATATGCACACGTATTTCCCCCGAAGTATTTCGCTCTGCCTCTATAATTGCCTGAACGATTTCCTCTTCTTCTTTTTTAGTAAGAAAATCCTCTATCTTTTTCAATTTTCAAAGTCTTGGTTCTTGTGTCTTGTATCTTGACTCTTATTTAAAATCAAAATCTACATCAGGTGCTTTTTGTGATTTTTCATCAGCCTCAAAATATGGTTTTGCATCAAAGCCTAAAACATTCGCAAATAATGCTCCTGGTAATTTTTTAACCTTCATATTATAAGGTTTTATCGCTTCGTTGTAACGAGTACGAGCGGTCAAAATTTGATTTTCTGTACTTGCTAATTCGTCTTGTAATTTTAAGAAATTCGCATTCGCTTTTAAGTCTGGGTAACGCTCCACAGACACCAATAATCGTGATAAAGCACTACTCAATCCACTTTGCGCTTGGTTGAATTGTTTTAACTGCTCAGGCGTGATGTTACTTGGGTCAATCGTTATTGATGTTGCTTTTGACCTTGCCTCAATTACTGCTGTCAAAGTACTTTTTTCAAAGTCAGCTGCTCCTTGAACCGTTTTTACTAAATTTCCAATCAAATCACTTCGGCGTTGATACGAAGTTTGTACATTTCCCCACGCCTCTTCAACGTTTTCATTTAACCCGACAAACGAATTATAATACGAAGACACCAACATAATTAACGCTCCTAAAATAACCAAAGGTACTAACCATTTTTTCATAATTTCTCTATTTTTAATTTTAATCTTCTAATTGATTTTTAAGTTTGATAAGTTCTGCTTTTACAGTTTCTAATCTACTTATTATCTCGTGATTATCAACTGCCTTATCTTTGTTTTTTTTCAAATATTGTTTTGCTCCGTCTAATGTAAATCCACGTTCTTTTACCAAATTGAAAATCAATTTAAAATTTTCAATATCCTTTGGCGTAAACATTCGGTTGCCTTTTTTGTTTTTTTTAGGCTTAATTACATCAAACTCACTTTCCCAAAAACGAATTAATGATGAATTTACACCAAAAGCATCGGCAACTTCGCCTATTCTATAATATTGTTTTTCAGGTAAATCTATGTGCATTACTCAACTTTATTAATGGCAAAGTTACAAAAAGTTTTTGTAGTTTTAGAAAAATTAATACGAACAAACATTTTTTCAATCTCAAAACTAAAAAAAATTAAAAAAAATATTTTTTTATTTAGATTAAGTTTATAAATTTGCACTAGTATTAATTTTAAATAAATAAAAACAATGAAAAAATCAATTTTATTTTTATTCGGATTAGGAGTTTTATTAACTTCTTGCGAAACAGAAGGGGACAAACCAGTAGTTGACCCAGTAACACCAGCACCAGTTGACAATGCAAAATTTGGTGTAAATCCAACAAATCAAGCAGAATTAGACGAAATTGCAGGACTTTTCAAGTATGCAAAAGCGGGTGAAATTTCAAAAATTAAAGATAAATTAGAACCAAATTCTGTAGCTGATTTAGAAAAATGGGATGCAGAATACGCTCAAATTAAAGATTTGACAACTGAGGCGGCAGAAGGCGTTGCAGGTTTTATGCAAAGAGGAAGTAAAAAAATGCCTTTAAATGCAAAAGGTGTAGAAACTGCTCAATTAATTGCAAAAGGACTTATCGGTGCTTTTCAATTAAATGGATTTAATAAGGCTGCTATGGAAGGAATTATGAAAGCAACAGACGCAAAAGGACGTAGAGAGGCTCTTAACAAAGCAGTTACATATCTTTTAGGCGGACTTGATTTTTCTAAAACAGGAGATGATTATAAAGCAATGAACAATTCTTTTGGTAAATATATGGTAAAATATCCTGAAATGAAAAAAGGAATTGAAGACGCTGCAAAATCAGCTTTTGCTAATGCTAATGATAAAGCAAAATATAGTGCTGCGATGGTTGAATTAAACAAATGGGCTACAAGAGTAGTGGCGTTCAGAGCAGTACATTATTTAGCAGGTTACGGAGGAAAAATTAAAGAACAAGGAGGTTGGACAGCAGATAACGTTCACGAATTAAGTGAAGGTTTAGGATTTGCTTATTCTTTGGCGTTTGCTTATAACTACGCTAAACACACACCTTACTTTACAATTGATGAAGCAAGAGAATTTACAGACGTTGATTTATATACAGAAAGAAAAGATACATCAGGACAATCTAAATTAGATTTAAGCTCTGAAAAAATTGCTAAAATGTTTGGTTTTAAAGTGGCAGATGCACTATAAAATGATGTTAATAATAATTTAATTTCAAAAAGGTTACTTAAAACTATTTAGGTAACCTTTTTTGCAAAAAATATCGTTATGAAAAAACTTACCTATTCAATTTTATTGTTAGTTGCTTTTTTATTTTTAAGCAGTTGTGGAAATAAAAAATCAAATATATTCCCCGTAGATTCAGATGCAAAAGTAGATTTAGAAATCTTAAAAAATTGGGGAGAAAACATCATCGTACCGACTTATAAAAATTATCAATCAAAAGTTGGAATTATGGTAAATGATGCCAAAAGTTTCAAAGAAAATAGAACACAAGAAAACTTTGAAAACCTTAAAAAAAGTTGGTTAAATGCTTATAAAGCCTTTCAAAAAACACTTATTTTCAATTTTGATTTTGCCGAAAAAACTTATTTAATTGAAATGGCAAATACTTATCCTGCCAATGTTGCTTCAATTAACAAAAATATCGCACTTATTGAGCAAAACAAAACAAATGAAATTCCGTTAGAACCTACTTATGCTGATGTTCAACGTACTTATCAAGGCTTTCCTGCTTTGGATTATTTATTGTTTGAACAAGGACATACGTTAGCGTATTTCAATGGTACAAAAGGCGATGGTGTTTGTACTTATATCGTTCTTTTATCCGAAGTTTTAAAGAAAAACAGCGACTATGTTGTAAGCCGTTGGGGGGAATATATCAATACTTACATTAAGGATACAGATGCGTCTTCTAATGGAGCGTACGCCAAAACAATAAATAGTTTTATAAAGGCTTACGAAAAAAATATTAGAGCCGAAAAAGTTGGTTATGCAGGAGGTTTTATTCCTTCACAAAAAGGCAACGCATCGCCAGAAATTATTGAAGCATATTATAACGAAAATGTATCAAAAGAATTGTTAAAAATTGCTTTAAAGAGTTCGCAAGATTTTTTTAATGGTGTGCATTTTAATAACAACACAAAAGGAAAAAGTCTTTATAGTGCTTTAATTGATAAAAACAAAAAATCTTTGGCAGACAAAATCAATAATCAATATACTGAAATTTATAAAGCTATTGAAAACACACCTAAATCACTGAAAGAAACAGCAAAAGGAGCGTTAACAAATGCGGAGGATAAAAAGAATTTTGAGGAATTATATATCGCAATGCAGAAAAATGTTGCTCACTATAAAACCGAAATGTTAGCAGTTTTAAGAGTTGTAGTTGGTTATGTAGATACTGATGGGGATTAAAAATCCTTTTTCAAAAAGAAATTTAGCGAACGGAATATCTATAAAAGTTTTTAAAAAAAATTACAAAAAGTGAAGAAATTTTATCTAATTATAAGTTTGTTTGTCGGCCTAATATCTTGGGGACAAAATATTGCCTTACAGGGAAAAGTTATTGACAAAAAAGGCAAACCTTTGGCAAATGTTATGGTTTTACAAAACTATGTAAAACTAACCGAAACCAATGAAAAAGGACTTTTTTCACTTACAAATGAACAATTTAAACCGACAAAAAATATTGAGTTTTTTTTAGACAATTATCAGTTAAAAGAAATAAAACTTAATAAAAAACAAGGCATTCAAACAATTGTACTTGAAGATTTGTCATATAATTTATCGGAAGTTGTTATCAAAAAAAGATACGCACGATTTAAAAACATCAGAGCCTTAAAAGATGTGGAAGGAACAACCGTAAATGCTGGTAGAAAAAGTGAAGTTGTTTTACTTAATGATTTAACTATCAACAAAGTAACAAATAACGCACGTCAGATTTTTTCAAAAGTTGTAGGACTTACCATTAACGAAAGTAGCGACGGAGGTTTGCAATTAAACATCGGAGGACGAGGACTAAATCCAAACCGAACAGCCAATTTTAACACTCGTCAAAATGGTTATGATATTAGTGCCGATGTTCTTGGTTATCCTGAGAGTTATTACACACCACCTGCGGAGGCTATTAGTGAAATTCAAGTGATTAGAGGTGCATCAAGTTTGCAATACGGAACGCAATTTGGCGGAATGGTCAATTTTAAAATGAACCAACCTCACAAAGACAAAATACACTTAAATCAGCGTTTGTCTTACGGAAGTAAAAATTTAATGTCATCATTTACAAGTTTAGGCGGAACGCTTGATAAATTCAGTTATTTTGCTTATTTTAATTATAAAAAAGGTGATGGTTTTCGTCCAAATTCACAATTTAAGGCGTGGAACGGATTTGTAAATTTAAACTATCAATTTGATGATAAAAACTCGTTACATTTTGATTGGGTAAAATATTATTACCTTGCCAAACAACCGGGAGGACTTACAAATAAAATGTTCTACACTGACCCAACACAAAGTAACCGAGAACGTAACTGGTTCAAAATAGATTGGAATATTTTAACCTTAAAATATAAACATAAATTTGAAGACGAAAGTTATCTTTCTGTGCAAGGTTCTGGTTTAGTTGCCGAGCGTAGTGCTTTAGGATTTCGTAGTTATCGTGTATCACAACCTGATGATAAAAATGAACCTCGTGATTTATTGGTTGGAAAATTTAAAAACTGGAATTCGGAAGTGCGTTTTGTAACTCAATACGACTTAAAAAACCGAAAAAATACGCTTTTAGTTGGTGCAAAAGCCTATCAATCACAAAATAGTAGCCAACAAGGAGCAGGAAGTGCCTTAAATGATGCTGATTTTACTTTTGCAGACAAGCAATTCCCTGACTATGAAAAGCAATCAAAATTTGATTATCCAAACCTAAATTTTGCATTTTTTACCGAAAATATTTTTAAAATTAGTGACAGAACAACCATTACTCCAGGAATTCGTTTTGAAAGAATTATCACAAAAAGTAAGGGGAATTATCGTATTATAGTCAAGCACGCAGGACGAATTTTAAATGACCAAATCATAGATGATGATGTTACAAAATCTCGTAATGTTTTCTTGGCAGGTGTTGCCGTTGCTCACAAACGTGATAACTTTGAAATTTACGGAAATCTCTCACGAAATTATCGTTCTGTAACGTTTAACGATATTCATTCAAGCACTCCGGGATTTGCTATTGCTCCTGATATTACGGACGAAAAAGGTTTTTCTTCGGATATTGGTGTACGTGGAAAAATTGGCAATACCTTACGTTTTGATTGTAGTGTTTATGCCTTATATTATGGCGATAAAATTGGGGAATATTACCACGAAAATAAAAAAACATTCGCTGTTGAACGTTACCGAGATAATGTTGGAGTGGCTTTGTCATACGGATTTGAAAGTTTGTTAAATTGGAATGTTAATAAATCTCTTTGGGACAACCAAGATATTGTGTGTAGTGCTTACCTCAACACAGCAATTACAGGCTCGTCATATTTGTCATCAGATGTGCCAAATATTGAAGGAAATCAAGTGGAATTTGTACCTTTAATCAACCTAAAAACAGGTGTTGAATTTGGTTATAAAAACTTTTTATTCAATACGCAACTGACTTATATGTCATCGCAATATTCTGAGGCAACCAACCAAGACACACCTATGACCGAAAATGTATATGGTATTTTTGGTAAAATTCCTGCGTATGCCGTTTGGGACGCTTCGTTGTCGTACAAATTTAACAAGCATTTTAAACTGGAAGGAACAATTCAAAATATAACAAATTATTCATATTTCACACAACGTGCAACAGGTTATCCGGGACCGGGGATTATTCCGTCGCCACCATTTAATTATGTGATGACTTTATCTATGGATTTTTAAAAAAATGGACGAATTTTTAAATACAATACGTAAGTTTTTAGACTTAACATTGGGTTATTTTTTTAACCCAAGTAAGCGAATTTATGTGTTGTATTTATTTACGTCTTTGCTATTGGCTCTTTATGTTTTTTATAAAAGCAGAAAGCGAGGTTCATTTTTAAAATATATTTTTAATAAAGAAGTTTGGACAAGTCGTTCTGCGACGATTGACTATGCTATGTTTCTGGTCAATGGTATTATAAAAATTGTCCTTATAATTCCTTATACATACTTTGGATTTAAGATTTTATTTTACGTAAGTGACTATTTAACAAATTCTTATGGATATGTGAAAAATCCATTATCTATGGAAAAGGCTGTAATTTATTACACAATTACGCTAACTTTATTGACCGATTTAGCGACATATTTAACGCATTTAGCAATGCATAAAATTCCGTTTTTGTGGGAGTTTCATAAAATACATCATTCGGCAACTTCAATGAACCCGATTACACAATACAGAATACACCCTATTGAGTTAATTATCAATAATATACAAGGACTAATTGTATTCGGATTTGTCACAGGAATTTTTGATTATTTAGCAGACGGGCACGTTAATAAATGGGTATTTTTAGGAGCAAATGTGTTTAGTTTTGCATTTTTTATGCTCGGAGCAAATTTAAGGCATTCGCACGTAAAACTGCATTATTTTGACTTCCTTGAATATTTTTTTATAAGTCCTGTGCAACATCAAATTCATCATAGTAAAAACCCTAAACATTGGGACAAAAATATGGGGTCTCGCTTGGCAATTTGGGATTGGATTTTCGGCACATTATTTACCTCAAAAGGCGTTGAAAAACTATCTTTTGGTTTGGGTGGTGGCGAAGACCCAAAATACGTTTCATTTATGCAAAATATGATTAATCCGTTTGTAAATAATTTTAAACGAATAGTTAAGGTTTTTAAGAAATAAGAAATATAACACTTCGTCACGCTGAATTTATTTCAGCGTCTTATAAATTTTGATAAGATTAAAAAGTTAATTTATTTTAATCAAACGATTGAGTACTTAATTCTGATGCTTTTTGCATTTCTGCAAATTCTTCTGGCGACAAATCCCCATAATAATAATAAATTGGATTTACTGCCACTCCGTTTTTATGAACTTCATAATGTAAGTGTGGTGCTTCTGAACGTCCTGTGTTTCCTACCCAACCTAATAAATCACCACGTTTAACTCGCTGACCTTTTTTTACTTTTATTTTGTTCATATGTGCATAAATAGTTTTATACCCATAACCGTGTTCAAGATATACTACATTTCCATAAGAAGAACTTCTATTTGCACGAATTACTCGCCCGTCGCCTGATGCAAAAATTGGTGTGCCTCGTGGAGCTGTAAAATCCATTCCTTTGTGCATTCGTCTAATTTTAAGTATTGGGTGCATTCGCATTCCAAAACCTGATGCTACACGAGTTAAATCTTGCAATTTCACAGGCTGAATTGCTGGAATAGATTTTAACATTTTTGTTTTTTCTTTGGCTAAATCAACAATTTCGTCTAATGATTTTGACTGAACAACAATCTGTTTTGATAAAATATCCAAATCTTTGGTTACTTTTTTAATCATTTCCGAATTGTCAAATCCATCTAAATGTTTATATCTATTTACACCTCCAAAACCTGCTGTTCGTTGTTCTTTTGGAATTGGATTAGCCTCAAAATAAGCACGATAAATATTATTATCTCGTGTTTGTAAATCCTCTAAAATAGCCGAACTTTCTTTCATTCGCTTACTCAACAATTCGTAATGAAGTTTTAAATTATCTAACTCTCGTGCTTGTTGGCGTTCTCTTGGCGATTTTACAAAATAACTCAAAACCATAAATCCTAAAACAAAATTAATGATAATCAAAAAGAGGATTAAAAACCATTTTTTAACCTTTTCTGTCTTTTTTACCTTAATTTTTCTATACGATAACGTTTCAGAGTCGTAATAATATTTTACTTTTGCCATAGTTTTTTATACTTTTGCACAAATCCGTACAAGTTGAAAAACGGACAAATTTATAAATTTTTATTTATAAAATAGAAAAAAGATTAAATATTAAACATATTTTTAACATAATTCACCTATGAAATCCCAAGAAATAAGACAACAATTTTTAGATTTTTTTAAGTCAAAACAACACGAAATCGTAGCATCAGCACCAATGGTTCTTAAAAACGACCCTACTTTGATGTTTACAAATTCGGGAATGGCACCATTCAAAGAATATTTTTTGGGAAATGCCACACCTAAAAACCCACGTATTTCGGATACTCAAAAATGTTTGCGAGTTTCAGGAAAACACAATGATTTAGAGGAAGTTGGATACGACACCTATCATCATACAATGTTTGAAATGTTAGGAAACTGGTCATTTGGCGATTATTTCAAAAAAGAGGCGATTGCTTGGTCTTGGGAACTTTTGACCGAAGTTTATAAAATTCCGAAAGACATTTTATATGTAACCATTTTTGAAGGCGATGAAAAAGACGGAACGTCAATGGACACCGAGGCTTACAACCTTTGGAAACAACACATTTCGGAAGACCGAATTTTAAAAGGAAACAAAAAAGACAACTTTTGGGAAATGGGTGAGCAAGGTCCTTGTGGTCCTTGCTCGGAAATTCACGTAGATATTCGTTCGGCAGAAGAAAAAGCCAAAATTGACGGAAAATCACTTGTAAATGAAGACCATCCCCAAGTTGTTGAAATCTGGAATTTGGTGTTTATGCAATTCAACCGAAAAGCAGACGGCTCGTTGGAAGAATTGCCAAACAAACACATTGATACAGGAATGGGATTTGAGCGTTTATGTATGGTTTTACAAAATGTTCAGTCAAACTATGATACCGATGTTTTTACACCTTTAATCCGTGAAATTGAAACAATTAGCAAAACTTCTTACGGAAAAGACGAAAAAACAGACGTTGCAATTCGTGTGGTTGCCGACCACGTTCGTGCTGTGGCATTTGCTATCGCAGACGGACAACTTCCAAGCAACAACGGAGCAGGTTATGTAATTCGCCGAATTTTGCGTCGTGCGATACGTTACGGATTTACATTTTTAAATCAAAAAGAGGCGTTTATTTATAAATTAGTAAAAACGTTGAGTGACCAGATGGGTAATGCTTTCCCTGAAATTAGAAAGCAAGAAACGTTGGTTGAAAACGTAATTAAGGAAGAAGAAAATTCGTTTTTACGCACTCTTGACCAAGGATTATTATTGTTAGATACGATTATCGGACAGACAAAAGGCGACACGATTTCGGGTAAAAAAGCCTTTGATTTATACGATACTTACGGATTCCCGTTAGATTTAACGCAACTGATTGCTCGTGAAAAAGGTTTCAATATTGATGAAAAAGAATTTGATGCCGAAATGCAAAAGCAAAAAGAACGTTCTCGTTCGGCATCGGCAAGTGAAACTTCGGACTGGGTAACAATTTTAGAAGATGATGTTGAAGAATTTATCGGTTACGATTATCTTTCGGCTGATGTAAAAATTACTCGCTACCGAAAAGTTACGACCAAAAAAGATGGCGATTTATATCAATTAGTCTTAAATATGACGCCTTTTTATCCAGAAGGTGGTGGGCAAGTCGGCGACAAAGGTTATTTGGAAACACCAAATGGCGATGTCATTTATATCATCGACACGAAAAAGGAAAATAACGTAATTATTCATTTTACGAAAAATCTTCCGAAGGACATCAACGGAATTTTTAAGGCAGTTGTAAATGATGAATATCGAAATTTGTCGGCTTGTAATCATACGGCTACGCACTTGTTACATCAAGGGTTGCGTAAGATTTTAGGAAAACACGTTGAGCAAAAAGGGTCACTTGTTTCGCCTAATTATTTGCGTTTTGACTTTTCGCATTTTTCAAAAGTTGATAACGAACAATTGCAAGAAATTGAGGACTTTGTAAATGCTCGTATTCGTGAGAATTTACCTTTGGATGAAAAGCGAAATATTCCGATGCAACAAGCAATTGACGAAGGTGCAATGGCTCTTTTTGGTGAAAAATATGGCGATAGCGTTCGTATGATAGGTTTCGGAAAATCAAAAGAACTTTGTGGGGGAACGCACGTTAAGGAAACCTCTACGATTTGGCATTTTAAGATAAAATCGGAAAGTGCAGTCGCATCAGGAATACGAAGAATTGAGGCGATTACAAACAAGGCCGTTGCCGAATATTATGAGAAAATTGACAATGATTTTTCGGCTGTAAAGCAGTTGCTTAAAAATCCGAAAGACGTTGAAAAGTTTATCAGTTCGTTGCAAAATGAAAATGCAGAACTTAAAAAACAAATTGAGCAATTATTAAAAGATAAGGCTAAAAACTTAAAAAGCGATTTAAAAAATCAGATTAAGGAAATTAATGGTGTGAATTTCATTGCTCAAAAAGTGGATTTAGACGCTGGAAGTATCAAAAATTTATTATTTGAACTTGGTGGCGAGGTTGAAAATTTATATGCTGTTTTAGGTTCGGCTCAAAACGGAAAAGCGATTTTGAGTTGCTACATTAACAAAGATTTAGCCAAAGAAAAAGACTACAACGCAGGAACTGTTGTTCGTGAATTAGGAAAATTCATCAATGGTGGCGGTGGTGGTCAGCCTTTCTTTGCCACTGCTGGTGGTAAAAAACCAGAAGGAATTGAGGAGGCGTTGCAACAAGCAGTTTTAATGGTTGAATAAACTTTTTTATTTAGACCTCACAGGTTTTAAAACCTGTGAGGTCTGAAAAAAATCAATAGAAATAATGAATAAAAAAGCACTTTTAATTATATTTTTAGCAATCGGTTTGAGTGGTTGCTCACTTTTGAAAAATAGTAATAAGAATTCTATTTTAGGAAAATGGAAAGCTCAATCAGAAGTGATTAATGGAAAAGTTAAAAATGTAAATAAGGAAGAATACATTCAGTTTTTGAATGAAGGGACAATGATATACGTAGAAATACGTTCGGGATTGGAAAGAGAAAGAGTTAAAAAAGCAAATTACACTCTGAAAAATGGTAAACTTATCATAATCAATAAAAAAGGTAAGGAATTTATTTTAGATTACAAAATTAATAGAGATACTTTAATTTTAACGTATAAGGATACAAAACAAATTCTTAAACGGGTTAAAGATTAAATAAACTTTCTCATTTAGACCTCATAGGTCTGAAAAAGATTAATAGAAATAATGAATAAAAAAGTACTTTTAATTCTATTTTTAGTAATCGGTTTGAGTAGTTGCTCACTTTTGAAAAGTAGTAATAAAAATTCTATTTTGGGAAAATGGAAGTTTCAATCAGAAGTAACTAATGGAAAAATTAAGGCTATAGAAACGGAAGAATACTTTCAGTTTTTCAATGAAGGAACAATGATACACATAGAAGTATGGAAACGTTCCGAATCAGAAAAAATTATAAAAGGAAATTATACTGTACAAAAAGACAAACTTACCCTAATCAATAAAAAAAATGGTAAGGAACATACTCTCGATTACGAAGTTAATGGAGATACTTTAATCCTAACGTTTACAAATAATGACAAAGCAATTTTTAAAAGGGTTAAATAAATGAACCTATTAACCAAAATACCACTTAAAAAAACAGAAAACACAATAAATTACAACTCAAATTTATTGTTGATAGGCTCGTGTTTTTCTGAAAATATTGGCAAAAAACTTGATTATTTTAAGTATAATTCAAAGGTAAATCCGTTTGGAATTTTGTTTAATCCAAAAGCGATTGAACAATTTTTATCATTTGTTGTTGAACAAAAAGTTTTTACCGAAAATGATATTTTTTATCATAATGAACGTTGGCATTGTTTTGATGCACATTCAAATTTGAGTTCTACAAATAAAGATGAATTATTAAACAACCTCAACGAGAATATAACCTCTACAAATCAGCAATTAAAAAATGCATCGCACGTTATTATTACACTCGGAACGGCTTGGGTTTATAAGCATTTAAAAACGGATAAAATCGTTGCAAATTGTCATAAGGTTTCGCAAAAAGAATTTTCAAAAGAAATTTTGTCAGTTGATGAAATTTCAGAAAGTTTAAAAAACATAGATAACCTATTACGTTCTGTAAATGAAAATATTACGATTATTTATACAATTTCGCCTATTCGTCATATAAAAGACGGATTTATTGAAAACACACGTAGTAAATCGCACTTGATTTCGGCAGTTCATAACGTAATTAATGAAAAAGTTTGTTATTTCCCAAGTTACGAAATTATGATGGACGAATTACGTGATTATCGCTTCTATGCAGATGATATGCTCCACCCAAATACCACAGCAATAAATTATATTTGGGAGCGTTTTTGTGAAGTTTGGCTATCTTCTTCCGATGAAAAAACTCGCAAAGAAATTGACACAATTCAAAAAGGATTAAATCATCGTTCGTTTAACGAAAATTCAAGAGAACATAAAATTTTTATAGAAAAACTACAAAATAGAATTTTACAAATTACTGCAAAATATCCTTGTGTTAAATTTTAAAAAATCATTTAATTTTCTCTTGTTTTTAACGCTATTTTGACTAAATTTGTTGGCTTTTTTCATTAGAAAAAACGATTTAAAATTTAACAAAATAAAAATTAGAAAAAATGAAAATAACAGTAATAGGAGCAGGAAATGTAGGAGCAACTTGCGTAAGCGAAATCGCAAAAAAAGACTATGTAAAAGAAGTTGTTGTTTTAGATATTAAAGAAGGTTTAACACAAGGTAAAGCCTTGGATATGTGGCAGATGTCTTCTGTTTTACAATTTGACACTCGTGTAAAAGGTGTTGTTGATGATTACGAGGCAACAGCAAATTCGGAAATTGTTGTAATTACTTCGGGAGTGCCACGAAAACCAGGAATGAGCCGTGATGATTTAATTTCTATAAATGCGAAAATCGTAAAAGATGTAACCACAAAAGCAATTAAATATTCGCCAAATGCAAAAATTTTAGTCGTATCAAATCCTTTGGACGTAATGACTTACGCAGCATTTTTGGCAGCAAATGAAGTAGCATCAAAAACATCAAATCAGGTGTTTGGTATGGCAGGAATATTAGATACTGCACGTTATAAAGCATTTTTAGCAGAAGAATTAGACATTTCTCCAAAGAATATTCACGCAGTTTTAATGGGAGGACACGGCGACACTATGGTTCCTCTTCCTCGTTATACAACCGTTTCGTCAATTCCAGTAACACAACTTGTTGATAAAGACAGATTACAAGCAATTATTGACCGAACAAAAGTCGGAGGTGGCGAATTGGTAAAACTTATGGGAACATCGGCTTGGTATGCCCCAGGGGTTGCTGCAGCTCAAATGGTAGAAACTATTGTTAAGGACGCTCGTAGAGTATTCCCTGTTTGTGCAAGTTTAAATGGCGAATACGGATTAAAAGATATTTATTTGGGTGTTCCTGTTATTTTAGGTAAAAATGGTATCGAACAAGTTATTGAATTAGAGTTAAATGAAGAAGAAAAAACTATGCTTTACAATTCTGCAAAAGCAGTAAAAGAAGTAATGAAAGTGTTGGATAATATGGATTTATTTGAAAAAAAATACGGACACTTACACCCTGTTGAGTAATAGCATAAAATTATGTCAGTTCGAGTAGCGTATCGAGAACTCAGAAAAACATCTCGATACAAATTTTTCACACACTCAAAATTCACTCGATGTGACATTATCAAAACGAAAAAATCACTGACTAAAAATGATAGTCAGTGATTTTTTTATGTTTTATTTTTGAAGATTATTTTTTATCACGAAAAGTAAAGTAATAAATAAGTCCTACAAAAACACCTCCACCAACGATATTTCCTAATGCAACTGGTATAATATTATGCCACATTCCTGCAAAACTCAAATGATGAACACCTTCAACATTTCCAAAAGTGTCAATCATTAAACCTAATGGAATAATAAATAAATTGGCAATACTATGCTCAAATCCTGCAGCTACAAATAACGTTATCGGAAATATAATTCCCATTACTTTATCGGTTAAACTCTTTCCTGCTGCTGCCAACCAAACCCCTAAACAAACCAATACGTTACATAAAACACCTCTAAAAAAAGCCGTTCCAAGAGGAAGTGCCATTTTTCCCTCGGTCATTTTAATATAGGTTTTTGCTATTGCTCCGTGACCTAAATCCACGTGCCCTGACAAATAAATCAATACAGCCAAACCAACTGCTCCAAGCATATTACTGAAAAATATAATTCCCCAGTTTCTTAACATACCTTTTAAAGATACTTTTTTGTCAGCAAAAGCAATGGTAATCAAAATGTTACCTGTGAAAAGCTCTGCACCTGCAACAAGCACCAAAATAAGTCCAAGTGAGAAAACAAACCCTCCTAAAATTTGTTTGGTTGCAAAACTAAATGTTGGGTCTGCCTTTACTATCGTGTAAAAAACTGCACCCAAACCAATGTATGCACCCGCTAATATCCCCAATAAAATGGTTCTTAATGTAGGGTTATTTACTTTTTTTATTCCCGTTTCTACAAAACTATCTGTAATTTCTTTTGGACTTAAAACTCTCATTTTTTTTATTTTTAGTTGTTATTTTTCTGTTGGTTAAACTTTATAAATCAGAAGGTGCTAACTCTACTTCCAAGCCGTCCATTTCTGGTGCGATATGCAACTGACAACCTAAACGACTATTATCCTGAACGTTAAATGCTTCAGCTAACATTGCGTCTTCATCATATCCCATTTCTGGCAATTCGTGGTCAGACAATACATAACACTGGCACGACGCACACATTGCCATTCCCCCGCAAATTCCTATCGTTCCCTCAGGTGCTAATTCATACGAACGAACCACTTCCATTAAATTCATATTCATATCTGTTGGAGCAATAACCTCGTGAGTAACTCCTTCTCTATCTGTAATTTTTAATGTAATATCGTTTGTTTCCATCTTAAAATTTAAAAATTTTTGCAAAACTACATATTTTTTTATTTTTCTGCTTAATATAATAAAGTTTTTAATTGACAATTAAAAAAATTTATTCTAAAAAAAATTTGTTTTTGAAATAAAAAAAACTTAAATTTGGAGTTTATTTTTTGAACCAAATCTTTATTATGTTAAAAGCAATTATTATTGACGATGAAAGTCGTGCTATTGAAAGTTTATTATGGGAATTAGAAAATTTTAAAGATGACATTGAAGTTATCGCCAAATTTACTAGTCCTGAAAAGGGAGCAGAATTTATAGAAAAAAATAAAATAGATTGTCTGTTCTTGGATATTGAAATGCCAACTATGGACGGATTTAAGTTCTTAGAAAAATTCCCAAAACGTGAATTTGAAGTAATCATCACCACTGCATATAACGAATACGGAATAAAGGCATTAAAAGAAAACGCTATTGATTATTTAACAAAACCTATCGATTCTGATGATTTAAAAAAGACAATAGATAAACTCCTCAATATTAAAAAGAAAAAGAGTGCAGATATTGCCGAAGATGTAGAACATTTTGAGAAAATATTAAACGAATTCAACGAAAAACTTAAACGCAAAAAAATAGTTTTCAATACGGACGGAAAATTCATCTTTTTAGAACCTGAGGATATAATTTATGTAGAATCTGACGGAAATTATAGTTCGGTATATTTAACCAACGATAAAAAAATCGTTCTTACAAAAAAGATAAAAGAAGTTAATCTTATGCTCCCTGATTCTGACTTTTTCAGAATACATAACTCGTATATTATTAACCTTAATAAGGTAAGAGAATTTTATAAAACAGATGCTTATATCGTTTTGAGTAGTAATCATAAAATTCCTGTATCACGCCAAAAAAGAGCCGAGTTTTTAAATATTATATAATGAAACGATTACTTTTTTTTGTATTTCTTTTATTAAGCTTACAATCTTTTAGCCAATCGGAAAAAGACAGAACCGCCGTTGACAAAATTTTAGAAGGAAGACCTACAAACTTTTTTGACTTAAAAGAGAAAATTTTGGCAGTTGAAAAAGTTGATAATGAATATTTAATTGAATATGCCAATAGAAAGGATTACCCTTTGTTAAAAATTTATGCTCTTAATGCTATTGCTACAAGTTATCCCGTTAGAGATAACCTTAACGAAGCTATAAATCACCTTAATGATGCTCTTAAAATAGCTGAAAAAATAAATTCAAGAGAGGGGCGTTTGGTAATTTTAAATTCATTAGGAATATATCATCGTAAGACGGGAAATATCGCTGATGCTATTGACTATAACAGAA
>PDWJ01002323.1_pt1 | contig 20564 bp, 19 predicted proteins | sample 1430881 | NCBI WGS metagenome assembly PDWJ01 (sample SAMN01162460, study PRJNA174530) | Oral metagenome, whole genome shotgun sequencing project. | biome: Marine environment; feature: Marine mammal; material: Swab sample of the gingival sulcus; isolation source: swab sample of gingival sulcus... | reverse complement strand
TAACACGCTTACTAGGAAAACACAAAAATTATAATAAAAATCAACTTGATACCAAAAAAGCAACCTGGCACAATTATGGAAATACAGTCATGGCAATAACAGCGAATGACATGCAATCCGGCACCCTTATAACACGCTTACTAGGAAAACACAAAAATTATAATAAAAATCAACTTGATACCAAAAAAGCAACTTGGCACAATTATGGAAATACAGTCATGGCAATAATAGTGAATGAAATGCAACCTGGCACGAAAAAGGGATATGTTTAAGCCGAAATTTAAAGTGAGATTTCTCGATTATGTTCGAAATGACAAATATAGTGAATAATACATAAGGCAACCTGGCATGTTAAAGGAAAAGTTGCGTTTGTAAAGAAAAAAGCCTACAAGTTGTTGAACTTGTAGACTTTTGGTTGGGTGCTCAGTATATTTATTTAAACTAAAACTCCAAAGTATCTCCAATATTCGGCGTGTGAATATGGTCGCCGTCTTTTTCAACTAATTCTTTTAAAGTGGCTATCGATTCTGCTTCGCCATGCGTTAAAATGATGTCACTATGATGACCGGTTGAACGTATCCAGCTGACCAAATCGCGTTGGTCGCCGTGGCCAGAATAACCGCTTAAACGGTATTTTTTGGCTTTGTTGGCAATCGTTTCTTCTAAAATTGTCAAGGTTGGCGTATCTTCTAAGATGGCGCGTCCTAATGAACGCTCGGCTTGATAGCCGACGAAAATTACGCTGGTTGATGGTTTCCACAAGTAGTGTTTTAAGTGGTGCCGTATGCGACCCGCGTCGCACATGCCGCTGGCCGAAATGATAATTTTGGGGTTGTCATCGCGATTAAGTGCTTTTGAACGGTCGTTTTCCTTGACGATTTTAAGGCGCTCAGGGGCAAATGGCGAGTGTCCTTTGTCGAGCAGTTCGCGCAGTTCACGGCGCAGTAGTGCGATGTGGTGTGTGTAAATTTCAGTGGCGTTAATCGCCAACGGGCTATCGACATAAATAGGATACTTAGTTAGTGATGATTCGGGATTTTCTTCAGTATACTTAAAAATATCGTAGAGCACCTGTTGGGTTCTACCAACTGAAAATGCTGGTATAATTGCCGTTCCGCCACTGTTTAATGTTGATTCTAAGGCTTCAATTAGGCTGGCTGTGCGATCTTGCGCCTCGGGGTGTAGGCGGTTGCCATAAGTCGATTCACAAATGACGATATCGCTTTGTGGTGGCGTTTGACCAGGTGGCAATAAGATTGGGTTGTCGGTGCCGAGATCGCCCGAAAACGTAATGGTCTTACCTTCTAGCCACAGTGTTGCACTACATGCGCCTAACAGATGGCCTGTGTGGTTTAATTGCAGCTTGATGTTTTCGTCAACTTCGACAACTGTATTGGTGTCAATTGGGTTAAACATTGCCATGGCGCTGACGACGTCGTCGGTGTCATAAATTGGTTCAATTCTGTCGAGACCAGCGCGATCGCGTTTTTTGTTTTCCCATTCGGCATCATATTGTTGTATTTTGGCAGCGTCAAGCAATAAGATTTCAGATAGGTCACGCGTAGCACGCGAACAGTATATTTTTCCGATAAAACCGTCTTTGACTAGTTTTGGAATTCTACCCGAATGATCGATATGGGCATGTGTCAAAATCATGGCAGCTATTTCTGATGGGTCATAATTAAATGAATCGTCGTTGTATTCTTCTAATTCGGGATCGCCTTGGAATAAGCCGCAATCAATAATATATTTTTTGCCACCGCTTTCTAAAACGTAGTTTGAACCAGTGACACATTCTGCTGCACCATGAAAGTGAATAATCATATTGTCCTCCTCGTTGTATTGTTGATAAAAAAAGCTTTAAAATTAGTTAAAATGAAAAATAGATGATGAATTTAAGCCGCGATTACGTTATACTATAAAGATGAAAACCAATTACTATAATCTCGTCGCAGAGGGGAGTAAGCAATGAAGATGTTGAAAATTATAGAAAAAAGGCGTTCAGTTCGCGACTATCGTGACAAAGTGCTTGAACCGCAAGATATGAGCACCGTCGACAACTATATCAATAGTGTACCACAAATTGTCGATGGCGTAACGGTAACTTTGCGAAAAATTGAAGATACTCAGGCATGTTTTGATTATTTAGATGGTTATGCGGGCTATCATGGCAATATGATCAAGGCGCCGCACTATGTAATTATAACGGCAACTGCACAGCCACATTTCCTAAAAGCAGGTGGTTATGCGGGTGAGTGGTTTGTATTAAATTTAACACGTGAAGATATTGCAACTTGTTGGATTAGCATAAACAACAACGAGGCACGTGTTGCAGAATTCTTGGACTTACCCGAAAATGAAGAAGTTGTCGGCATTATCGGTTATGGCTATGCGGCAAACGAAGCACGTTTTTCAAATATCTATGCCTATGGAACGGGTGCAAATGTCAGCAAAATGAATTCAAGCTATTCGAGCACGCCAACAAGCGGACGCATATCGCTTGAGGAAATTGTCCACATCAGCAGGTGGGGTAATTTGGCGTCGGTCGAGCGCTTAGAAGAACTTGGCTATGACGAAGTGTTTTACTATATGCGTTTAGCACCGTCGTCAGTTAATCGTCAGCCGTGGCGCTTTTTAATTCAAAGGGGCAAATTTGTGCTCTGTGTTTCGCGCGAAGATGGCTATGATGATGACCGCTTGGCACTGTTAGAAGCAGGAATTGCCATGCTCTATTTTGAAGTTGCGATGCACGATTCGGGTTTTCCTGGTCACTGGTATTTTCAAAATATTGACAAAGACTACCAAATACCTGAAGACTATTTGGTTGCCGCTATCTATAAATTTAATTAATGGCTATAAGTAAAACAGAATGACAAACGTATAGAATTTGATGAGGGAATATGAAAAAGATAATTACAATTATTTTAATTGCCGTCTTAATGACGGGCTGTGCAATGGCGCCTGGCAATACAAGTCAGTCAAATGACTCGAAATCAGAATCGACAGCGGTGTCAGAAACGCCTGAACAACGCGAAGCGCGCCTCGCTGAAGAAAAAAAGCAGGCTGAAGAAGCCAAGCGCAAAGCCGAAGAAGAAGCCAAGCGCAAGGCTGAAGAAGAGGCCAAACGCAAAGCTGAAGAAGAAGCTAAAAGACTTGCTGAACTGCGCGAGCGTACAGTGTATGCTAAAAAAGGTGCAACACTTTATAGCGACGCAGAAATGACGACGTCGTTAGAAAATGAACCGGCAATGCGCACAGCGCTTTTAACGACGCAAAAGATAACCGCAGAAGATGGCACAGTTAGCGCTTATCAGTTTGAAAAAGTTGGTGAAAAGGCACTAAATGGCTATGTAAAAGCAGAAGATGTCGTGGCGCAATTGGCTGACTTTATTAAAAAACCGTTTGACAATATCGACTATGGTTATTTTAAGCGTCGTGAAATTGCTGAACGTCCACCTGTTAAAGTGAAGGGGCTTTATTTGACACAATATACAGCAAGTAATCCAAAGCGCATTGACGAATTAATTGAAATTGCCAATTCAACAGAAATAAATGCATTTGTTATCGATGTCAAAGACGACAATGGCAATCTATTATTTTATTCAAAGACGGCTGAAACAATAATGCCTGAATTAAATGAAAAGGTGGCTATCAAAGACATTGATGCCTTTATTAAAAAGTTAAAAGACAACGATATTTATTTAATTGCTCGCATTGTGACCTTTAAGTCACCGAAGTACGCAGCAAAATATACCGATCGTGCCATTGTTAAGCCTAATGGAAAACTTTATAAAAAAAGCGATGGTATCGCCTGGGCAACTGCTTATGATCGTCAGTTGTGGGCATATGTGATCGGCATTTGTAAAGAGGCTGCTGAGTTGGGCTTTGATGAAATTCAATTTGACTATGTCCGTTTTCCGGTTGTTTCAAAATCAGAGAACGCATCACTTGATTTTCACAATGATAAAAATGAATCAAAACCAGAAGTCATTCATAAATTTTTACGTCATGCTTACGAACAGTTGGCAGATAGCAAAGTTTATATCACGGCCGATATCTTTGGCTGGTCGGGCAGTGCCTTAGGTGACGAGGGCATTGGACAACACTGGGAGGCAATGGCCAACGCAGTCGATTACGTTGCACCAATGATGTATCCATCGCATTACGGCAAGGGCAATTACGGGTTAAAATACCCCGATACACAGCCAGATGCGACAATTGACGCGTCGATTAAAGACATATTGGCACGCAATGCCAATTTAGAAACACAGCCAATTACACGGCCGTGGATACAAGATTTTACTGCCAAGTGGCTCGGAAAAGGGCGCTATATTGCATATGGCAGCAAAGAAGTACGCGCCCAAATTGAAGCTTTAGAAGCCAATGGGGTCGATGAATACATGGTGTGGAATTCGAGCAACCGCTACCATAGTGAGGCTTTCAAAAAGAAAGGTGAGTAAAATGAAAAGTGCATTAATTGCCAAGGCTTTATTAGACATTAAAGCCGTTTCCGTTGTCGACAAACAGCATCTATTTACCTGGGCGTCAGGCATTAAGTCGCCAATTTACTGTGATAATCGCTTGACTATGAGTTACCCAGAAATTCGCAGCATGATTGCCGATAGTTTTGTCGAACAAATCAAGCTGCGCTACCCCACTGTTCAGGTTATCGCAGGTACGGCCACAGCGGGCATTCCACATGCGGCATGGGTGGCGGAACGCCTAAAGTTGCCAATGGTATATGTGCGTAGTTCAGCAAAACAACATGGTAAGGGCAATCAAATAGAAGGTAGCCTGCAGTCAGGTCAACGCGTTGTCTTAATTGAAGATCTCATTTCAACTGGCGGCAGTTCATTGGCTGCAGCAGCAGCGCTACAACAAGCAGGTGCTGACGTCTTAGCAGTTATTGCAATTTTTTCTTACAATTTTAAAGAGGCTGAACAGCGCTTTAATGATGCCAACGTCATCTACGGTTCATTAACCGATTATCGCACACTGTTGCCTGTTGCCGTTGAGGCTGGCTATATCGACGATCAAGACGCGGCTGAGTTGGCAAACTGGCGACTTGACCCGCGCATGTTTACCCCTAAAGTAGGTAACTAATGCGCAGAAGAAGAATTGCTGGTGCGCTCGACGCTTTTTTAGCTTATCCGCAATATGCGCTACTTGATGATGAACATGTCAACAGCAAGTTGAAAGCCTTTGCCAATGGTCAAGCGCTTAATGTCGAAGTGGGCAGTGGTCGCGGTGGCTACTTGTCAAAGATGGCAGCGCGTTATCCCAATCAAAAATTTGTCGGCATTGAATTAAAAGAAGAACTGCTGATGACGGCAGTGCGTAAAGCCGATATGGCTGAAGTCGACAACTTGCTCTTTATCAGGGGTTATGCTGAAAATTTTAAACAGTGGTTTGCTGACATTATAGTCGCTACTGTCTATTTAAATTTTGTCGATCCATGGCCAAAGCGACGCAATGCCACAAAGCGTTTAACCCATCTCAACTATTTAAATCTATACAAGGCGGCGATGAAACCGGGCAGCAGGCTGATACTAAAAACCGATAATCGCTATCTCTATTTATTTTCGCTGGTAGAATTGGCAAAGTGTTTTAACATCGTCAGTAAGACATCCGATTTACAGGCCGAAAACGACCCTGAAAACGTCGCCACAGAATACGAAACACGTTATATAAACCAAGGTAAAAAAATTTATCGCATTATCAGTCAACTCGACGATAAAGATTAAAGTAGGAAAACATGTTACTATATATTATTGTTATCAGCGTGGCAATTGTGTTAGATCAGCTGTCAAAATACGTAGTTGTCGTCTATTTAAAACCGCAGCGTAGCATTGCAATTATCAAAGATGTCTTGCATTTAACGTATTCGGAAAACACCGGTGCTGCCTTTAGCATGTTGCGTGACAAACAGCAGTTTTTGGTGATTATTACGGTGTTGGCAATGTTACTTATGACAGGCTACTTATTTAAATGGTCGCAAACGACTGGCTATTTATTGCAAAAAATTTGTCTTGCGCTAATTATTGGTGGTGGCATCGGCAATTTGATTGATCGCATAAGGCTTGGTTATGTCGTCGATTTTATTGATTTTCGGCTGATTAATTTTGCAATTTTTAATATTGCTGATAGTTTTATTGTAGTCGGCTCAATTGGCTTGCTGTTACTGGTTTTATTTAATATCGACTACTGATCAGCGCCAGCAGATAGGAATGTCAGATGAAGGTTGAAAACACGGTTTTTTCGAGATCAGAAAGTTTAAAAATAATGCTCTATGCGCTTTTGATAGGTGTATTAGCGGGCGCGATTTCAATTATTTTTAGTAAATTGTTGACGGTGGGCATAATGCTAATTCAGCGATTGCTAGCACAAAACAAAATTTTTGTGCTGGTTGTGCCTGCTGTTGTCTATTTACTTTTTTTGTTAAGTAATCGCTATTTTAAAATCACCAATCAGACTTTTGGTGTGCAAGCTGTCGAATACGAATTGCTTGAAATCGACCGTCAACTGATGAAACCGCAGGCAGTCATTGTCAAATTTATCAATACCATTATTACATTGAGTTGCGGCCTTGCGGTTGGTCAATTTGGCCCAACGGTGCACTTGGGTGGTGCGATAGGGTCTAATATAGGCTATTATTTTAAATTTTCTAAAAAAGAAATTCGTGTTTTAATTGGTTGTGGTGTGGCAGCTGCCATTTCGTCGGTCATGCAGACGCCTTTGTTTGCGACCATTTTTGTCGTCGAAGTCATCTTTGCCAAACGCTATTTCGACTATATGTTGCCCGTGTTATTGGCCAGTTTGGTCGCCTATTTCTTGAATTTTAACGTCATCGGAACAAACCACATTGTCAATTTTGCCAACTTTCGGTTTGAATTGGCATTGACGACAAGCGATTGGCTATATTTAGTTATATTTGCAATTGGTTTGGGCCTAGTTGCAGCACTTTATGTCTTTTCACTCAACTTTTTTGAAAGTTGGTTTGAGGTATTAAAACACAAAAAAGCCGCCTACCTTATATTGGTCGTCGGTTTTGCGATTGTCTATTATAGTTTTCCGCAAGCCCATTTCACAACACCTGAAAAAATTATCGCGTTGGCTGAGCAGTCAAATGGGTTAATAATGCTGCTACTATTGCTGGTCGTTCGCATTCTGTTAACGGGTCTGCAGTTGGGGTCAGGGCTTTACGGTGGCAATTTTTCACCAGCGGTACTCGTCGGGGTCATCTTTGGCGTTATCACCAACATGCTTTGCAGCAATGTAGCAGGACCACAGTTAACCCTGCAAAACTGGTTGACCTTTTCACTTGTCGGCATCATCAGTGGCTTTGCCTATGCGCCGTTAGCAGCCATTATATTGGCGGTTGAACTGACCGCTGACGGCTCTATTGTCATACCTGCATTAGTTGTTGCCTTTATTAGCTATTTTGTGTTTGATTTACTGATAGACGAAGGTGTTTACAGCTTAGAGAACATCGATTCAGTCAATTGACTCTACCATTTGGCGTGCAAAATGATCAATGTTACCAGCCCCCATCATCAAAATTAATGTGTTAGGCTTAACGATATTTTTTAGTGCAATGGGTATATTTTCTAATGCACCGATATAATGTGCCTGTTTTCCGCTATTTGAAATTGCGTCGGCCAAATCTTTGCTGCTGATGTTGTAGATGTTTTTTTCTCTTGCCGCGTAAATATCGGTGATAAAAATGTGTTTAGCGCCGTTAAAAGCAGTTGCAAACTCGTGCAGCATATTTTTAGTGCGCGAATAAGTATGCGGTTGAAAGACGACGCATAGTTCACAATTGGGCAGACGCGCAGCGTCATTAATGGTTGCCTTAACTTCAGATGGGTGATGTGCATAGTCAGAGATAACAGTGGCGTCTTCAAATGTTCCGATGGTCTCAAAGCGTCTATCAGAATTGATAAAATGCTTAATTGCTTGGGGCATAACGTCTAAACTAGCACCGTTTAAATGGCAGGCGGCAATTGCCGCAAGCGTGTTGTAAACATTAAATTTTCCGATCAGAGATTGTTCAATGCTTGTCATAAATTGCCCTTTGATATAGAGGTCAAATGTCGTTGTGGTAGCGTTTTTCAGTGCAATATTTTTTGCCATATAGTCTGCGTTGTTGTCTATGCCGAAGGTTGACACGTTACAGTTGGTTTGGTCACTTAAAAGTCGTGCGTTGGCGTCGTCGTTGTTTAATATTAAATGACCATCTTTTGGCAAGTGTTTAGCAAAGGTGCGAAAGGTATCAACTAATTGCTCAATGCTTTTATAGTAGTCAATGTGTTCGGGTTCGATATTGTTGACGACAATCGTCGTCGGATAAAGGTGTAAAAAATTGGCTTGGTATTCGCAGGCCTCAACGGTAACATATTGACTGTCTGCTAGGTGATAAGCGCGCTTTGTTTCGTGTAATTTTGCGCCGATCAAATAGCTGATATCACCTTTTTGTTGACGCAATAAATGTGTCGCGATAGACGTTGTGGTCGATTTACCATGAGTACCTGAAATAGCGATGATTTTTTTGTGTAATTTTAATATTTCGTTCAGTGCTTTTGTACGCGGAACAATTGTTATAGCTTTATCTTGGGCAGCAATCATCTCAGGGTTTTCGTAGTCGACTGCACCGGTATAAATGACGACATCTTGGTCTGTGATATTTTCTTTGGCATGTCCAATAGCGATATCAATACCGCTTTTTTGTAATTCTCGTGTGGTGGCAGATGCGGTTTGGTCCGAACCACTCACGATGACGCCGCGCTGATTTAAAATTTGAGCAATTGAGCTCATCGAAATGCCACCAATGCCAATTAAATGGACTTTTTTTACATCAAAAATTGATTTCATTCGTTTTTCCTTAATAATTATCATGTTCTACTGCACTTTGAATTATACCAAAAGTTATCGTAAATTCAATCAAATATCTCCAATTAGTTGCAACTAAATTAGTTTTTTGCAAATCAGTCAATTATTTGGGTATAATATTAAAAAGGTTTGTTTTATCTATTAGAGGATAACTATGAAAAAATTAAAGCGTGTCGAAAGAATTTGTTTTATTGTTAAATACCTTGTTGATAACCCAAATAAAGTCATTAAATACAGTGAGTTTGACCGTTATTTTGTAGCTGCTAAATCGAGCATAAGTGAAGATTTAGCCATTATTAAGACGATTTTAGAAAAAAACGACATCGGTTGTATTGTCACTCTATCAGGTGCAGCTGGCGGCGTTAAATACATGCCACGGATAAATAATACAAAAAAAAGTCAATTATTAGCTGACTTGCACAGCGCACTACGTCAAGGTAATCGTGCAATTGCTGGTGGCTATTTATACATTGCCGATATATTGTACGACCCAAAGTATATTAAGGGCATTGCGCAAATTTTTGCTGAACGATATTACAATAAAAAAGTAGATTGTGTTATGACGATTGAAACTAAGGGTATTCCATTGGCGTTTATGACGGCGCAACAACTATCTGTTCCGTTAGTTATCGTCAGAAAGCAAAATAAAGTAACTGATGGTGCATCGGTTAGCATCAATTATGTTTCGGGTTCGTCAAATAAACTAGGTCAAATGTTTGTGCACAAACGGGCATTGCAAAAAGGCGACAATGTTTTGATTGTCGATGACGTCATGAAAGGCGGCGGCACAATTAAAGGCTTGATGAACTTGGTCGCTGAATTTGAAGGCAATGTCGTTGGGTCCGCTGTTTTTTTAGCGCTGGATAGTGGCGTTGACAAAGTTGTTTTAGATACATTTTCACTTTTAAAATTAAAAATTAAAGGTGAAACAGTCACTTTTTTACCCGAATAGCAACTAAATAAGTATTTTTTTGATAATATTTTTAGAAAATTCGTAAAAAAGCTGGCGTATTGTGTTCAATTGATGTAAAATATTATTAATAGATATGATTAAGTATGCGCGATGTGCTTAAGTTATAAAAAACAACGATAGGGGGAGCGATATGGTTATTACAGATGTCAAAGTAAGACGAATTCAAAGTGATGGCAAAATGAAGGCTGTTGTATCTATTACGATTGACGATATGTTTGTCGTTCATGATATCAAAATTATCGAAGGCATAAATGGCTTATTTGTTGCAATGCCAAGCAAGAAGATTGGGGATGCAGATTATCGCGATATTGCACATCCGATTAATAGCGAAACGCGTGCATATCTACAAAAAGTTATATTTGAAGCTTATGATAAAGAGATAGCAGCAGATGCAACTGCAGCTGAACAACCTGATTTAGAAGTTGAATAATTCTTGCAGCTTATTGTGAAAGAGCTTAAAATTTAAGTCGCATACTAAATTCCCCATATTGTTATGGGGATTTTATTTTTATTAAAGTTTTTTTGGCTGATATCGTGATATAATAGTGAAGTGAGTATAAAACAAATAAGGAGGTCACAGCAATGCTATATTGGCAGATAATGACCGACGCAAATGATCAAATTAGTTTATTAAATTCATTTGACGTCTTTGGAAAAACATATCTTGAACAACTGGTTTGGTACTACGCGCAGTATTCCAAAAAACTAAACGTGATGTTGCCGTCGTCTAACCAAGTGCTATCAGACAAATTATTGCAGCAATATGAAAGCTTAGAAATCGATCATCATTTTGATAACACAGACAGTGCAATAATTTTAGATAGTCGTTATGCAATTGTCGATATCAATCGCTTAGTGAGTGATGCGAAAGCAATCGATGACGAACAAGGAGCGCGCATTTATTATTACAAAAAAAACATTGTCGCCATTTTGTTAACTGCGCAATTGCGTCAAAAGTTATTTCAACAAGACGGCGTAAGGGCAAGTGATTACAAAGTTCTAGATGAACTTGAGCACTTGCTGCTAAACGCTGAACCCAATAGCGATATTGTCAAGCTAAAGAAAAAGCAAGTCATCAGTGTAAAAAAGCTCAAAGGAATACGTCGCTTTATGATGTTAATCAACCGTGTTAAACAGCGTCAATTAATGAAACAAGGCGTGTTTATTCTCGATAAAAAATCTACGTGGATAGCACCCGATGTACAAATTGGCGAAGGAAGTTATGTTTACCCAGCTACGATACTGCGCGGGACTACAATTATTGGACAAAATTGTCAAGTTGGTCCAGCTGTTCGCATTGATGATAGTCAGCTTGGTGATGCAATTACAGTAAAAGATTCAACAGTGTTATCTTCGTCAATTGATGATAACACAACAGTGGGGCCCTATGCCTATATAAGACCTAATTCTGACATTGGTAAAAATGTTAAAATTGGCGATTTTGTCGAAGTGAAAAATGCTCGTATTGGCGATGGTTCAAAGGCGTCTCATTTAAGCTATATTGGCGACGGTGAAGTTGGCAAAAATGTGAATATTGGCTGTGGCGCGGTATTTGTCAATTACGATGGCTACAATAAGCATAAAACTGTCGTCAAAGACAATTGTTTTGTTGGTTGTAATGCCAACTTAGTTGCGCCTGTTACGGTTGAAGCGGGCGCTTATGTGGCGGCAGGATCAACCATTACTGATAATGTGTCATCAGACAGCTTAGCAATTGCACGGGCGCATCAAACAATCAAACCAGATTGGGCAAAAAAATGGATAAAGCTCAATCAAAAATAAGTGTATTAAACTGTAGTTAATATCGCTAATTAAAAAGTACTTATCTGCAAAATATTGCACTTTTTGATTACAACGACACTTGAAATGTGTTAAACTATAATTAAGAGGAAGGGATTTTTTTCGTTGCAAAAAATTAAAACAGGAGTTTTTGTTGGATATTCTGGTTAGTAGTTTATTACATATTACAGTTACTGATGTCATTGACATTGCCATTATTGCCGCACTGATTTATAGTTTTCTGATGTTAGTACGCGAAACGCGCGCTGAGCAGTTGATTAAAGGCTTGGTCTTTGTGCTTGTCTTATGGCAATTGTCAGAGTGGGCGCAACTGCGCATGGTCAATTATTTAATTCGCAATATGATGACGCTGGGCTTAGTTGCGTTGATTATTGTCTTTCAACCTGAACTCAGGCGTGCACTCGAACATATTGGGCGCAATCGCTTGCTAAATTCTCGTTCTGGACAAACACTTGAAGAGGACACTGGTTTAGTGATAAAAACAGTTGTTTCAGTAGTTCAGCAACTGGCAGATAAAAAAATTGGTGCATTGATAGCATTTGAAAGAGAAACCGGTCTGTCTGACTTACTAGAGGCAGGTGTTGTCTTAGATGCGGTGATTACGCCACAGTTGTTAAAGAGTATTTTTTTGACGACTTCACCGCTTCATGATGGCGCTGTTTTTGTGCGCAATAATCGCATTGTTAAAGCTGGTACGATTATGCCCTTAACCCATAATACGAACCTGTCAAAAGAATTAGGCACGCGGCATCGTGCGGCGCTGGGCTTAATTGAAAGATCAGATGCCATTGTGGTTGTTGTATCTGAAGAAACTGGCACAATATCACTTGCAATGGATGGCAAATTAATGCGTTATCTTGACGATAAATCACTCGAAAGTATCCTGCGTACAAAATTGAAAATTGTTCAAAAAAATGGCGTGATCGAAAAACTGTGGGGAGGCTTAAAAAATGCTAAGCAAGATTAAAGGCCTTAAGAACATTAAGTTAACACGAAACGCGCCGCAAAAATTCTTTTCGGTTTTAGCTGCCATTTTTCTGTGGCTACTTATAATGGAATACGAAAACCCAGAAATGACCAAAACATTTCGTGACATTCCAGTGACCTATTCAGCGGTCGAACAGTTAGTGGCTGATAAATTATATGTTGAAACGCCACTTGATCAAATGGTTGATATTACGGTGCGCGGTAGACGAAAAGATGTACTCTCGCTAGAAGACAGCGATTTAATAGCAACTGTTGACATGTCAAAGTTGACCAGTGGCACAATCGATTTAGCTATTGCGCTATCTTGTAAATCGGAAAGAATAACAATTATAAACGCGAATAAAATGTCGTTGCGTGTTGTGATTGATGATATTGTAACAGTGCACAAGACAATAAAACACTTTACTGAAGGCGAATTGCCGACACAGTATGAAGTGATCGAAAAAAAGATATCACCTAGTATTGTTTCAATTACTGGTCCGCAAAAGAAAATTGACACCATTGATAGAATAATCTTGCCTTATTCTTTAGCTGATTTGTCTTCTTCGGTTACATTTTACGATGAAGTTGTCATAATAGATAAAAATGGAAAAATAATTGAAGATTTAACCTTATCAGATGACCGCTTTAAGGTAGAACTAACAATTGGTCGCGTTGTCGACCTGCCAATTACCTATAATTACAAAGCGTTAGAAACTGAAAATCTAGTTGTAGTTTCAAAGCGTGAATCAACCCAAACAGTTAAAGTTAAAGGCAGCATCGAAAACCTGAAATCGCTTAAAAAAATTGAAAGTCAACAAATTGTCATACCTGAAGCGGCGGGGCAGCATGAGCTGTCGGTTGTGCTTGAATTACCAGAAGGCATCAAAAAGATAGCGCCCTTAGATATTAGCGCATCAGTTGATTGTGATTTCATTGAACAAAATAGCTATACCTTGACAGATAAGTCAATAAACCCTTTAAATTTAGATGCGCGATATATCTATCAATTAACCGATAACTTTTCAAAGAATTTGCAGTTAACGGGTTATCGCAGCATTTTTCAAGCCGAAGATTACAGCGAACCAAGCGTTACAATTGACTTTAATAATTTAACTGCTGGAAACTATACATTACCTTATCGCGTAGTGATAGCCGATGGCTTATCACCAGCAGATTCAAACGCTCTGACAGGTGAAGTTGAAGTTGTGATAAGTGAAAGAGATGAGGAATAATTTGAACGCAGAGAGAGCGCTAGAAATCATTATCAATTCGACACATGATGCGATGATAGCGGTTGATATGAACGGTGTCATTACGCTTTATAACAAAGCCGCTGAAAAATTGACAGGGCGTCAGGCGGCAGATGTTGTTGGTGAACCCGTTGTTGATGTTGTAGAGAATACGCGCTTGCCAATTATTATTGCAACAGGTAAACCAGAAATAAATCAAAGGCAGCTATTAGGTGAAATCGAAATCATCACTAGTCGTTTACCGATTATTGACGACGGCGTTCAAATTGGCGCCGTTGCCATATTTAGAGATATCTCAGAAATGGTCAAATTAGCCGAAGAAATGACCAACTTAAAACAAGTTCAAATGACGATGGCGGCGGTCTTTAACGCCGCTCAAGACGCCATCAGCGTGGTCGATCAAAAGGGTATTCACATGCTTGTTAACCCAGCGTATACTCAGTTGACAGGCTACCGCGAAAGTGAAGTGGTTGGGCGCGATTACAATGTTGATTTGGTCGAGGGTGAAAGTGTGCACAAGCGCGTGCTTGAAACAGGCAAGCCCGTTGCTAACGCCATTATTAAAACTGGCAAAATGAAAAAAGATGTCGTCGCCAGTGCAGCGCCAATTATCGTCGATCAAAAGGTGGTCGGCTCGGTTGCCGTCATTCACGATCTAACCGATGTCAGGCATTTAACTAAAGAATTAGACCAAGCTAAGCAGATTATCCGCAATCTCGAAGCCAAGTATACCTTTGATGACATTAAAGGCGACAGTTTAATTATTAAAGACGCCATTGAAAAGGCAAAAATTGCGGCGATAACGCCTGCAACAGTTATTCTCAGAGGTGAAAGCGGTACGGGTAAAGAACTGTTTGCCCATGCCATTCACAATGCTTCAAATAGAAAGTACGCGCAATTTGTCAGGGTTAATTGCGCGGCAATATCGGAGAGCATATTAGAAAGCGAACTATTTGGCTATGTTGAAGGCGCCTTTACAGGTGCCTTGCGCGGTGGGCGTATCGGTTTGTTTGAACGCGCCTCAGGGGGCACTATTTTTCTCGATGAAATTGGCGAAATCAGCACCCAAATACAGTCGAAATTACTACGCGTCATTCAAGAAAAAGAAATTATTCGCGTTGGCGGCACAAAGCCGATAACAGTTGACGTGCGCATTATTTCAGCGACTAATATCAATTTAGAAGATGCTGTAAAAAATGGCAGTTTTCGCGAAGATCTCTACTATCGATTAAATGTCATACCGATTGCAATACCGCCCCTTAGACAGCGCTTAACTGATTTAGAAGTACTGGCAAATCACATTATTACAAAATTTAATCAAGAATATGGGCGTAGTATTCGCTCGATTTCGGAGTTGGCGATCAGTGAACTTAAAAAATATGATTGGCCTGGCAATATCAGAGAATTAGAAAACTACATTGGTCGCACCATGATTCAAATGAAAAATGTAGAAACTGAAATTGACGCCTATCACCTACCAGCATTTGGCAATAAAGCATCTTCAAAAATGTCAATATATTTAGACGATACAGCAGAATATCTAACAGTTATTGAACTGGGTGATTATTTAAAACAGCAAGAAATAAAATATATTGCGGATGTTTTGGCAAAAACCGCGGGAAATCGCACTGAAACAGCTAAAATATTAGGTATATCGCTGCGTAGTTTGTATTATAAATTACAAAAATATCAACTAAAATAGTGCAAAAAACTGCAGTCTAAATCAAAACGTGCAAATAGTTGCGCGCAATATATTGCATCAAATTCAAGCGCTTTGAAAAAGATTTTCAAATGAAAGTATACAAGGCACTAATAGATTAAAAAGTCGTGTCATAATAAATTGGCACGACTTTTGCTATACTATAAAGATAAATAAGAAAAATGAGGAGGTACTATGCTAAGACAGCATGTATTGGTAATTAATCCGGGGTCGACATCAACTAAAGTTGCCATATTTAAGGGTAATGATTTAATTATTGAAGAAAATTTATCGCATTCTGTCGCTGATCTTGACAAGTTTGCCAAGATTACCGATCAGTTTGACTATCGTAAAGCAATGATTATAGCTTGGTTAAAAGACAACGGTCTGACACTTAGTCAAATTAAAGCCGTTGTGGCACGTGGTGGTTTGCTTCGGTCGATGCCGTCGGGCACTTATAAAGTTAGTGATTTTATGGTCAAAGATTTAATCGCTGGCATTCAGGGTGATCACGCATCTAATTTAGGCGGTATTATTGCAAAGGCAATCGCCGATGGCGAAGGGCTCGATGCCTTTATTGTTGACCCTGTGGCGGTTGACGAATTTGAAGATGTTGCCAGAATTTCTGGCATGCCCGATTTGGTCAGAAAATCGTTAGTACACGCCTTAAATGTTAGGGCAATTGGTCACAATGTCGCCGAAGAACTGGGTAGACCATTTAATGATCTTAACATGGTAATTGCCCATCTTGGCGGTGGTATTTCAATTGTGCCATTACTTAAAGGTCGAATGATTGATGCCAACAACGCCAATGAGATGGGACCACTTTCACCAGAGCGATGTGGTAATTTACCAGTTGACGACTTAGCCGAGCTATGCTATTCGGGTGACTATACTTGGAAGACAATGAAACCCAAAATTAGAGGCAAGGGCGGTTTAATCGGCTATCTTGGCACAAGTGATGCTCGCAAGGTCGTTGCCCGAATTGAAAGTGGTGACAAAGAGGCAGAACTCGTCTTTAAGGCGATGGCATATCAAATTGCCAAAGAAATTGGTGCAATGGCAACTGTGCTAAAAGGCGACATTGACGCTATCGTTTTAACCGGTGGCGTATCATATTCTAAGTATTTAACTGACTACGTCACTGAACACGTCGGCTTTATTGCGCCAGTTATTCTCAAACCAGGCGAAGACGAACTGAAAGCGTTAAACGAAGGTTATCTGCGCACGTTAAGTGGTGAAGATAAAGTAAAAGTATATGAAGATGAGGTGATTAAATGATAAAAAATTTTACTGATGTTATTGCATTTGCCAAACAGCGTGGGCCAAAGACACTGGCGGTTGCCTGCGCACAGGATGACGACGTCTTAAAAGCAGTTGAAGAGGCTAGAAAAGCTGAAATAGTCGATGCTATACTGGTTGGTGATTTGGCATTAATTGAAGAAAAGGCCAAAATGGTCAATGTTGACCTTGCCAATTATCGCGTCATCGATATTAAAGATATGGCAGAGGCGTCGCTAAAGGCGGTTGAACTGGTGTCATCGGGCGAAGCCCATATGGTGATGAAGGGCTTAGTCGATACATCAATTATTCTCAAAGCGGTCTTAAACAAAGAGGTTGGCTTGCGCACCGGCAATGCACTGTCGCACGTGGCGCTTTTCGATGTACCGAAATACCACAAGCTAGTTGCCATTACAGATGCCGCTATGAATATTGCGCCTGATCTAACGGCTAAAAAGCAAATTATTGAAAATGCCTTAGTTGTTACACATGCGCTTGACATCGAAACGCCAAAAGTTGGCGTGCTGTGCGCTAAAGAAAAGGTCAATCCAAAGATGCCGGCAACGGTTGAAGCGGCTGAACTGGTTGAAATGAACCAAAATGGTCAGTTGCCCAACTGCTTGGTTGGTGGACCATTTGCCTTAGATAACGCCATTTCAAAAGAGGCAGCAGCACTTAAAAAAATTGACCATCCAGCAGCGGGCGATTGCGACATCTTGCTTTGCCCTGACATTGAAGCAGGCAATATCTTTTACAAAGCACTCAGCTTTTTAACCGATTCGACCAACGCCGGCATTATCGTCGGTGCTAAGGCGCCAATTGTCTTGACGTCGCGCGCTGATTCTGACGAGGTTAAACTCAATTCTATCGCACTGGCAGTCTTAATGGCAGCTAAACAATAGGAGGACATATGCAAACTTTTAGAATATTGGCGATTAATCCTGGTTCGACATCAACCAAAATTGCCATTTATGACAACGAAAAAGAAGTATTTGAAAAAACACTGCGTCATTCTACTGAAGAAATCAACCAATATGCCACTATTTTTGATCAATATGAATTTAGAAAACAAGTGATTTTAGGTGCATTAAACGAGGCGCAAATCAACTTAACCAAGTTAAGTGCCGTGGTTGGTCGCGGTGGTTTATTAAAGCCAATTGCAGGTGGTACCTATGCTGTATCTGAAGCTATGTTAGAAGATTTAAAAGTTGGCGTCATGGGGCAACACGCCTCTAATTTAGGTGGTATTATCGCTGATCAAATTGCGACCAATCTCAATATTCCAGCTTACATTGTCGACCCAGTTGTCGTCGATGAAATGGAAGATGTGGCAAGGATATCTGGCATGCCTGAAATCGAACGCAAGAGCATTTTTCATGCCCTCAATCAAAAGGCAGTTGCCCGTCGTGCGGCTGAAGATATGTCTAAAAAGTATGACCAGCTCAATTTAATTGTGGCGCATCTTGGCGGCGGTATTTCAGTTGGCGCGCACTGTAAGGGGCGTGTTATCGACGTTAACAACGCCCTCAATGGCGAAGGTCCATTTTCGCCAGAACGGTCAGGTGGCCTACCGGTTAACGATTTAGCGCAATTGTGTTTTTCGCAAAAATACACATTAGCTGAAATGAAGAAAAAAATTAACGGCAAAGGTGGTTTAGTTGCCTATTTAAACAGCAATGATGGCCGCGAAGTGGTTAAAATGATTGAAGGCGGCGACAAAAAGGCAGAGTTAATCTATCGTGCTATGGCCTATCAAATTGCCAAAGAAATTGGCTCATGTGCTGTTGTCTTAAAGGGCGACATCGACGCCATCGTCTTAACAGGTGGCTTGGCTTATGACAAATTGTTAGTTGGTTGGATCAAAGAAGCGGTTGAATTTCTTGGTAAAATCATCGTTTATCCAGGCGAAGACGAAATGTCGGCATTGGCACTGGGCGGTTTAAGAGTGCTTAAGGGCGAAGAAGACGTAAAGGAATACAGTTAAATAATGGCAATATTAGACGATAAGCGCATTCGCGTGATCATTGGGCATTATGGCAGTGGCAAAACCGAATTCTCGGTCAATTATGCGATTGCCTTGGCCAAACTGACCGACCGTAAGGTTGCTTTGGCAGACTTAGACGTCGTCAACCCATACTTTCGATCGCGCGAGCGCTTTGAAATATTAGAAAAACACGGTATTACTGTGTACAGTTCACAACTTGGCAACAATGTCAATTTCGACTTGCCATCACTTGATGCAGGCATACTGGCGCCGTTGCAAAATGATGACTACGACCTTATTTTAGATGTCGGTGGCGACGCGACGGGCGCTCGCGTATTGGCGCAGTATCGCGAATACTTAAAGCCAGGCAATTTTGACGTGTTTGCAGTGGTCAATACCAATCGACCTGAAACAGCTAATCAAGCGGGTATAATCAGTCATCTCAAGGCGATTGAAGGCGAAATTGGCGCAAGTGTAACTGGCATTATCAATAATACAAACTTGCTGTGGGACACCACAGTGCAAGATGTTCTGCGCGGTCAGGAAGTTATTGAACCAATCGCAGAACAAATCAAAATTCCGCTTGTCTATGTTGCGGCAAAGCAAGATATTGCCGAACAGTTACCAGCGGATATCAAAGGGACTATACTGCCAATTGCGATGCATATGCGTGACAGTTGGATGTAGTATAACGCAGTTTCAGATAAAGCGAGTATTGGCTAAATCTGAAATAATGATAGGAGGGATATAAGTGGCTAAAGGTAAAGTAACTTTTAATCAGGACATCTGTAAGGGATGTGGATTATGCGTTTCGGTCTGCCCGGTTAAAATTTTGGGTATGGACACGACGAAAATCAATGTTAAAGGGTACCATCCGACGACGATTATGGACGAAGAAAAGTGTATTGGTTGTGCAAACTGTGCAGTTATGTGTCCAGACTCAGTCATAACAGTTGAGCGAAACTAGGAGGTGAGACTATGTCAAAAATTTTAATGAAGGGAAACGAAGCAATTGGTGCTGCGGCAATTAAAGCAGGTTGTGATGCTTTTTTCGGCTATCCGATTACACCACAAAACGAATTGCCCGAATACATGTCGCGCGAATTGCCTAAAGCAGGCGGCGTCTTCGTACAGGCAGAATCAGAAGTTGCCGCAATTAATATGGTTTACGGTGCAGCTGGTGCAGGTGCCCGCGTTATGACATCGTCGTCTTCACCTGGTATAGCCTTAAAACAAGAGGGTATTTCTTATATTGCAGGTGCTGAACTACCTTGTGTCATCGTCAGTATTGTGCGTGGTGGCCCAGGTTTAGGTGGTATTCAACCCGCTCAGTCTGACTATAATCAGTCGACCCGCGGCGGCGGCAATGGCGACTATAAACTATTGGTCTTTGCACCCGCTAATTTACAAGAAATGGTCGACCTAATACAAGAATCATTTAATAAAGCAGATTACTATCGCAACCCTGTCATGATCGTCGCTGACGGCATGATCGGTCAAATGATGGAACCAATTGAATTTAAACCAGCGCCCGCATTAGATTTACCTACTAAAGATTGGGCGACGATTGGTACAAAAGAAGATAGAAAGCCGAATGTCATTAATTCTCTTTTCTTAAAGCCAGAAGAATTAGAAGTGCACAACATTCATTTAACTGAAAAATATAATAAAATGAAAGAAGCCGAACAGCGCTACGAAGCCTATCAATTAGAAGGTGCT
>PDWJ01002322.1_pt1 | contig 20564 bp, 34 predicted proteins | sample 1430881 | NCBI WGS metagenome assembly PDWJ01 (sample SAMN01162460, study PRJNA174530) | Oral metagenome, whole genome shotgun sequencing project. | biome: Marine environment; feature: Marine mammal; material: Swab sample of the gingival sulcus; isolation source: swab sample of gingival sulcus... | reverse complement strand
TCTTGCGGAGGGTGTGGAGATGGTGATGCCTGGAGATAACATTACCGCAGAGGTGGAACTTATTACTCCAATTGCGATGGATGCGGGGCTTCGTTTTGCGATTCGTGAAGGTGGCCGTACTGTAGGCGCCGGCGTTATCAGTGAAATTATTGCTTAAGGGTGTGTGATGATACCTACAGAAAAGATTCGTATACGCTTGAAGGCGTATGACCATAAGCTGCTTGATCAATCTACTTCTGAGATTGTCGATACTGCGCGTAGGACGGGTTCTGCTGTGGCAGGTCCTATTCCGTTGCCTACGTCCATAAATAAATACTGTGTTCTTCGTTCGCCACATGTGGATAAGAAGTCGCGTGAGCAGTTCGAAATGAGAACCCATCGTCGTTTACTCGACATTCTGGAGCCTACCCAGCAGACTATTGATTTGTTGATGAAGCTCGAATTGTCTGCTGGCGTCGATGTCGAAATTAAACTTCCTTAGTTGTTAGGGGTTCTTGCAAAGTTAATTGAAGCATTTGGGTAATATCATGCCAAAGACAATGGGTATTTTAGGGAAAAAAATTGGAATGACTCGTGTCTATAGCGAGTTGGGACAGGCAATTCCAGTAACTGTGGTTCAGGCGGGGCCTTGTAAGGTTCTGCAGGTTAAGACTCAAGCTGCAGATGGTTACAGTGCTGTTCAGGTGGGTTTTGTTGAGAAGAAGGCTTCTCGTGTAAATAAGCCTGAAGCTGGTCATTTTAAGAAGTCTGGATCAGAGGGATATTATCACGTTAAGGAATTTCGTGTGGCGGATGAAGCGGCTTATGAAGTGGGTCAGGTTGTCGCGCTGGGTGAAATTCTCAAGACCGGTGATAAGGTGGATGTTCAGGGAATCAGCAAAGGTAAGGGGTTTCAAGGTGTTGTAAAACGTCATGGATTTGCAGGCGGTGGAGCTGGTCATGGATCTATGTTTCACAGGGCTCCTGGTTCTATAGGTTGTAGTGCGTACCCCGGACGTGTTGTTAAGGGCAAGAAACTTCCAGGGCGTATGGGTAATGATACGGTGTTGAGAAAAAATGTTGTAGTTGTCGATACTCGTCCTGAAGAGAATGTTGTCCTTCTCAAAGGACCTCTTCCAGGGGCTAGGAACGGTCTGTTGAAGATTTTTACTAAATAGTTTCAACAGGTTCGAGGAGAAAATAATGTCTACTGTAAATATAGTTAACACGAAAAATGAAAGTGTTGGCGAGGTCGAGCTTAACGATGCGGTCTTTAACCGAGAAGTTAAAGAGCATATTTTGCATGAAGTCGTAAGGATGCAGAGAGCAGCTAAAAGAGCTGGTAATGCCTGCACAAAGACCAGGGTTGAGGTTTCCGGTGGCGGAAAGAAGCCGTGGCGTCAAAAGGGTACTGGAAGGGCGAGAGCGGGTTCTCGAACTTCTCCTGTTTGGAGAGGTGGGGGTGTCGCTTTTGGCCCCAAGCCGAGAAATTATGGTTTTAAGGTTAACCGTAAGGTTCGGCAACAAGCTGTTGCTATGGCTCTTAGCGCACGATTTCAGGAAGGTAATTTAATTGTGCTGGATGACTTTGCTCTTGAGCAGATTAAAACCAGAGATTTTGTTGGTGTTATGAATGTTCTTGAGGTTGAAAGTGGAGTTGTCGTTATTAACGATGCTTCCGAAAATCTTATTAAGTCGTCTCGTAATGTACATGGTTACAAGGTAATGAATGCTGAAGGTTTGAATGTTTATGATATCCTTCTGCATAAAAAAGTAGTGCTTGTTAAGCCTGTAATTGAAAGCCTTGAAAAGAGGTTGATGGCATGAAAAACATTTACGGAGTATTGCAGGGTCCTCTCTTGACCGAGAAGGCAACGCTGCAGCAGGAAGTTGAAGGCAAAGTAGTTTTCAAGGTACATCCCAAAGCAAACAAGATAGAAGTTAAGCATGCTGTTGAACTTATGTTCGATGTAAAAGTAAAGGATGTGAAAACCGTTTCCATGCGAGGGAAAAAGAAAAGGGTAGGAAGGACGGTCGGTAAAACCAAAAACTGGAAAAAGGCCTATGTTACCCTCTCTGAAGGAACAATTAACTTTGCGGATGAGCTGTAGTGTTGCTTATCCACCTTCTGAAATTCACGATTCTATCTAATCAAATTTTGATGGAGCGATTGGGAAATTATGGCTATTAAAGTATATAAACCGACTTCACCAGGAAAGAGACAACATGTTTCTACCCGAAACCCAGAGCTTTCTAAAAAAAGGCCTGAAAAGAGCCTTGTGTGTAGCCTCAGTAAGTCGGGTGGGCGTAACAATTATGGTCGAGTGACCTCCCGTCATATTGGTGGTGGTCATAAGAGAAAATATCGCATTATCGACTTTAAAAGAAACAAGGTTGATATTGATGCAAAGGTTATTGCGATTGAATATGATCCAAACCGGTCTGCGAATATTGCTTTGTTGAGCTATAAGGACGGGGAAAAACGTTATATTCTCTCTCCCGAGGGTGTTTCTGTGGGTGATACCGTTGTTGCAGGTGATAATGTCGATATTCAGCCGGGCAACTGCCTGCCTCTTGTGAACATTCCTCTTGGTACAATTATTCACAATATTGAGATGAAGATTGGTAAGGGCGCTCAGTTGGTTCGTAGTGCCGGTGTGTCTGCTCAGTTGATGGCAAAAGAAGGAAATTACGTGTTGGTGCGCCTTCCTTCTGGTGAAGTGCGCAAGTTTAATAAAGCCTGTCGTGCCTGTATCGGTCAGGTAGGTAACAGGGAGCACGAGAGTCAGAAGCTTGGGAAGGCTGGTCGTAAGAGGTGGCTTGGAAGGCGTCCTCATGTTCGTGGTGTTGCGATGAACCCTGTCGATCACCCAATGGGTGGTGGCGAAGGTCGAAGTTCTGGTGGTAGGCATCCATGTACTCCGTGGGGTGTCCCAACCAAGGGTTACAAGACCAGAAAGAAAAAAGCTTCTGACAAGTTGATTGTCAAGAAGAGATCGTAATTAAAGAGGAGTTTAGAATGTCACGCTCAATTAAAAAGGGTCCTTTCATTGATGATCATCTTCAAAAAAAAGTGCAAGATGCGCTTGAAAGTGGTTCTAGAAAAGTTATTAAAACATGGTCTCGCAGGTCAGATATCAGCCCTGAGATGGTTGGATTAACCTTTGCGGTTCATAACGGCAGAAAATTCATCCCTGTTTTTGTAACGGAAAATATGGTTGGCCATAAGCTTGGTGAATTTTCTCCAACAAGAACGTACTATGGGCACGCTGCGGACAAAAAGGGCAAAAGATAATCTGAAACTAACCTTGTTATAAGTTAGACTCATTGGGAGTGCAGACTATGGAAGCAAAAGCCGTAGGTAGATATATTCGCATTTCGCCGCAAAAAGCTCGTCTGGTGGCGGATGTTGTAAGGGGTATGGGGGTGGACCAGGCTATTACCACACTCCGGTTTATGCCCAAGAAAGGCGCAGGGATTATTCAGAAGATTGTTGAATCCGCAATTGCTAATGCAACTCAGGATGATGCTGCGGATATCGATAATCTTTTTATAAAGAAAATTTATATAGATGGAGGACCTTCTTTAAAAAGAATTAGACCTAGAGCGCAAGGTAGAGCTACAGGTATTATTAAGCGTACTAGCCATATTACCGTAGTTTTAGATGAAAATTGAGCAGGATGGTGTCCTGTTTGAAACTTAACTAACATGGAATTGTTGGAGGACTGTTTTGGGGCAGAAGGTTAATCCACACGGACTGAGACTGAATATAACCCGGACATGGGATTCAATTTGGTATGCTGACAAAGAATATTCTGAATTCTTGCTTGAAGACCAAAAGTTGAAAAAATTTCTCAAGAAGCGTCTCCAGCATGCTGGGCTTGCCAAAGTGAAGATTGAGAGAACCGGAGAGCAAGTTCGTATCAAGCTGTTTACCGCTCGACCGGGAATTGTAATTGGCAAGAAAGGTGCTGAAATTGAAGTGCTTAAGAAGGAACTTGAAAAGCTGATATCGAAGAAAGTTACCCTGGATATTCAGGAGGTTCGCCGACCGGAAGCTGATGCTCAGCTTGTGGCTGAGAATATTGCTCAGCAGTTGACAAGAAGGGTCGCATTCAGGCGTGCTATGAAGAAGGCAGTTAGTTCTGCTCTTCGTTTCGGAGTTCAAGGAATCAAGATATCCTGTTCAGGTCGTTTAGGTGGTGCTGAAATGTCTAGGTGTGAATGGGTAAGAGAAGGACGGGTTCCTCTTCATACTTTGCGCGCTGATGTTGATTATGCTCTCGCTGAGGCGAACACCACTTATGGAATTATTGGTGTTAAAGTGTGGATCTTCAACGGTGAGGTTTTGAGTGATTCCAACGCATCAGCTGCATAATAGGGAGTCTTCGTTCTAGTGTCATTCATATTTGGAGTAAGTAATGTTAAGTCCTAAGAAGGTTAAACATAGAAAAGTTTTTAAGGGTCGGATGAAGGGGAGTGCCGGTAGAGGTTCCTCAATTTCGTTCGGCGATTATGCGCTTAAAGCTACCTGTTGTGGTTATATGAGCAACCAGCAGATTGAGGCCGCTCGTATTACTATAAATAGAACTATGAAGCGTGGCGGTAAGGTTTGGATCCGGGTTTTTCCGGACAAACCCCTTACAAAAAAACCTGCCGAGACAAGGATGGGGAAAGGGAAAGGCTCTCCGGAGCAATGGGTGGCTGTTATTAAGCCGGGAACTATACTTTATGAAGTAACTGGAGTAAGTGAGGACGTCGCTGTGAAGGCGCTAACGCTTGCTGGAAATAAGTTACCTTTTTCTACCAAAGTAATAACAAAAGGGAACACGTTATGAAATCGGAAGAAATCCGTAATATGAATGCTGAAGATTTGGAAAAAAAATTAAAAGATCTTCGTGAGGAACTTGGTAACCTTTCTTTTCAGCATCGTATTAGACCTCTTGAGGATACATCTCGACTAAAGAAAATTAGAAAAGATATAGCTAGAATTGAAACCATAAAAAGACAAGCGGCATAATCAAGCCCGGTCTGGAAAATTACTTTAGTATGGCCAGGTTCTAAAAAACATCACTAGTTGACGATATTATGAGTGAAAAAAATAAATCCAGAAAGACAAGAACCGGTTCTGTTGTAAGTAACAGAATGGAAAAAAGTGTTGTTGTTCGAGTTGAACGTAAGGTTCGCCATAAACTCTATGGCAAGTTTATGAAAACCTGTGTCAAGTATTTGGCAGACGATCCTGAGAACCGTTGCAAGATTGGCGACACTGTTTTGATCGAGGAGTGCCGCCCCTTGAGTAAGCGTAAAAGATGGCGTGTTAAGACTGTTTTGGAGAAGGCCGTTTAAGTTGTTTTAGAAGACTTGGGTATTGTTCCAGGGATTAAGGATATCAGGTGAAATTATGATACAGACAGAAACAGTTCTCAATGTAGCTGATAATTCCGGCGCCAAGAAGGTACTTTGTATCAGGGTTCTGGGTGGTACCGGGAAGCGTTATGCCACTATTGGTGATGTAATTGTTGTTACAGTAAAAGAGGCTCTTCCAAACGCTAAAGTGAAGAAGGGCGATGTTATGAAGGCTGTTATCGTACGTACGGCTAAAGAGATGAAACGTATGGACGATACCTGGGTTAAATTCGATGATAATGCAGCGGTTATGCTCGGTGCATCAGGTGAGCCTGTTGGAACCCGTATTTTCGGTCCAGTGGCAAGAGAGCTCCGAAACCAGGGTTTTATGAAAATCATCTCGCTTGCTCCAGAAGCTCTTTAGGGGTCTGGGTTATCGATTGTGACTTAATAAAGGTATTACAATGAGACAGGGTAAAACATACCTGAAAAAGAATGATCAGGTTGAAGTGATTGCCGGTAAAGACAAAGGAAGAGTCGGTAAGGTTCTTCGCGTCCTTCGTGATAAAGATCAGGCTGTTGTTGAGCGTATTAACATGGTTAAGCGTCACACCAAGCCGCAGGAGATGAACCAGCAGGGACAGATTGTTGAAAAGGAAGCTCCCATTCATGTGTCCAATCTCCAGTTGATCTGTCCCGAGTGCACCAAGACCGGTCGTATAGGAAAGAAAATTCTTGAGGATGGCACAAAAGTACGTTTTTGTAAAAGTTGTGGCGAATCCATCGAGAGCAAATCATAGGTTACCAAAAAGATACGCTAGGAGTTATTATGGGTGCGCTTAGAGATACGTATGAAAATGAGTGTGTTCCTGCGCTCAAGGAGGAGTATGGATATAAAAACGCCATGCAGATTCCTCGAATCGAGAAGATTGTCTTGAATATGGGGCTGGGCGAAGCAGTCCAAAATCCAAAGATTGTTGAAGGTGCAGCAGAGGAACTTACCAGGATTGCTGGGCAGAAGGCTGTTATTACTAAAGCTAAAAAGTCTATTGCTACCTTTAAACTTCGTGAGGGAATGCCGATTGGTTGTCGTGTGACTCTTCGTGGAGAGAAGATGTTTGACTTTTTCAGTAAGCTCGTAAATATTGCTCTTCCGCGAGTTAGAGACTTCAGAGGGCTTTCTCCAAAAGGCTTTGATGGACGTGGAAACTATTCGATGGGGATCCAGGAGCAGATTATTTTTCCTGAGATCGATTACGACAAGATTGATAAGATCAAGGGCTTGAATGTTACTATCGTAACTACGGCAACTACAGATGATGAGGGCCGTACTTTGCTTAGGCTGCTAGGAATGCCCTTTAAAAAATAAAAAAATGATCAGGTAAATTAATCGAGAGAATTTGGAGGTCGTTTTGGCTAAGAAATCTATAATCGCAAAAGCACAACGCAAACCAAAATTCGCAGTGCGTAAATACAATAGATGCCCATTGTGCGGGCGTCCCAGAGGCTTCATCAGAAAATTTGGTATTTGTAGAATATGTTTCCGTAAACTGGCTTCCAGTGGGGAGATTACTGGTGTAATGAAGTCAAGCTGGTAATAATTTCTTTCTGTTTGGTTTAAGTTTACTACATTGAAAATGAAGGAGAGTTCGCTATGTCTATGAGCGATCCCCTGGCGGATATGCTGACCAGGATAAGAAATGCGGTAATGGCTAGATTTGATTCTGTTGAGATGCCTACTTCAACCGTCAAGGTGAATGTTGCGAAGGTTCTCAAGGAAGAAGGTTATATTGCAAATTACAAAGTTATTGAAAATAAGGTTCAGGGTACTCTGAAAATTGACCTGAAGTACGGACAAGATAATGATCCTGTTATTACTGGAATCAAGAGAGTCAGTAAGCCGGGGTTGCGAAAATACACAAAGGCTAGTGCAATTCCAAAAGTTCTTGATGGACTTGGAATCGCGATCGTTTCCACATCTAAGGGTGTGGTTACCGACAAGATGGCAAGATCTTTGAATGTCGGTGGTGAAATCATTTGTGAAGTCTGGTAACAGACCCCGCAAATAACGGAGGATGAAATGTCAAGAATAGGTAAACAGCCAATTCCCGTGCCTGCCGGTGTCAAAGTAGACCTTAATGGTCAACATATCAAGGTTACTGGCAGTAAGGGAACTCTGGAAAAAGACATTATTGAAGACATTGAGGTTGTTGTTGAAGATAATGCTATCAAGGTTAATAACAGGGTAGAGACTACAAAGGTTAATGCTTTTAGAGGATTAACCAGAAGTCTTATCAATAACATGGTGGTTGGTGTTGTTGATGGCTTTAAGAAAGTTTTGATTATTGAAGGTGTGGGGTATAAGGCCAGTGTTAGCGGCCAGAAACTGACTCTTAATGTTGGGTATTCTAATCCCTCTGAGTATGAACTTCCAAAGGGGGTTTCTGCAAGTGTTGATGCGAACACCAAGATTACTTTGGAATCCATTGATAAGGAGTTGCTTGGCCTCGTCGCATCGCAGATTCGTCAAATTCGCAAGCCGGAGCCATACAAGGGTAAGGGGATCAGATACGAAGACGAGCATATTGTTCGTAAGGTTGGTAAGGCTGGTGCTGCTTAAGATATAAACACCTAAACGTTATCGATAAACGGATGGTAAAAACAAATGGCTAAAACAAATCCAAAGACTGTTGCACGGGTTAAGCGTGTCCGCAGGATCAGAAAAAAGATCATGGGAACTGCAGAGCGTCCGCGTTTAAGAGTCTTTAAAAGTAACAAGCATATATACGCTCAGATAATTGATGATACTGTTGGCCGGACTCTTGTGACGATGTCTACAATTGATAAAGAGTTCGATGCTGGTGAGGAAACCGCTAAGGTTCCTGCTGCCAAAAAAGTCGGTGAGGCTATCGCTGCACGAGCAAAGGCTGCTGGTATAACTAAGGTGGTGTTTGATCGTGGTGGCTCGCTGTACCACGGAAGAGTTAAGTCTCTCTCGGACGGTGCACGTGAAGGTGGGCTCGAATTTTAAAGTTCTTTTTTAACGGGGGTGTCCCTTGTCTGATTTCAAGCGTTCCAAAGGTGCAGCTGCTGAGGAGCTCATCGAAAAAATTGTATTTATTAATCGTGTCGCAAAGGTTGTTAAAGGCGGACGTCGTTTCAGCTTTAGTGCCATTGTGGTTGTTGGTGATGGTAATGGCAAGGTTGGTTATGGTCTCGGTAAAGCAAATCAGGTGCCCGAGGCGATTCGTAAGGGAGTTGAAAAAGCGCGTAAATCCATGTTTAGTGTTTCTCTAACTGAGACTTCTATTCCGCACACTGTAGAAGGTCATTTCGGCGCCGGCAGGGTCCTTTTGAAACCAGCTTCTGAAGGTACTGGGCTTATTGCGGGCGGTCCTGTCCGTGCGGTACTTGAGGCTGCGGGTGTGTCAAATGTTCTTACCAAATGTCTTGGCTCTCATAACCCACACAATATGGTAAAAGCTACTCTCGCCGGACTTCAAGAACTTCGCTCGGCTGAAAAAATTGCGGAACTTCGCGGTAAGACTTTGGAAGAGATCACAGCATAGTTTTTTTATTTTCAGTGTTTTACTGACGGGAATTGATCAATATTCGAATTTATAAAAGGTTTTCAAATGGCCGAAACAATTTCTTTTACTCTTGTTAAAAGCGGCATAGGGAGTACCAGGAAAATCAATGCGACGTTGACTGGTCTTGGGCTTACCAAAATGAATAAAACTGTCACAAGAAAAGACACCCCTGAAATACGTGGAATGTTGCGTAAGGTGGCTCATCTTGTACGTATTGAGGAGATGTAACATGTTAACTTTAGGTAATCTTTCTCCCAAGGCAGGTTCCAGAAAACAGCGAAAGCGACTAGGGCGAGGCCCTGGGACTGGCCATGGAAAAACAGCTGGACGAGGACATAAAGGTTACAAATCGCGTTCCGGCTCAGGGGTTAAACCAGGGTTTGAAGGTGGCCAGATGCCTCTGCAGCGTCGTTTGCCCAAACGTGGTTTTACAAATATTTTTAAGAAAAATTATACTCTTGTTTCTTTAGCGCAGCTCGACCGTTTTGATGCTGATGCAACTATTACTGTTGAAAAACTGGTTGAAGCTGGGATGGTAAAGAAAGGCGAACTTGTTAAAGTTCTTGCCAATGGTGAGATCACCAAAGCCATTAAGGTTCAGGTTGATAAGGTTTCTAAAGGCGCTCAGGCTAAAATTGAAGCTGCAGGCGGTTCAGTTGTCGTTTCTTAGTGATTCGAATTTGATAGTTTAGTTATGACGACTATAATCAGAAGGTATTTGAAATGAGTGGACTGCAGAGTGCAGCAAATATACCTGAGTTGCGTCGGCGGGTGTTATTTACACTGATAATGCTCGCCGTGTATCGTATCGGAGTTCAGATACCGACTCCTGGTATTAACGGTGAGGCTTTGTCCGCATTTTTTCAGCAAAATGCGGGAACCCTGTTCGGTATGTTTAATATGTTTTCTGGTGGGGCGCTGGAGAATTTCTCTATTTTCGCACTGGGAATCATGCCGTACATTAGTGCATCAATTATTATACAGTTGTTGACTGTTGTCATTCCGCAGTTGGAAGCTCTCAAAAAAGAAGGACAGTCTGGTCAGAGGAAGATAACTCAATACACCCGTTACGGTACCGTTCTTTTAAGTGTTATTCAGGGTACCTTTATTGCAACCGGTCTTGAGGGGATGACCGGCCCTGGTGGAGCACCAATCGTACTGGAGCCCGGCGTACAGTTTAAACTGATGACCATGCTGACTCTTACCTCAGGTACCGCATTTATTATGTGGCTCGGTGAGCAGATGACCGAACGAGGGATTGGAAACGGTATTTCTCTCATAATATTTGCGGGTATTGTTGCCAGGGGGCCTGCTGCGATTGTGAATTCAATACAGCTTGTGAAGGCTGGTGAGATAGCACTCTTTTTTGTGCCGTTTCTTGTTGTTTTCATGTTCGCTGTAATTGCAATTATTGTTTTCTTTGAAACGAGTCAAAGACGTATACCTATTCAGTATGCGAAAAGAGTGGTTGGCAGAAGGGTGTATGGTGGGCAAAGTTCTCACTTGCCTTTGAAAATTAATGTTTCAGGGGTTATTCCACCTATTTTTGCATCTTCCATTATGATGTTCCCTGCAACCATTGGCAGTTTTATACAGATTGACTGGGTACAAAGGATCTCAGCAGCAATGTCTCCAGGAACTGTATACTATTATGTTTGTTATGTGGGGATGATTGTATTCTTTTGTTTCTTCTACACTGCTGTAACTTTTAAACCAGAAGATGTAGCTGAAAACCTTAAAAAGAATGGTGGTTTTGTTCCAGGCATACGCCCTGGTAAAAAGACTGCAGAGTTTATTGACAAGGTTCTCACTAGACTGACTGTTGTTGGTGCTATTTACCTTAGTGCGGTGTGTGTGTTGCCAACTATTTTGATTTCGCAGTTTAACATACCGTTTTTTTTCGGTGGCACTGCTTTGCTGATTGTGGTTGGGGTAGGGATTGATACTATTTCCCAAATAGAGTCTCATCTTCATATGCGAAATTATGAAGGCTTCATGAAACAAGGTAAAATTAAAGGAAGAAGATAAGACGTTTTATGATGATTCCGCTGCTATTCAGGTTGATGGCTTTTATTCCGTGAAGTGTTTTTTTAGAGTGGTTTCTTCAACACGGGGAGAGGGATTTTTAGGGGAGTTGAGGTTTTAACCCCCTATCATAGTGAAGGAGAACTCCAGAAAGCCTTTAGCAGGGTGTTGGTTTCTGATTTTTGAACCGACGGTTAATTCAGGCGCTCATAGGGTTTAAATTGCTGGAAGTGGTTGTTGCTTTAGTGCTTTTCTGTTTGCTTTGGGTGTTCTGTTGTAACTATTGAGAGAGTTCTTTAATATTGAGATTTCGAGATAATCTGTAGTTGTGTAAAAAAATGCTTGCCCAAGTTTGAACAAGCATATTATACTGCTGCGCTTTTAACCGTAACTTTGATTCTGTGGAATTTGAATGTCTAAAGAAGAAGCTATTGAGGTAGAGGGTACCATTATTGAGCCGTTGCCAAACGCGATGTTTCGGGTTGAGTTAGATAATGGTCATAAGGTGCTTGCCCATATATCAGGGAAAATGCGTATGCATTTTATTAAAATACTGCCTGGTGACAGGGTGACAATAGAGCTTTCCCCTTATGATCTGACGAGGGGGAGGGTTACATTCCGGGCAAAGAACGCTAAAAAGAAAAAATAGAGAGTTCGTTGATCATGAAAGTACGCGCATCAGTAAAGAAAATATGTAGTGACTGTAAAATTTTTAAACGTAATGGTGTTGTCCGAGTTTCCTGTAAAGTAAAAAAACATAAACAGAGACAGGGTTAGGGACAATACGGTTGTAATCGCTTATTTACCTACTTCTTTTAAGGAGAGATGTCTTGGCACGTATAGCAGGAATTGACCTTCCAAAAAATAAACATATGGATAGAGCTTTAACCTATATTCACGGAATAGGGTTGACCTCTTCAAGGAAAATACTGGATAAGGTGGATTTGCCTTACACTATGAACAGCGATGATCTTGATGGTGATGATGTTAACCGCATCAGAAAGGTTATTGAAGCGGAATATGTAGTGGAGGGTGATCGTAGACGAGAAGTATCCATGGATATCAAACGTCTTACTGACCTTGGTTGTTACCGTGGTCGTCGTCATCGTATGGGGCTTCCTTGTCGAGGTCAGAAAACTAAGACAAATGCGCGTACTCGTAAGGGGCCCAGAAAGGGTGCCGCTCGTCGAAAGTAAAAGTTAATAGACAGGTGTAAAAAATGGCTGTTTCCAAAAAGAAAAAGGTTAAGAAGAATATTCCTGAGGGGATTGTCTTTGTATATTCGACCTTTAATAATACCATTGTAACAATCTCTGACAAACAGGGTAATGTCGTTTCATGGTGTAGTGCTGGGGTTCTTGGTTTTAAAGGCTCCAGAAAGAGTACTCCATTTGCGGCGCAGAATGCGCTGGCAGATGCTGCGAAAAAAGCTGCAGATTGCGGAATGAAGAAAGTAGAGGTTAAGGTGAAAGGGCCCGGTCCTGGTAGAGAGGCTGCTCTACGTGCACTTATTAACACTGGTTTCGAGGTTTCTAAAATCTATGACGTGACTCCGGTGCCTCACAACGGCTGTAAACCCCCAAAACGTCGTCGCGTATAACACCTTTAGATTTACTTTTTATCATTAGAGAATTGATTATGTGTTCGGCCTCTCTGATGTGGCTGATAGCAAAAGGAAAATTATGACTCAATTTGCTGACGAAAAAATACCGTTTCATCGCAATTGGCATGAACTGATTAAGCCAGAAAGGCTGGAAGTTGATCGGGGTAAACATACTGATACCTATGGGAAATTTATTTGTCAGCCTCTTGAAAGAGGGTTTGCGGCAACTATAGGTAATTCGCTTAGAAGAATTCTTCTGTCTTCCATTCAAGGTGTTGCAATTACCTCGGTGAAAATTGAGGGTGCACTCCACGAATTCACTTCCATGAAAGACATTATGGAGGATGTGAGTGAGATTATTCTCAATCTTAAACAAGTCAGGCTTAGATTGCATACAGGTGATTCCCAGAAGGTTGTTATTGAGAAAACCGGACCTGGTGTAGTCACAGCTGGTGATATAGTTGAAGGTGTTAACGTAGAAGTTATGAATAAGGATCAGGTTATTTGTAATTTAACTGGTCCCGTTGACTTTCGTGCTGAACTCACCGTCGAGTGGGGAAAAGGGTATCAGCCTGCAGAAAAAATGGACAAAGAAAATCTTTCCATTGGGCAGATTCCAATTGACGCAATCTTTACTCCGATCAAGAAAATTCAGTATGTTACTTCTCAGGCACGTGTTGGTCAGCAGACGGACTACGACAAGCTTACTTTAGAAATTGAAACGGATGGTAGCTTGAAACCTGAAAATGCTCTTGCATATGCAGCGAAAATTTTAAAAGAGCAAATGACAATCTTCATTAATTTTGATGAGGAGAAGGCTGAACCTGAGATAGTGGTTGATCCTAATAAGGATGATGAACCGCTTAACCCATATCTGGATAAACCTGTCGAAGACCTTGAATTGTCTGTCAGGTCTGCGAATTGTCTCAAAAATGCAGACATTAACTATATAGGTGATCTTGCTCAGAAGACTGATCAGGAAATGCTGAAGACTAAGAACTTCGGTCGCAAATCTCTTAATGAAATAAAAGCTCTGCTAAGTGAAATGGATCTCACCCTTGGAATGAAATTTGAGAACTGGGTTGCTCCGAGTGATAGAGCTGAAAGCGACGAATCTTGAGTAAAATAATAAAAGTAATTTCTGGGCCTTAATGTCTTATGAGCCCGGAGTGTTGTCGAGGGCATAAAAATGAAACATAATATATCTGCTAGAAAACTTGGTCGTACTAGTTCTCACAGGCTGGCCATGTTCAGGAATATGGTTACCTCTCTTTTTGAGCATGAAAGAATCATTACTACCGTGGAGAAGGCGAAGGAAGTGCGTCCTATTGCTGAGAAGATGATTACTCTTGCTAAAAGGGGTGACCTCCATGCACGTCGTCAAGCGCTCAGTTTTATTAGAAGCAAAGATGTTGTCGATAAGCTTTTTTCAGAGATAAAGGACAAGTTTGAAGACAGAAAAGGCGGTTATACTCGTATACTGAGGACTGGTGTTCGTAAGGGTGATGCTGCAAGTATGGCTATCATTGAACTTGTAGGGTTTGAGGAAGTTATTGAGGTTCCTGAAGTAGAAAATTAGTAATTTCTGCGTTTTGTTTGCTAGAGGCTGATAGAGAAACAATTCTCTGTCAGCCTTTTTTGTTTCTCAAGTATGTTTGACTCTAAAAACTTTTTTATAAAAGGATGGTTCCTCAGCAGAAACTTCGTGGTCTTAATTTTTAAGGATCATTTTTAGAGTAAAGTGAGTGTAATTTTAAGAATTTTCTTGATTTTGGTATTGAATGGATAGGGCTTGCTGTAAAAGGCCGCTTCGGTTTTGTCTCAACACAGAGGATATTGGGTTTTAAGGATTGCTTGCAATAAAGATTAGATTGTGATAGAAGGAGAAGTTTTTTGAAGCCAAGAGAGCTCATGGTGAGTTTTCTTTATAACACACACCTTTGCAGAAACTGGTGTTCAGTTACTACTGAATGAAAGAAAGGTGGCGGAAAAACCAGACAGGAGTATGAAAATGTCAAACGCAAGCGTAAGAGAAATGTTGAAGGCCGGTGTCCATTTCGGGCACCAAACCAGGCGCTGGAATCCTAAGATGAAGCAGTTCATATACGGGCCTCGTAATGGTATCTACATTATCAATCTGGATGTTACCAAGAAACTTTTTGATAAGGCCTGTAATTATATTACTGAAGAAGTAAAGCGTGGTGGTTCTGTTCTTTTTGTAGGAACAAAGCGACAGGCTCAGTCTATCATCAACGAGGAGGCATCCCGGTGTGGAATGTACTATGTTGATCATAGATGGCTTGGTGGTATGCTGACTAATTTTCAGACCATAAAAAACTCTATCGACCGTCTTAAGTCTATAGAATCAATGCAGGCTGATGGTTCTATTAACAGGTTTCCCAAGAAAGAAATTCTTTTAATGGAGAAAGAGCGTATAAAGCTTGAGAGAAACGTTGGTGGTATCAAAGACATGAAAGGCTTGCCAACTGTGATCTTCGTCGTTGATCCCAAGAAGGAGTCCATTGCTGTCAATGAGGCAGTTAAACTTGGTATTCCTGTCGTTGCCATTACTGACACCAATTGTGATCCTGATAACATTGATTTTGTTATTCCTGGCAATGATGATGCCATTCGGTCCATCAGGCTTCTCAGTTATCATGTTGCCGAAGCTGTTCTTGCAGGTAAAGCTATAAGAGAGGGAGATGAGGCATCTGAAGAGGCTGTTGCCGCTGCTATGGGTGATGCTGGCGCAGAGATGGCTGAGGGAAGTGAGGTTGGTGCAGAATAAGTTTCATAATGCTAAAGCCGGTATTGATTACCGGAATCTGTGTCTTTTATGCGGTGTTTTGCTTTCTCTGGACGAGATTGCAGTAATGGACACAACGTGGATAGCACTGTATATTACAGGTTGAACCTTGTAAGTAAGGGGCTGTCGAAAGACTGCCCCTTATTTTTTTGTATTGAGAATATTCTATTTTAGTGATCCGTTTAAAACGGTCATGAAATAATTTAATGCTAGTGTAAGGAGATTTACCATGGCTATTACGAGTAAGATGGTTAAGGAGTTACGTGATAAAACTCAGGCTGGAATGATGGACTGTAAAAAGGCCCTGGATAAGGTTGGTGGAGATATGGATAAGGCTGTCGATCTCCTTCGTCAAAAAGGTCTTGCTGTTGCTGCAAAGCGCGCAGGTCGTGCTACCAGTGAAGGTGTTATTGAAACCTATATCCATGCCGGCGGTAAGCTGGGTGTTATGGTTGAGCTCGGATGTGAAACTGATTTCGTTGCCAAAAATGAAGATTTTGTGGCTTTTGCCAGAGACATAGCTATGCACGTAGCGGCAGCTAATCCTGTTGCTCTTTCCCGGGAAGATGTCCCTGAAGATGTTATTGCCCGTGAAAAAGCAATTTACATCCAGCAGGCCATTGATGCCGGCAAGCCAGAGAACATTGCTGAAAAAATGGTGACTGGCAAGATTGAGAAATATCTTGGAGAAGTTGCTCTTCTTGAGCAGAAGTTTGTCAAGAACCCTGATCTCTCTGTTCAGGATCTTCTTAATGAACTCGTAGCCAAGATGGGAGAAAATATTTCTATCAAGCGTTTTACCCGTTTTCAGGTTGGTGAAAAGGCATAAATTCTGTTGAAAAGAGTGGTTCTTGTACCACTCTTTTTCTTTCCTGGTTGTAATGCTTGGCCAGCGGTTTGGTTTTTTCGGAATTGAACCGTTGTAAATTGCAATAGGCGTTTTTTGACCACCTGTTGAGAACACAGGAGAACGAAAATAATAAACCACCTCTAGGGACATACCATGACAGAAAATCTGAAATACAAAAGAATGCTGCTCAAGCTCAGTGGAGAAGCTCTTATGGGTGAAGATTCATACGGAATCAACACTTCTGTTCTTGAATTTGTCGCAGCTGAGATAAAGAAAGTCGTAGAAGCTGGCGTAGAGCTGGGTGTTGTTATTGGTGCTGGAAATATCTTTCGCGGTGTTGCCGGAGCGTCAAAAGGAATGGACCGTACGACCGCAGATAATATGGGAATGTTGGCAACAGTTATGAACAGTCTCGCAATGCAGGATGCCCTTGAGCGCGCTGACATTATTACCCGGGTTATGTCTGCAATTCCAATGCAATCCGTTTCTGAACCATATATCAGACGGCGGGCGACTCGGCATCTGGAAAAGGGGCGGGTTGTTATTTTTGCTGCCGGAACCGGCAACCCGTATTTTACCACTGATTCTGCCGGAGTCTTGCGTGCGCTGGAGATTGATGCGGACGTTGTTGTCAAGGCAACAAAAGTTGATGGGGTTTACGATAAAGACCCTATGGTTCATAGTGATGCGATAAAGTATGACAGTCTTACCTATGACGATGTTCTGCAAAAAGGTCTACGGGTAATGGATGCTGCCGGTATTGCTTTGGCGAAGGAAGATAATCTGCCTATTATGGTTCTTGATATGGGTGTGGCCGGTAATATAGTAAAGGCGGCGATTGGTGAAAATGTTGGTACTGTGATTACCTCGGGACACAAAAGATAGGTCTTTGACCTGAAGAATCTCAAAATCAGTAACTGCTTTTCAGGTGTACATCTGGTGTAGTTACGTATGAAAAAGGTGTTGCTATGGGTGACGAAGTAATTCTCGAAATGTCTGAAAAGATGGATAAAAGTGTTGAGGCTTTTAAAAATGAACTTGCCAAGGTTCGTACAGGAAGGGCTTCACTGAGCATTCTGGATGGTATTGCCGTAGACGCTTATGGAAGTTCCATGCCCCTTAATCAAGTTGCTACTCTCACCGTTCCTGAGAGTAGAATGATTGCTATTCAGCCATGGGATGTGCAGATGCTGCCTGCCATTGAAAAGGCAATTTTTTCTTCAGATATTGGTCTTAATCCGGCAAATGATGGTAAAATAATCCGGCTGAGTATTCCGCAGCTTACCGAAGAAAGGCGTAAGGTTCTTGTTAAGCAGGTTAAAAAGGTTGCTGAGGAATTTAAGGTTGCCGTTCGTAATATCAGGCGTGACGCAATTGAGGCCCTGAAAAAGATGAAAAAGGATAAAGAGATTTCTGAAGATGATCTCTTCAAATTTCAGGATGATGCGCAGGCCGAAACCGATAGTCATATCAAGCTGATTGATGAGGCTACTGCTACAAAAGAAAAAGAAGTTATGGAAGTTTAGGTTGGTTCTGGCGGATCTTTTGTTTTGATAGGCGGTCTGCTTTTCTTATTAAAAAAAATAATTACCTGTTTTACTAACATGATCCAAAATATACAGATTGATTCAGCGAAGTTACCCCGACATGTGGCTATTATTATGGACGGTAACGGAAGATGGGCTCAACGTCAAGGAAAGCCGCGTTTATTCGGCCATAAGGCTGGAGCCGCGTCAGTACGCGATATCGTTGAAACCTGTCGTGAAACAGGTATTGAGTACCTTACTCTTTATGCCTTTTCCTCTGAAAACTGGAAGCGACCTGAAAGTGAGGTCTCAGGACTCATGTCCATTTTGCAGCATTACCTTGAGTCTGAGCTTGCAAAGATGTTGAAGAACGATATTCGTCTGCGTGCCATCGGTAATGTTAGCCGGCTTCCTGAGAAGGTTCGCAAAACTCTGGAACAGACCATTGATAAAACAGCTGATAACGCTAAATTAACTCTGAGCCTTGCGTTGAGTTACGGAGGTAGGGATGAGATTATCCGGGCTGTGAAAAAGATAGGGCAGAAAATTCAGGATGCTCAATTAAGCGTCCATGATATTGATGAAGATATTATTGCGCAAAGTCTTGATACAGCCGGAGTTCCAGACCCCGATCTTGTGATCAGAACTGGTGGGGAGTCACGCCTGTCAAACTTTTTGCTCTGGCAGCTTTCTTATGCAGAAATTCACTTTACGAGCGTTATGTGGCCTGACTTCAGAAGGGATGCATTTCTGAAGGCCCTTTCTGATTTTCAAAATCGTGAGCGTAGGTTTGGTAAAACCGGCGAGCAGTTGCAGGCGGAGTAGATATGCAGCGCATTGTTCCCGGACTGTTGATCGCAGCGTTTTGGCTTCTGCTATTGTTGTTTGGGACAGTGTTTTTTTTCAACGCTGTTGTTGCTGTTATTGTTCTTGTTGGTGCTGATGAATATGTGAAGATGGTTGATGACAGCGAGAACTCTGTCATTTCCCGCTTCGGACTTGACTGTATTGTCTCTTTCCCTCTTCTGTTTTGCTGTTTTTCGGCGACCGCAGCCACATTATCCCTTTCTCTGGTCGTTGCATTTGGGCTTTTGACCGTCTATTTTCTGAGGAACTATAAAAATCTGAATGATGCCTACCTCCTTTTTGCCCGTCTGATTTTCGGCCTTTTTTATTTAGGTTTTCTTGGGGCACATGTTGTCCTTCTCAGAAGGATTGAAGACGGAGCGTACTGGCTGCTGATAGCGTCGCTTATCACGGCGTTGTCTGATTCTGGTGCCTATTTTACCGGGCTGAGTTTTGGTAAGCGTAAGCTCTGTCCCCATATTAGTCCCAAAAAGACTGTTGAGGGTGCGGTTGGCGGTATTCTTTGCGCTCTTTTTGGGGTGCTGATTGTCGCTCCCTTTCTTTTTGAAAACCTTGATATTCCCTTTCTCGTTTTTTGCACTGTATCGTTAGCGCTGGTCGGGATAGCAGGTGATCTTACGGAGTCAATCATTAAACGAGGTACCGGCACTAAAGACTCAGGAACCTTACTTGCCGGTCATGGCGGGATTTTGGACAGGGTGGACTCCTTGCTTTTTGTTGTCCCTGTCCTTTACTACGTTCTTACATTCTAAAGATACGACATGAAGAATATCTCACTTTTGGGTGCCACCGGTTCTATCGGGGTAAACACATTGGAGATTGTTCGTCAGTTTCCAGAAAAATATACCGTTTGCAGCATGGCTGCGGGAACGAATGTTTCGCTGTTTTCTGAACAGATTCGTGAATTCAGGCCAAAGGTCGTCTCTGTTATTGATCAGGACAGGGCAGTACAGTTACGTCAATTGCTTGGTAATGATTTTTCCGGGGATATCCTTTGGGGGGAGGAAGGTAATATTGCCGTCGCATCACATCTGGAGGCCGAGATAACCCTGTCTGCCATTGTTGGTTCTGCGGGCCTTCTGCCCACTCTCGCCGCTATTGAGGCAGGTAAGGATATTGGGCTTGCCAATAAGGAAACCCTGGTTATGGCAGGTCATATTGTTATGAATAAGGCCCGGGAGAACAGGGTGAATCTCTTCCCAGTGGATTCAGAACATTCCGCTATTTTTCAGGCTCTGGAGGCTGGACGAAGGGAAGATATCAGCAAAATAATTCTTACAGCATCCGGTGGGCCTTTTCGGGGATTTTCAAAAGATCAACTGGCGGAAGTAACGCCGGAGCAGGCCCTGGCACATCCCAATTGGAATATGGGACGCAAGATCTCCATTGATTCTGCGACCCTGATGAATAAAGGTCTTGAAGTCATTGAGGCCAGATGGCTTTTTGATACGGAGGCATCGATGATAGATGTGGTGGTGCATCCTCAGTCCATTGTCCATTCCCTGGTAGAGTACAGGGATGGATCTGTTGTCGCCCAGCTGGGAATTCCCGATATGAAGATTCCTATCGCCTATGCGCTTTCATACCCGGAGCGTCTGGATCTCTCCCTCCAGCCTCTCCAGCTTTCCAGGTGTAATAATCTTGAATTTGACGAGCCTGATTATGAGGTTTTTCCTGCATTAAAACTTGCTTTTTCTGCTCTTGAGTCGGGTGGCGTGCTGCCAGCTGTGTTGAACGCAGCAAATGAAATTGCCGTGGATGCTTTTCTTTCATCAAAGATTACATTTTTGCAAGTTGCGGAGACAGTTGCGAGAACAATGGATATAATAAATGACGGTAGTGAGCAATCCCTGGACGACATTCTTGACGCAGATAGACGGGCCCGGGGCGAGGCTTTGGCATTTATTGAAAAATTTTCTCATTCTTAATTTTTTTAATTTTAAATTTTGCGAGGTAATTTCGCTTTCAG
>PDWJ01002321.1_pt1 | contig 20568 bp, 15 predicted proteins | sample 1430881 | NCBI WGS metagenome assembly PDWJ01 (sample SAMN01162460, study PRJNA174530) | Oral metagenome, whole genome shotgun sequencing project. | biome: Marine environment; feature: Marine mammal; material: Swab sample of the gingival sulcus; isolation source: swab sample of gingival sulcus... | reverse complement strand
CGTCGGTTGCGTGCTACCAGCAGGCGCCCTCCTCGCTCCTACGCCGTGATTCCGCATCCTTCGCGCAGCTCGGTCCGGTAAGCTGATCAGCGCTCTAGAAGTGCCAGACGAGGTTGGCCGTGGCCATGGTGCGGATGGGGAGGGTCTCGCCGACGAGGTTGTAGAGGCCGCTGATCGCCTGCTCGTTGCCGACGACGCCCTTGAGGCGCAGGCCGACCGAGAGGCTATGAAAGAGGCGCACCTGCACGCCGCCGGAGAACTGGAACAGAGACATCCAGCCGTCCGCAGCGACGATCGGGCCGTCATGCTGCTCGAGGTTGGCCGAGACGTAGCTCGCACCGACGCCGACGTCGCCGAAGAGCCGGATCGGGCCCCAGATCGGCAGGTAGATGCGCAGGCCGACGACGAGGTCGAGGAAGCTGCGATCGTCGCGGTAGCCCGTGCCGGAGAGCGGCATCGAGCCGCTCTCGGCGGCTTGGTTATAGGAAAACTCGCCCATGAGGTAGAAGATCGGCGGGAAGCCGCGGAGCTTGCCGCCCACGCCGAGCACCCCGCCGAGGGCCAGCCCGCCGCCCCCGTAGGTGCTGCTGCCGCCGTTGAGCTCGGCGATGAAATGGGTCGCGGGGCGTCTCGGTCTGAGCACGACGCAGGGCTGCCCAGGGTCGCAGGGGGGTCGAGCCTGCGCGTCGCTGAGGACGCCCAGGGCACAAGCAGCGATGACGAGGGTGGTGGCGATGCGTTGCATGGCGGCTCCGGGTTCGAGTGCTGGCTCTTCACGGTCCGTTCGAAGCAATGATTGTGCCACGGGCTTGGGAGCACCCCATGAGACGCGCCATCGCCGATCGCGGCCGCCGCTCGATGGGGCAGAGAGCTCGATGGGTCAGAGACCTCGTCTTCCCAGCTGTCCTGGCCGTGTCGTGTCTTTGTCGTGCCTTTGGCTTCGAAGGGGCTCGGCGGCGCCGAAAACCCGCTCGGCGCCGAGTGCGTTGGGTGCTCGTAGACGAGACCGCCCGCACGTTTCACAGACCTCCCCGCCTGCGCCCTGTGGCGCTCTCGCAACACCTGTGAATCAGGAGGCGGGTGGATCAGGAGGCGTGTGACTCAGGAGGCGTGTGGATCGGGAAGCGCGTGGATCGGGAAGCGTTTACGGAGACCGCGCCGATGGCGTATGCTCCACCGGCCAGGGAGAGCCAGCGGAGGCACGTTGCCAGCGCAACGCGCAAAGAGGAATGTCGCAGAGGAGATCGCGGAGCTCGAGCGCGTGTTCGAGAGCGATCCTCGCACCGAACGTTTCTGGGAGCTGGCCGACGCCTACACGAGGGCGGGGCGCTACCAAGAGGCTACGGCGATCTGCAAGCGCGGGCTGACGCTCCACTCGACCAGCGCCCGCGGCTTTCTCGCGCTCGGGCGCGCGTTCTTTGGTATCGGCCGGCTCAACGCCGCGGGGGGCGCCCTGCGCCGCGCGATCGACATCGACCCCGATCTGCCAGAGGGCTATCGCCTGCTCGGCGAGCTCTTGCTGCGCCGCGGGATCTACTCCGAGGCCGTCAGCTTGCTCGAGCGCGCGCTCGAGGCCGGCCTCGAGGACCGCCGCCTCCAGAAGCTCCACCTGCGGGCCGTCGACGCCCTCGAGTCCCAGGCGACGATGGTCAGCGAGCCCCCCGACGCCTCGCGCGGCATGGGCAACGTGGCCGTCGCCGGGACGATCAGCCGCGTGGGCGCCGCGCCGGAGGACGAGGACGAGGAGGACGATGACGACCTGCTCTTCCGCCGCCACGACGAGGCGGAGGCCGAGAAGCGCGGGCTGGCGCTGCGCGCCTTTCGCAGCGCCACGCCAGGCGAAAACGCCACCAGCCCGAGCCCTGGCGGTGAGAGCGCCTGGCAGTCCCTCGAGGCGGCCTGGGAGGCGCGGCTCGACGCGCAGAGCTCGTCGCGGATGCTCACCGATCCCGACCTCCCAGTCAGCGAAAACAAGGGCGTCGATATCGACCTCGCGCCGCTGAGCGACCCCCTGGCGGAGGGGATGCCGCCGATCCCAGAGACCTCCGAGATCGAGCTTCCCGAAGGTGCGCCTGCCTCTCTTCCTCTGGGCGGGAGGGTCTCCACGAGCGATCCGGTGTCCTCCGCCGAGGTGGCCACCGCCGACGCTCTGCGCCTCGCGCGGGCGCGGGCCGAGATGGAAGCCAACCGGATCGACGACGAAGACCTGGAAGAGGACGCGGTCGACACCGCGGTGCTCGAGCTGTCCACGGGCAAGCGCCCCCAGGGGGGGCGCGCCGCGGCGGTGGCGGCGGTGGCGGCCGAGACGATGGCCGACATCGTGGAGAGCGCGCCCGCGGCGCAGCCCGACAGCCCCCCCGCCCTCCCTGACGCCACCGATGAGCGCCGAGCGCTGCGCGAGGACGCTGCGGAGGTCTTCGTCGCCGCGGAGGTCTTCGCCGCTGCCACGCCGCCGGGAAGGAGCGGTCATGACGGCTTGCTGCGCGAGCTGGCCTCCCAGGAGCCGACCGAGCCGATCATCCCCGGGTCGACGAGCGACTACCCCGGTACGGCCTTCGTCGAGCCCCTCGAGCGCAAAGGGGGCGGAGCGGGGCGCTGGGTGCTGATCGTGCTGCTGTTGGGCGCCCTCGGCGCTGGCGCTTATCTGGGCTGGCGCTACTTCGAGGCGCGGCGGCGGGTCAGCCAGTCGCTGGACTTCGCGCGCAAGGCGCGACGCGTCGGCACCGCCGTGGTCTTGAAGGATGCTCAGCAGCGGCTCGAGCGAGCCCTCCGCGACCAGGGCGTGAGGCTGCTCCGCGTCAAGCTCGGCGAGCTCCGCGCTGAGCATCAGCTGCTGCGCGCCCTCGCGTGGCTTTGGCATCGGGCGGGTCGCGCGCCGAAGGCGCCCGTCTCGACGTCTAGCGCCCTGTGGCCTGCTCGCGCCGCGGCCGCGGCGCAGGCGCTGGCGCGTGGCGAGGCCGGGATCGTCGAAAGGCTGCTCAGGGCGCCGCCGCTGGCGGCCGATGATCGCGCGCTTCACCACGCGTTGATCGGCGACGCTCACTGGATGCTCGGTGATGTCACCAGCGCTGAGAAGGCGGTCTCGGCTGCGCTCGCGCAGCAGGCGAAGCTCTCGGCGGCGTGGCTGACCCGCGCGCAGCTCAGCCACGCGCTGGGCCGTTGGGGTGCGGCGCAGCGAGCGTATCGTGCGATCCTCGAGGCCCATCCGGAGCATCGGCAAGCGGCCGTCGGCTTGGCGGCCGTGCTCCAGCGTCGCGATCCACATCACAAAGAGATCGCGCGCCTGCTCGAGCCGCGCAAAGGAGCGCCCTTGGCGGCGCTGTGGCGGCGGCTCTTGGTTACGCGTCGCTCGCTGATCGACGGCGTGAGCAAGCGGGTGGCGCTGACGGAGGCGAGCACGACGGTCCCGCGGCAGCGCGACCTGCTGATCTTCACCGCGCGGCAGCTCTCCGAGTCGTGTGCCTTCGAAGCGGCGGATAAGGTGTTGGGGCGGCTGCGCGAGCTCGGGGGAGCCAAGGATGACCCGGCGCTGGCGCTCCTCTCTGCGGAGCTGGCCCTGGCCCGCGGGTTGCCCAAGCGCGCGCTCGAGCTGCTCCCCAAGCCGCAGACCCCGCACGCTCGCCGTCTGCGCGCGTGGGCGCTGTTGCTCTCGGGGCGTCGAGGTGAGGCGACGTCGCTGCTCGCCAAGGATCGAGCCGCCGAGGCGGAGACGCTGCGGGTCTTCGCCAGCGGCCTGGCGCTCTTGAAGCGCCTCCGCAAGACGAAGCGCAAGAAGGGCGCGACCGGCGACGGCGCGCTCTCGGCGCAGGTCTTCGAGCCCCTGAAGCTGCTCGCGCGTCGCACGCCACGGGCGGCCTTCGCCTTGACCTGGCTGCAAGCGACGCGTGGAGCGCCGGTGGCGGAGCTCCAGGCTCGCGTGGCGACGATCCCCGCGAGCAGCAGCGCGCGGGCGCGCGGCGACCTGCTGTTGGCCCAACGTTTGGCTCGGCGTGCGCCTGCGCTGGCGATCACGGCGCTGGCGCGAGCCGCTCGACGGTGCCCCCGTTTCGTCCCCGCCGACCTGCTGCGCGGAGAGATCCTCTTGGCGCTGGAGCGCCGCGCCGAGGCCCGTCGGTTCTTCTCGCGGGTCAAGGCCGCGGGCGATGAGAGCCCACGATCGCTGCTCTTGTTCGCCCGATCTCACCTTGGCGCGGTCGCCCATCCGAGAGCTCGTGTCGAGCGCGTCGAGGTCGAGAAGGCGACCCGGCTCCTCGAGCAGGCGAGGAGAGGCCTGAGCCAGCGCGACCAGACGCCGTCGTCGTCAGGGCCGTCGCTGGCGATGCTCCTGGGGCTCGCGCAGGCGGAGCTGGCGCTGGCTCGCGGCGAGGTCTCCAAGGCCGTCACCACCTCCCGTCGGCTGCATCCGCGTCGACTACCCCGCTCATTGAGCGCGATGCAGCAGGTGGTGGCCTTGACCTTGGCTCGCGCTCATCGCCGCGGCGGCGAGACCGCGGCGGCGAAGAAGGTCCTCGAGGAGCTGGCGCGCCGAGCGCCGGACAACGCCTGGGCCCAGCTGCTGCTCGGTGAGCTGGGGCTCGAGGGAGGGCGTCGGGAGCGGGCTGCCACACGGGAGAAGCTCCTCGCCGCGCGCGATCTCGCCGAAAAGCAGAAGGCGCTCTTGCCCACGGTCCTGGCGCGGGCCCATCTTGGGCTCGCCCGGCTCGCGCTCGGGCAAAAGAAGCGCGCGCAGGCCTTGGCGGCGGCGAGGGTCGCGATCCGCGTCGATCCCGAGCTCGCCGCGGCCCATAAGCTGATCGGCGGCGTGCTGTTAACGTTGAGGCGGCGCAAGAAGGCGGCGGCGGCCTTGGCGCACGCGACCAAGCTGGCGCCGCGGGACGCCACGGCGATGTTGTTGCTCGCCCAAGCCCACCGCCGGGGAGCGGCCGCGAAGCGGGCCTACGCGGCGTTTCTGAAGCTCGAGCCCAAGGGAAAGCGCGCGCGACGAGCGCGTCGCGCGCTGCGTCGTCTGCGCTGAGCAGGGAGCGAGATCGATGGCTCGACTGCTGCTATGCGAGGACGACCCCCGGATGCGGCGCCTGCTGAGCAAGCAGCTCGAGCGGATCGCCGACTTCGAGGTCATCGGCGCCTGCAGCGCAGGTGAGCAGGTGGTGGAGGCTGTCCGCGCTCACGAGCCGGAGCTGCTGCTGCTCGATCTCGAGCTGCCCGGGATCGACGGCCTGGGTGTGATCGAGGCGCTCTCCGCCGAAGAGCTGCTGCCGCAGCTCGAGGTGCTGATCCTCACCTCCTTTCGCAGCGAGCTGCGGGTGTTTCAGGCGATGCAGGCGGGGGCCGCAGGCTACCTGGTCAAGGGCCTGGCGGCGTCGGTTCTCGAGCGCGCGATCCGCGACGTGCTCGCCGGCGGCACGGTGATCGAGGCCCGGCTAGCCAAGCGCTTTTGGAACCACTTCTCCGCCTGCCAAGGGCGAGGAGGCGATGACTGTGGCCTGAGCGCGACCGAGCGCGAGGTGCTTCAGGTCGTCGCGCGGGGCCTCTCCAACCCGGAGGCCGCCGAGGCGCTCGGCGCGAGTCGTCGCTCGATCAAGGCTCATCTGTCGTCGATCTACAGAAAGCTCGGCGTGAAGGGGCGTGTCGAGGCCTCAGTGAAGGCGCTCTCTATCGGGTTGATTGAGCTCTAGAGCGCTGACCAACGTCCCTGCCGTCGCCGCGCTGGTCTGCGAAATCACAGCGGTTGTCGCTCGTCGCTTGCGTGCGACCAGCAGGCGCCCTTCTCGCTCCTACGCCGTGATTCCGCATCCTTCGCGCAGCTCGGTCCGGTAACTAGCGCTGGGCTGCTCTATCCGTCAGGAGATCAAGATGTCCACGGGGCCTTTGCCCTCGCGGATCACCTCGATCTCGTCGTCGACCAGGCTGACGACCGTGGAGGGCTCGTTGGTGAGCAAGCCGCCGTCCATGATCAGGTCGAGCTGTTTGCCGAGCTTGTCTCGCACGACGTCGGGGTCGATCAAGATCTCGCGAGTGTTCGGATCGATCGCGCTGGTGGAGATGATAGGCCGGCCGAGCTCGCGGGTCAGCTCCATACAGACAGCGTTCTCCGGCACCCGGATGCCGACCTCGCGGCGCTTCTCGAGCAGGATCTTGGGCACGCCCTTGCTCGCCGGGAGCACGACCGTATAGGGCCCCGGGAGCAGGCGCTTGAGCCAGCGATAGGTGAAGTCGGTCACCTGGGCGTAGTCGGTGATATTCGAGAGATCCTGGCAGATGAACGAGAGCTGGTGCCCCCGATGGAGGCCCTTGATGCGGTAGATCCGGTCGATCGCCTTGCGGTTGTGGAGATCGCAGCCGATGCCGTAGACGGTGTCGGTGGGGTAGGCGATCACCCCGCCGCGATCGAGCACCTGCGCCGCTTGGGCGATCTTGCGTGGGCTGGGAAAGCGCTCGTCCAGCACAAGCATCTGTGCGCCGTTTTTGACCATGTCGGCGACCTATAGCGGTCGCGGTGCAGCAAGTCAATCCGCCAGCTATCCGAGCGGTGGCGTCTTGCGCTCCTGGGCGACGATGTAGAGCTCCTTGGACTCCTTGCGCGTCGCCTCGGGCTTCACCGTCTTGCTGCGCTTGTAGATCGACTTGACCTTGCGGACCATCTCGTCGAAGCCCTCGCCCATGAAGAGCTTGCCCACGAAGGCGCCTCCGGGGCGTCCGAGGGTGCGTGAGAGCTCGAGCGCGACGTCGAAGAGCTCGAGGCAGCGGACGTGGTCGGTGAAGGCTACGCCGCTGGTGTCGGGAGCCATATCGGAGAGCACGGTGTCGAAGCCGGCGGCGCGCGACTCCTCCCCGCCACAGAGCGTCTCCAGGGGCACCTCGCGGATGTCGCCGATCACGACCCGCGCTTGGCTCGGCAGGGCGATCTCGAGGGGCTGCCGATCGATGCCGATCACGAGGCCCCTCTTGCCGACGCGCTCGGCGGCGTAGAGCAGCCAGGAGCCTGGACGGCAGCCGAGGTCGAGCACGCGCTGACCGCTACGCAGCAGCTTGAAGCGCTCGTCGAGCTCCTTGAGCTTGTAGACGGAGCGCGCCGGGTACCGTGCGTCCCGGGCGCGCTTGTAGAAGACGTCGTGCCGGCGCTTCTTGTTGCGAAGTCTCGATCCCATCGATCAGGTTGCGGCGACGGGAGGGGGGTTGGCCTGCGCTCTGCTCGCCTACGCCTCGGCGGGGGCTTCAGCCTCGGGCTCGGGCGCTGCTGGAGCGATCAGCTCGAAGGGGCCGAAGTCACGCTTGGAGGCGTGGCGCAGCATCACGTAGTCACCGGGGGCGCCGGGGACCGAGCCCTTGATCAGCACCACGTTCTTGTCGGCGACGATCCGCCCGACCGTCACGTTTTGCACGGTGACGCGCTTGTTGCCCATCTGGCCGGGCATCTTGCGGCCCTTGACCACGCGGCCGGGCGTGAGGCGACAACCGATGGATCCACCATGACGGAAATACTCATGCGTCCCGTGCGTCGCGCGGAAGCCGGAGAAGTGGTAGCGCTTCATCACGCCCTGGAAGCCCTTGCCCTTCGAGGTGCCTGTCACGTCGAGCACGTCGCCGGGCTTGAACACCTGGTCGGCGGCCAAGGTCTGGCCAACCTCGAACTGCGCGATCTCGTCCTCGTTGAGGCGGACCTCGCGCACGAGGCGCTTGGGCGTGGTGTTCGCCTTGGCGAACACGCCCATCTGAGGGCGATTGACGCGGTGCGCCTTCTGCTCGTCGAAGCCGAGCTTCAGCGCGCAATAGCCATCGCGATCTTTGGTCTTGATGTCGAGCACGACGCAGGGGCCGGTTTCGACGACGGTGTAACAAGCCCAGTTACCCTTGTCGTCGAAGTCCTGCAGCATGCCCACCTTTTTGCCTAGCAGGCCCATGCGGAAGGGCATGATTTCAACTCCTTGCAACGTCGCCGGGAAACTCGACGGGGCGCAGAAGGGCGCACCGCTGCCAGCGAGGTGGCTATCTATAGGTGGGTTGAAAAAGGGTGTCAACCCCGCGCTGACGGCTCTGGCGAGCTGGCTCTCGGGTCGTCAGCGATCGAGCTGAGCGAGGGCCTCGTCGATCTCTTCGCGCCACCGCGCGCCGCGCCTGTGCTCGCGCAGAGCCTCGAGCTGCGCTCGGGCCCAGCTGCCGCCGAGCCGCCCGCAGAGCTCGATCGCGAGGCCGCAGGCGATCGCGTTGCGGCCGCGGAGCGCTCTCTCGAGCCGCTCTCGCCCGCGGGCGTCGTCGAGCTTGGCCAGGGCACCCGCGAGGTAGACCCGCACGGCGGGCTCGGCGCGCAGGCGCCCGGCGTGGCGGGCCAGCGCTTCGCGGGCGGCGGGCGGCGGTTGAGAGAAGAGCCGCTCGGCGGCGAGGAGGGCCCGATCCCGATCGCCGAGGTGCGCGACGAGGGCCGCGCTGCCCTGGGCTTCTCCGAGGCGAGAGAGCGCGATGGCGGCCTCGAGGGCGGCGGCGGGCTGGCGATCGTCGAGGCGCTCGGCTAGCGCCGCGCGCGCTTCGTCGGCCGGGGACGTGCCGGGAGGCTCGCCCTCGAGCACGTCGCCGAGGGCCGCGGCCGCGCTCGCCCGCACCTCGCCGTCGTCGTCGTCGAGCAGACGGTGCAGGGCGGAGACGGCGCCTGCCGGGTCCACCTGCGCCAGCGCCGCGGGCAGCTGAAAGCGCACGTCGGCGCTCTCGTCATCGACGGCCGCGCGGAGCGCCGCGCTGACCTGCGCGCGGACAGCCGCGGCGTCAGCGGCCACGACGGCGTCGTCAGCGGTTGTGATGGCGGCGTCAGCGGCCACGACGGCGTCGTCAGCGGTTGTGATGGCGGCGTCAGCGGTCGCGACGGCGGCGAGCTGCCCCAGCGCGGCGGCGGCCCCCTGTCGCGCCAACGCCGAGGGATCGGAGAGCCGCGTGAGCAGATCGCCGGTGGCCTCCACTGCGCCGAGCTCGCCGAGGGCCAGCGCGGAGGCGAAGCGCAGGTCATCCTGCGCGTCACCCAGCGCCTCGCGCAGCGCCCGGATCGCCGGCGCTCGCTCTTTGCCTTTGGCCTTGCCCAGCCCCTCGGCGGCGCGGAGCCGCACCGAGAGCTTGTTTTCGGGCCTCAGATCTCGCCTGGCGGCCTCGACGCTGATCGACGGTGGTGAATGAAACGTCACACGAGAGCTATGCCTGGCGCGGCCGCGGCTGTCTACCTCCGGCGCCGAGCTCGAGCGCCTGGATAAGGTGCGGTGGTGCTGGGCCCTCGTGTGTCGCTGCCAACCAGCCTGTTGATCTAGCCTTGAGAGCCCCCACAGGTGCCTCCCGTCGCCGGGCACCGCACCGCCGGCCGCTTTCTAGAGCGCTGACCAACTGACCTCCCGTCGCCGCGCTGGTCTGCGACATCACAGCGGTTGTCGCTCGTCGGTTGCGTGCGACCAGCAGGCCCTGCTCGCTCCTACGCCGTGATGTCGCATCCTCCGCGCAGCTCGGTCCGGTAAGCCGATCAGCGCGCGAGCAGCCCCAGGGTGCGCCAGGTGACAGATCGGCCGCTCGAGGAGCCATTGATTGGCCTCTGCAGACCGAGCCAACGTCAGCGACGAATTCGCTCGGCGGCGACGGGTTCCCAAGCGCAGTCGATCTGCTAGATTGCGCCCCGCTAAGAGGCTGCTCAAGCACCCGCGACGGGGGCCAGGACGCCGGCGCCGATGGTGCGCCGCGCGACCGCGCTATGCAGTCTTCGAAAGGACGCGAGCCCGATGGCCGACACGAGATTCTTCATCACCACGCCGATCTACTATGTCAACTTCAAGCCCCACATCGGCACCAGCTACACCACGATCCTCACCGACGTGATGAGCCGGGTGATGCGGCTGCGCGGTCGGCAGGCGCTGCTCGTCACGGGCTCCGACGAGCATAGCCAGAACATCGCCGACCTCGCCGCCGAGGCCGGGATGACACCGCGCGCCTATACCGACACGATCATCCCCAAGTTCACCGACTGCTGGGAGCTGATCCAGATCCAGGACTACCGCTTCGAGCGCACCTCCGACGCCAAGCATCGCGAGACGGTGCAGGCGTTCTGGCAGCGGATCTTCGACCGCGGCGACGTCTACAAGGGTGAGTACGCCGGCTGGTACCACACCTCGAATAACGAATTCCTCGACGAAGACGCGGTGCCCGAAAACCCCGAGGCCGACCCGCGGCTGAAGTACCTCACAGAGGAGTCGTATTTCTTCAAGCTCTCGGCCTACCAGGACTGGCTGCTCGAGTTTCATCAGGCCAACCCGGAGTACGTCGTCCCGGGCTTTCGGCGCAACGAGATGCTCAACCGGATCAAAGAGGGGCTGCGCGATATCTGCATCAGCCGCACCTCCACCGACTGGGGCATCCCGCTGCCCTGGGATGAGGCGCACGTGTTCTACGTCTGGGTCGACGCGCTGCTGACCTACCTCACGGGGAGCGGCTTCGACATCGCCGCCTTCAACGCGACGCGCGACGGGGAGGGGCGCTCCTCCGAGGTCCGCGACGTGCTCTGGGAGACCACCCGCGAGGATCTGAAGAGCCAGCCCGAGGGCAACCACTGGCCGGCGGACCTCCACGTGATGGCCAAGGACATCCCGTGGTTTCACGCCGTGATCTGGCCGGCGATGTGGGCGTCCTTCGGCGGCCCACCGCCGAAGAAGATGCTGGTCCACGGCTACTGGCGCTTCGACGGCGAGAAGATGTCCAAGAGCCTGGGCAACGTGGTCGATCCCTACGACGCGGCGAAGATCGTCGGCGTCGACGGGCTGCGCTACTTCCTGATGCGCGAGGTGCCGGCGGGCCGCGACGGCAACTTCAACTACGAGGCGCTGATCAGCCGCTACAACTACGACCTGGCCAACGACCTCGGAAACCTCGTACACCGCACGCTCAGCCTCTTGCATCAGAGCTTCGAGGGGAGGCTGCCGGAGGCTGAGAAGGTCAGAGACGAGGCCGACGAGCGGATCGCCGCGGCGCGGCAGGAGGCGATCGACACGGTGCTGCCGGCCTACGAGGCGCTGCGCTTCTCGGAGGCGCTGCAGGAGATCTGGTCGCTGGTCTCGCTGGCCAATAAATACGTCGACGAGAAGAAGCCCTGGGAGCTGAAGAAGAGGCCCGAGCGCGCGGGCGAGATCGCGACGATGTACTACCAGCTGATCAACGCGATCCGCACGGTGGTGTTGCTCGCCTATCCCGTGATCCCCGGGGCGGCGAACCGCTTCTGGCAGCTCCTCGGCCTCGAGGGCAACCTCGAGGAGCAGCGGGTCGACGCGCTCTCACAGACCGTCGAGGCGGGGCACGTGCTGCGGCGCAGCGAGGTCGTCTTCCAGCGCGTCGACGCCAAGGTCCTCGCCCAGGCCAAGGGAGACGGGGGCAAAGATGGCGCCCAGGCCAAGGGGGGCAAAAGGCAGGGAGGCAAGGGCAAAAGGGGCGAGCAGGGCAGAGGGGAGCAGGGCAGAGGAGAGCAGGGCAGAGGAGAGCAGGGCAGAGGAGAGCAGGGCAGAGGAGAGCAGGGCAAGAAGGCCAAGAAGAAAGCCCCGGCGCCGCTCCCCGAGGGCATGATCGCGATCGACGACTTTGGCAAGGTCGACCTGCGGCTCGCCGAGATCCGCGCCGCGGAGAAGGTCGAGAAGGCCGATAAGCTGCTCGCGCTGAAGGTCTTCGACGGCGAGCGGGAGCGCTCGATCGTCGCGGGCATCGCCGCATGGTACAGCCCCGAAGCGCTGATCGGCAAGCGCGTGGCGATCGTGGCCAACCTCGCGCCCGTGAAGCTGCGCGGCGTGCTCTCCGAGGGGATGGTGCTCGCCGCGGAGGACGGGCAGGGGCGCCTCAGCGTGCTCTCCCCGGATCGGGAGGTCGACGTCGGATCGAAGGTCCGCTGACGTCCAAGCCGCGGTGGTCACGCCTCGCCAGCGAAGCCCAGTCCTGCGCACGTTGGTCGCGTCGTGCAATCCGACTACGCCATGCTTCGACTCTGCTGTAGTCTGCTGCAGAAACCCAAGAGGGGCAGAAACCCAAAAGGAGAAGGGATGGTCATGAGTTCACGCTCTTTCGCGCGCGCTGCGCTGCTCTTGACGCTCGTTTGTGGCGTTGCCAGCGGTTGCTATACAGTGCGCTACCACACGCGCCGAGCCGCGGCAGCTTCACCGGTGTCGAGCTGGAACCACCTCTTTTTCTGGGGGTTGGCAGGTTCAGCGAGGGTAGACATACAGGCGATCTGCCCAGCCGGGCTGGCACGACTGGAGACAAAGCGCACCTTTGGCAACCTCTTTGTCGGCTTGCTGACGCTCGGGCTCTATAGCCCGACCTCGGTGACGGTCTGGTGTGCCGCTGACGGAGGAGGGGGGGGGTTCGAGGAGCGCCCGACGGCTCAGGAGAGCCCAGCGCTGGGACGCGTGGCCTCCCAGCGGGGAGGTGCCTGATGAGACGCCTGCGCGCGCTCTGCAAGAAGGTGCCCGCCTTGCTGACGTTGACGGTCCTCGTCGCCACCCTGCTGTCAGGCTGCTATCGCACGCATCTCGTCTTCGACGGCGGGATGCCGCGAGACATCGACAGGCCGCGCCAAGCCAAGGTCGCCAACCTGCATCGCACCTTCGTCTTCGGGCTGTGGGAGCTCGATGGATCGATCCCCATCGACGGCGTCTGCCCGAGCGGCGTGGCCTACATCTACCAGCGCCTCGGCGGCTGGTCTTGGGTTATCTCCGTTCTCTCCAGCGGTCTCGTCGCCGGACGTGATATGACGGTGGTCTGTTGCGACGGCAGCCGGGTCGAGTTGAAGGTCGAATGACGACTCGAAGAGGATTGAAGAGGAGCCTCGAGCCCGGAGCGGGAGGTCGACGTCGGATCGACGGTCCGCTGACGTCCAAGCCTCGGTGATCACTCGCGCGTTCTGGGGTGTCGCGCGAGCTGTCCCAAGGACGGCATCTCGGTGATACGGTGCCCTCTGGCGCGACTGCAGCGTGACTGCAGCGCGAGCTCTAACCGGAGCGCGGTATGATCAGGATCTTGTTGTGTGCGCTGCTCGTGATGGGCAGCGCGATCCCATCGGGGGTGGCGCGGGCCGAGCCTTCTGAGAAGGCGATCGAGGCCAAGAAGGCCGGCTCGGGCGGAGAGGACGCCGACAAGAAGGGCGGCCCGCTGACGCAGTCGTCGCTCTTTGTCAGCGGCAGCGCGGCGGAGGCGCCCTGGCGGGGCAGTCAGTTCGTCGTGCGCACCTCCGTCAGCGCGCTGACCCTCGACCCCGGCGCCGAGCAGACCTACAACCCCTACGCGGCGATGACCTTCAGCTTTCGCCCCTGGTGGTGGTTCACCGAGCACTACTTCATGCGCGGGACGCTGGGCATCATCCGCGAGCTCACCGACGCCGACTTCAACACCTACGAGGGCGAGGCCACGCTGACGGACCTGCGCTTGATCGTCGGTGCCGCGGGGCTGTGGACGATCCCCTGGGTCGGGATCCACGTCTCGGTCGATCTGGCCTTCACCCTGCCGACGAGCAAGCTCTCGCAGGCGCAGACGCTGGCGCTCTCCATCGCGCCTGGGCTGCGGCTCTCGCGGGCCTTCCGCTGGCGTGGCGGGATCAATATGGGCTACAACCTGCGCCTCACGCCGCGCCTTTATCGCTATACCACAGCCGAGCGCGAGTCACCCCTGATCTCGAGCTGCACGACCGACTGCACCGAGGCGTTGTTCAACCTCGGCAGGCGCAACCCCTACCTGCGCTTCTCCCAGTCGGTCGACATCTCGGCGAAGTTTTTCGACTGGCTCGGCGCCTACGTCGCCGCAGGGCACGCCGTGGACTGGCTCTATGACGCCAAAGAGGATCCGGGCGCCGCGCCCTCGCCAGTAGAGGACGCCAGCGCGACCTACCTGACCTTCTTTGAGCTGGCGGTGACCTTCCGGCCCCTGGACTTGCTCGAGATCGGCCTCGGCTACACCGTGGTGCATCCGCTGCGCGCGCCAGATTCGTCGTATTATGTCCCCTTTTTCAACCGCTTCTCTGCGTTCTTTGTCGACGTCAAGATCCACGTCCAAGGCGTGGTCTCTCGCCTCAAGAGGATTCTCTGATGAAACGCTTGGCTGTGATCCACCTCCGCACCCTCGTCTTCGCCGCGCTGGCCATCGCCGTCGCGGGTTGCGCCTCCGAGCGGCCGACCATCGACCGCGTCCAGCCTCTCGCGCTGAAGAAGTCCTTCTTCGTCGGCGCGAAGCTCCGAGATCCGGTGGACAACCCCGAGTTCTGGGCCCAGGCGACGCTGATCGACGTCGGCTACGGCGCCAAACAGGACGGGCTCTTCAGCTCGACCTATACGCAGAACCTCTCGCGGATCCGCTGGCAGATCACCGAAGACTACCTCTTCGCCCGGCTGGCCTATGAGCGCGTGGCCAACTCCGACGGCAAGGGAGCGGGGAAGGCGACCAACGACGGCGTGATCGTCGCGGCGTTTCGCATCGAGAAACATTTCGACGTCGCCTATGACTACAACCCGACCACCGGCGAGAAGCTCAACGTGCGGGTCGAGAACACCACCGACCGCCCGTGGTATGAGCGCGAGTACATCCGCGTCGACTGGTCGAAGAACGAAAACACCGACGCCTACGACTTCGACACGCTCTCGCTGCTGGGCATCTTCGGTGGCGTGACCTATGAGCCGCTGGCCTACGACATCACCGACCCGGACGACCCCCACGCCCCAGTGATCGACGACAAGACCGGCTACATCGACGTGACGAATAAGGCCTTCGCCAAGCCGCAGCTCGTCGATCTCTCGAGCCTCGGCTGGGGCCTGGACAAGATCCCCGCCTGTATGCTGCCGGCGGATTTCTCTGGCGGCACCTCGCCCGACGGCAACTGCAACCCGGTCGAGCTGACGATCCGCCACGCCTTCCGCAAGGTCTCCGATAGCGATTTTCAGCCGAAGAATTGGGATGGCTATCGCTTCCAGGCCGCCGGCGGCTTCTACACCGAGCGCTACGGCTATGCGCGTAACTACGGCATGAGCGACGCGAAGTGGCATCGCTTCCTCAACCACTATCAGCTCTTCGAGCGCGCCCACTACTATGACGACCCGGAGACGATGACCGGCGCGGTAGAGTGCTTCACCCCCAAGACGACTCCCGCTGGCGCCGATCCCCATCGCGATGAGGACGGCGACGGCACCGAGGATGAGTGCAAGGCCGCCGGCCCGGGCTCGAAATGCGACACCTTCAAGCAGCGCTGCACGCTGCCCTTCGGCCAGCGCAAGACGAGGACCATCGCCTGGTACTATACCCAGCCTGAAGCCGAGGAGTACTTCGCGCCGACGGCGCGGGCGACCCATGAGTGGGACGTTGCGCTGCGCGTAGCCGTGCGCGCCGCCCAATACGCCGAGTGTCAAGCCACCGGTGCCGCCGACTGCGCGACCCAGTTCCCGATGTACTTCGGCCAGCAGGATGAGAACAGAGACGCCATCGATCTGGCCCGCGAGGTCGACGACTGCCGCGCCAAGGTGACGCATAAGGGCAAAGACTGCGACGCTGTCGCCGAGGAGGTGGGCAAGCGGCGCGGCTACAGCGCGGCGGTGATCTCCATCGCCAAGATGCCCGAGGTCCTCGTGCTCTGCCATAGCCCGGTGGAGGACGGTGACCCGAAGGCCTGCGCTGAGGGCTCGGCGCGGCTGCCCGAAGGGCTGACCGCCAAGGCCTGTCATGAGGCGAGGCAGCGAGGCGACGCGGAGACCGTGGCGACCTGCGCCAAGGCGCTGACCGTGCGCCAGGGCGACCTCCGCTACCATAAGGTCAACGTCTTTATGCAGCCGCAGACCCCCTCTCCCTGGGGTATCTACACCGACAGCGAAGATCCGCTGACCGGCGAGACCATCGCCGCCAGCGTCAACATCTGGGCCTGGGTCAACGACTACCTGAGCCAGCAATACATCGACATCATGCGTTACATCAAAGGCGAGCTGAGCACCTCCGACGTCACGGAGGGGACGAACGTCCGGGCCTGGGTCCAGGCCCAGCAGAAGGCCGCCTCCGGTGGGCTCTTGCCGCAGCTCTCGAAGCAGCAGGTCGACCAGAAGGTCGCGGCCTTCGCCGGCGTCGACGTCAAGGAGCTTGCCACGCTGACGAAGGACCTGCCCCAGGGGCTGCTCAAGCAGGCGCTGGTGGTCAAGCAGAAGCTCACCGGCGTCTTCGCGGCGGCGGACGTGCTGCCCAGCTCCCGCGCGGTCTACGCGGCGCGTCGCAAGGCGGCGGCGGGCAGCGAGTTCGAGGCCAAGCTGATGACCAAGCCGATGCAGCAGCTGATGGGCGTGCAGGGGCTGCCGCTGACGCCGGCGTTGATGTCGCGGGTCTCACCGCTCGGCGGCGGCAACCGCTCGCTGCAGCGCAACCTCTACCACGCGGTGCAGACCAAGCTGGCCAAGCGTGGCGCCTGCGTGATGCACCCCCATAAGGTCGCGGCGCCGGTGTCGCTGACGGGGCTCGCCGATAAGCTAGAGGCGAAGTTCGGTACGTTCAACAAGAGCGACTCGCAGGCGACGCAGGCCGAGCGCGCCGAGAAGATGCGGCGCTACCTGGCGCGGCGCTTTCATTTCTCGGTGATCGTCCACGAGATGGGCCACTCGGTCGGCATGCGCCATAACTTTGTTGGCTCTTCGGACGCCTGGCAGTACCGGCCGCAGTACTGGCAGCTGCGCACCAGAAACGGCAAGGTCACGCAGCAATGCACCGACCTGGTGAAAGATGGCGCGACCTGCATCGGCCCGCGCTGGTTCGATCCGGTGAGCAACGAGGAGCGCGAGAACCTGATCTGGATGTGGATGCACTCCACGGTGATGGATTACGCTGGCGAGATCACACAAGACATCATGGGCCTCGGTGTCTACGACTTTCACGCCGTGAAGATGTTCTACGGCGACGTCGCCGCGGTCGGCACCGACACCAAGATGCAGGTTGCCTCTCTCGAGGGGAAGGCGATGCTGGGCAAGATGGATAACTTCGGCGGCATCCTCGGTATCCGCGCCGGCTATATCGATCCGCTGCTCAACCAGCTGCGCTACTACCACTATTCGGATATGCAGAATCGCCTCCAGCTGATCCGCAACTGCAAGACCATCGCCGACCCGACGATCTTCAAGCCTGCGAGCTGGAACAAGGAGCGCGACGGCGCCTGGGATCCGGTGATTGACGGCCTGCTGGTCAAGGTCGACGGCCAGTGGACGCGCTGCGAGCAGCAGAAGGTCGACTACGTGCCCTGGACGGCGCTGCGGATGCCAACGAGCGCCGAGACGCCGGGCTTCTATCGCGGCGGTCCGGCGGTGGACAAGAAGGGGCGGCTGCGGATGCCCTACGGCTTCGGCACCGATCGCTGGGCCGACCTCGGTAACCTCAGCGTCTATCGCCACGACAACGGCGCCGACGCCTACGAGATCTTCAACTTCCTGATCACTCAGCAGGAGGTCGGCCACGTCTTCGACATGTACCGCCGCGGCAGGCAGACCTTCTCCGTGCGCCGCGCCGTCAACCGGCTGATGAGCCGCTACAACGAGAAGATCCGAGACGGCGCCAAGGGCCTGGGCCTGATGCGCAACATCTACCAGGACCTCTCGCTGAACGTCGGCTACGAGTTCAACAGCTTCTGGCCGACCATCACCTCTCTGCTGCTGACCGAGAACGTCGTCGCCTCGTCGATGGTCTTCGACCACTTTACGAGGATGCTGCAGCGACCGGAGGTCGGCGAGCACTACCTGCCCGAGAACACCAGCGTGCTTCGCAGCAAGACCGACGACTTCTCCCGCGGCGGTGACACCGTCTGCGTGGTCCCCAACGGCGCCACCGGCTTTTACGAGGCGATCGGCCTCGGGGGCAAGCTGGTAGAAAACCAGCTCGCCGAGGACAAGGGCGAGTACAACGCCGAGTACACGCTCAACGCCGGGAGCTATTACGAGAAGCTCTACACCTCGATGCTGATGACCGAGTCGGTGGATAACTTCATCAGCGACTCACGCCTCGACTTCGTCGATCCGCGCTATCGCTCGGTCTCGCTGGCAGACCTCTTCCCCGACGGCTACCGGCGCTGGCTGGCCAATAACCTCACCGATGACGATGGGATCAAGGGGCCGCGGCTGGCCGCCGACGACAAGGGTCTGCCGCTGGTGGACGGGGAGAAGTACCCGACGACGCCCATCGGCTGGACCAGCTGGTGGGGCGCGACGCCGCAGGTCTGCTTCCCCGGCGACGGCACCACGCTCTGCGACGCGCCGGCGGGCCCCAACGGGGCGATGCTGAAGCCGAAGATGCCGGCCTATACCACCGTGCTCGACCCGCAGGTCGGCTGGGAGCAGCAGAAGTTCCTGATCGCCTGGACCATGCTGTACCTGCCAGAGAACGAGAAGTCGCAGTGGGTCGACATGATGCGGGTCTGGGAGCTCGGCCAGGACGCCGACCCGGCCTTCACCCAGCGCATCGAGTTTCACGATCCGACCGGCCGGGTCTATGTCGCCAAGACCTTCGGCAAAGAGACGATCTTCGGCAAGACCGTGCAGCGCGGCATCGCGGCCCGCGTGCTCGAGCAGGCCAACGAGTACCTGCAGGCCGCCTACGAGACCACCGACGGCCCCGATCGGGACGGCGACGGCAAACCTGATTGGTTCATCCCCAAGATGAACCCCGCCACGGGCCAGCCGATCGTCAAGTACGACCCCTCGATCCAGACCCTGGTGCCTCCCGGCATCCCCGTCGCGGGCGTACCTGGCTGCGACGCCGTCGACTCCAGCAAATGCACATGCACGGCCAACCGCGCGTGCATGAAGCTGAAAAACTACGTCTCCGTCCCGGCCTACCTCCGCGAGGCGGTCAACGCCTACAAGCTCGGTCAGCCGAGCGAACGCGGCGTCAACTGACGCGCTCTGGTCGTCCGGCGGAGAGGAGGCGATCCAGATCCTGGCCGACGGACTGCTCGAGCTGATCATCCGGCGCGGTCATCAACGGGAGATGAAGTGCGGGCCAGCCTTCTTGAGCACGGCGAGCACGATGGCCTCGACCTTCTGCGCTGAGACCTGAACGGACGGCGTGCAAGCCGGCCGCTCGGCGTCGCCACGGCAGCCGTAGTAGCGCGGTTGCCTCCCTGACGACCGTGGACCTTCGTCCGATGGCCAGTATCGTTCGCCCACCGCGCGATGCTCGCGGCCGACTCTCCCAGCTGCGCACCCGTCGAAGAACGCCCGGACCACCGCCGCCTCGTCGTCGGTGACCAGCTGTCGGGTCGCGAGGTCGGCCTTGTAGCCGAGGGGAACGCGACCCGCGGATCGCAGACCCCGCTCGCGCATCCGGGCGTGTGCATCGAGGAGCCGCTCTTGGAGTAGCTCGCGCTCGAACTCGGCGAAGCTGGCGACGACATTGTTGATGAGGTCGGCCAGCAGACCGCGCGCTGCTGATCCACCCTCGAGCAGGACGAGCTCGACGCCCACCTGCTTGGACCAATCGGCAAGCTCGACCCAGTGGCTCATCTTGCGAGTGAGGCGATCAAGCCGGGCGACAACCACCACGTCGACGCGCCCCTGCGCGCACCACGACTTCAGCTTATCGAGACCCGGCCGGCTGGTCTCCGCGTGGTCAGGCCGAGATCGTCGAAGGGCTCATCGAGGAGCTGCCATCCCTCGTACTGCATGGCGCGGACGTCGTTCTCGCATCGCTCCCTCTGCACGTCGCAGGACGTCAGGTCCTGCTCCGCGTTGGCGACCGACTGCCGGGTGTAGACGGCACAACGGAGTACGGGCTGGTTTCGGCCGGTGAACATGTCGCGCACCGACTCGTTGGGATGGCGTGTCGGCATCAGTCCCCCGGAGCCTCGGCTCTGCCGGAGACCTCGGCTGCAGCGGCAAGCTCTGGCGCGATGCGGCCAAGGCGGAACAGGAGTTCCTCGAAGCTGACTGGTGGCTTCCGAAGAACGGCCGCCTGCTCGCGAAGAAGCACCACGAAGCCCTCCGGGTCGAGGTTGAAAAGATTGCAGAGGAACTCGTCGGGAGACTGAGCCTCGATCCCATCGGGTAGCTGTCTGAAGTCCTTGAAGTTTGCGGTGACGATGACCTGCGCGCCTGCTTGGACAGCGGCTGCTGCCACATGCCTGTCCTTTGGGTCGTTGGGCATGGCGTCGACCAGGCGTTCGAAGTCCGTCACCATGGCATCAGGAAAGATGCGCTCCATGTGCTCCCGATGCCTGACCGCCTTCTCGGCCGACATCGTGTCCGTCGACACCAGGTTTCGCTCCATCTCGTCGAGGATCACTGCGCTCCACCGAAGCTGGTAAGATCCCGCCGCGGCGGCGCGCAGGAGGGTGTCCCGCAGGGTTAGCGGGAAGAGCGCATTGGCGTCGACGACGACGATGAAGGGTGCGGGGACCAAATGTCCTCCGCGCTCTGACCGATCAGCGACGCCTGGGTGACGGCGCTGCTCGAGCGGCGGATAATCGAGTAGCGTCCAGCGCACGCGAGTTCACGACAAGTGCGAGATCACGCCAGGGAGGGCCGCAGGCGTTGTTCTGGGAAGCGCGTCAGGCGTCGGGTCCGGCCCGCG
>PDWJ01002486.1_pt1 | contig 20573 bp, 18 predicted proteins | sample 1430881 | NCBI WGS metagenome assembly PDWJ01 (sample SAMN01162460, study PRJNA174530) | Oral metagenome, whole genome shotgun sequencing project. | biome: Marine environment; feature: Marine mammal; material: Swab sample of the gingival sulcus; isolation source: swab sample of gingival sulcus... | reverse complement strand
AATCAGACCGTTGTTTTCTTCATCCGGCCCGACAATATTCTGCATTTGTTCAAAGGTTATCTGATTGCGAATGTTGCGAGGAGCCGCAGGCCGTCTCGGGAGCTCCGGGATCAGCACAGGTAAATTTTCTTCTGCCATCGCTACCGCACTACACAGTACGGACAGCATCATAAAAAGCCCTAACATCATTGTAAATAATTTTCTCATCTCTATCCCTCCAGTAACGTGTTAAAAGATGATTAAAAAATTATCAACTTACATCAGCAACAACCGCTTGTCTTGCATTGATCCTCCATCCTACCACCCCTTTCGTAATACCCCCATTGTTCTCTTTTGGGGTTTATAACAACTCGACAATATCAAACTTCTAACTCTTTGACAAATAAAGAGAAATAGAAATAAAGTATATTAGAATAATCTAATAACCTTGTCGAGATCATTAAAGAATGTTAAAATTGAGCTAAGGCTGTATCAAAAAACAAAATGAACTCTCCTTGAATTACTTGTCAAGTGAATTCTTTGATAAACGTATAAAAAAACCGTGATTGCTGCATCTGGGGAATCCCGCTATTCATGAGCTTCACCCTCCAGATTTGAAAAAGCCTGTATATTAAGCGATCCCAGTGTTGATACAAAAAAATCGAGTCAGGAATCATGTGAGAAGGAGAGCAATAGATCCTAACAGGTCTTTCAGAAAAATTCCAAGGTGGCGCGGTTGATTCGGCACGCACGCTGTGCCCGGATTCGCCGCGCACGAGGGGATCGGCCCCAGTGTCGCAGCGCTGGCAAAGAGAACGGATATCGAGACAAGACGAACCGCATACAGGTCTGGAAGAAACGTTAGCATGAAAAGTGTGTGTAACGTAAGAAACAGATTGCTTTACTGGAAGTTCAATGAATGAGTAAGTAGAATGTCAGGATACGCAAATATACCATAATTACCAAAGGGAATAAAAGACGAAAACTTATTTTCTTGACAAACTCTATGGACATCGACATCTTGACGAAAGTTTGGCGTTTTTGGATTATTATGGCTATATTACGATCTCACAAAAGATGGGCGAAGAAGGGAATATGTATTCTGCGTTTGAGCTTCATGATGCTCCCGAGTTTGGCTGTTTAAGCGGACGAGAGAAATCACAGATTCAACGGCTCTTGTCCCCGGCAGTATGAAAGCATCTTGGCCATTTACCGTTCATAAAAATGAGAGGTTTCATAAGCCCAGTGATGTCACACAGGAATTGCTGAGATTATCTCGGCTTCAGAGAATACTCAACAGTTAGTCCTGAAAGATACGAGCACATTTTTAGAAGTTTTTAACATTGAAAAATTATACAACGTGCAATGTCAACTGTGGTATATTACATTGCATGGACGATTGAAAGAAGATGCTGTGCCAGACATGCTGCTCCCTGATGAATTACGGGAGGAGCAGGAGGTTATTGATCCCACAAACAAGCTCTTGGAATCCATGTTAATTCATGAACTTTTTTGAAAATGATATAATCAGAAAAAATATAAAAAATGGTACAATATGAATATGAAGGATATAGACAAAAAGAGCTTAGAAAATGCGTATGAATTATTTGAGTCTGGTGATATACATAGCATTGAAGTTGGAACGACTAAAGGCTTACAAGAAATCCATAATTACTTATTCAAAGAACGTTATGATTTTGCAGGTCAGATCAGAAAAAATATTTCAAAAGGTCATTTCCGTTTTGCTCATTCTTTGTATTTGAATGAAGCTTTAGCAAAAATTGAACAAATGCCTGAGAATACTTTTGAAGAAATCATTGCAAAATATGTTGAAATGAACATCGCTCATCCTTTTTTAGAAGGTAACGGCAGAAGCACACGAATTTAGCTGGATATGATTTTAAAAAAGAATTTGAATAAAATTGTTAACTGGCAATTCATCGATAAAGATGTATATTTACAAGCAATGGAACGAAGTCCTGTAAATGATTTAGAAATACGAATCCTCTTAAAAGGAAATTTAACAGCAAATGTAGAAGATAGAGACGTCATCTTTAAAGGTATTGAACAATCATATTTTTATGAAGGATATGAAAAATAGTTATGCCAGGTGGTTGCAATGAATTATAGTTTTAGTGTTGTCTATATTCGTTTTGTTGGTACACATAAAGAGTACGACACAATAGATGTCGCTACAGTATGAGGTGAGGATATGACAATAAAACCCATAAAAAATGAACAAGACTATTTATAAACACTTGAACAAAAAGAAAAAAAGGGCATTAACCTTAAATATGATAAGAAATTTACACATTGGTTTAGGGATATCTGCTGAAATTCTTATACCCCCTTACCAACTTAATGTCTCGTAATTGAGCATAGAGATTTTTACGTTAACTCTGCGTCAGGAGGAAAAAACGTATGCAAGGAATACGTTTGCTGCCTATCCTCTTGTCAATCCGAATACCATTCGAGTAAATCTTGCACATTGAAGGAAAGAAGGGATTGCGGTCTTTTCGGAAGTGAAAGAAGCTGGTTCAGGATGCCAGCTTTCGCCCTTTTTGGATGATGAAGAAGCCGTTTCTTTTCAAAAAGGAAGCGCACATATTGCCTTAGAAATGGAGCCATCGTTTGTTTTTGGCTCTATTGAATTTTGATGGGGCAAATAGTCGTCTGCTCAAGGGCTGCCGTTGTACGCTGCTCAAAAATAACGAAAACCTGAGCAGAAGTCAAATTTGTATTCAGGGGACTGAAACTGCTGTTCCGGCTACGCACGGAATGCTGAGTTTTGAATGCCGAGGTCTATGATTCAACGAGCGCGTTTACAAGGGCTTACCGAACGTTTTCATGAAGCTGCTGTGCTCGTCATTGGCGATGTCATGATCGATGAATATATCTGGGGAAAGGTGTCCCGTATTTCTCCGGAGGCTCCGGTTCCCATTCTCGATATGGTGTCAGAATCGCAAAAGCTGGGCGGTTCAGCGAACGTTGTCAATAACTTGTACGCACTGGGAGGAAAGCCGTATTTATGCAGCGTCATTGGTGATGATACGACCGGCATCCAGCTCAGAGAAGCGTTGCAGACTCTTGGCGTCAATACTGATACACTGCTTGTCGATTCGACTCGTCCAACCACCAGAAAAACTCGTCTGATCGCGCATCATCAGCAGGTTGCCCGCCTCGATCGCGAATGTCGTGACGCCATCTCTCGGGAATATACGGAGCAGATCACTGAGGCAGCCATAGCCATGCTGCCCCATATCGACGCTATTATCATTGAAGATTACGGGAAAGGCGTTGTCACCGCTGATTTAGTGCATAAAATTGTGACAACGGCAGCGCAGCAAGGCAAAATTGTTGCCGTTGACCCCAAAACCAGTCATTTCGATCGCTATAACGGCGTATCAGTCATTACCCCCAATCATTATGAAGCTGCTGCGTCTCTGAACATGACGATTAATAGTCACGATCGTTTGCTGTTGGCCGGAAAACAACTTGTGGAACGTCTGCAGAGCGATTACGTGCTGATTACCCGAGGCGGAGAAGGCATGTCATTGTTTGAACGGCAAAGTGGTATTGTGACCCACGTGCCGACGATGGCGCAGGAAGTCTATGATGTCAGCGGGGCCGGTGACACGGTCATTGCTGCCTTTACCTTGAGCCTGGCTGTGGGGGCGAATCCCGTCGATGCCGTCCTGTTGTCGAATGCCGCTGCTGGAGTCGTGGTCGGAAAGGTTGGTACGGCTGTTTCAAATCCAGAGGAGCTTTGGGGTATCGTGCAAAAAATGAATGCTCGTGATCTCAATATTCAAAGGGAGGCATTTGAATGAAAGTCGTCGGAATCATCCCCGCACGCTATGAATCTGTCCGTTTTCCCGGAAAGCCCCTTGCAGATATTCAGGGGAAGCCGATGATTCAACACGTGTATGAACGTTGCTGCCGGGTCCCGCTCTTTGAACGGGTCATTGTGGCGACTGACGATCTGCGTATTCAGGAGGCCGTGTCCGGCTTTGGCGGAGAAGTCTGTATGACCTTGAAAACGCACAGAACCGGGACCGATCGTCTGGCCGAAGCTGCCCGCGATCTGGATGCTGAGATCATCGTCAATGTGCAGGGGGATGAGCCATTGATTCAACCGGAAATGATCGAACTGGCGGTTCAGGCTCTGCTCGACGATCCGGATGTGGTGATCGGCACCTTAAAACATAAAATCAGAACCCCTGAAGGACTGTTTAACCCCAATGTCGTGAAAGTTATCTGCGATGTGAACGATCGGGCAGTATATTTTTCCCGGTCCCCGATTCCTCACATTAAAGGCAGAGATATGCGCGGCGAGGGTTTCGGCGGTTTTGAGTTCTATCGTCACATCGGTCTCTATGCATATCGGAGAACGTTTTTGCTCAAATTTGTTGACTTTGCCCAGACCCCCCTTGAAATCGCGGAGGGCCTGGAACAGTTACGGGCGATGGAATATGGCTACAGGATAAAAGTTCTCGAAACAGCAGGTGAAATTATCGGCATTGATACGCCGGAAGATTTGGAGCGCCTGCGACAATTACTTAACAGCAGAGAAGATGGAATGGGAAAGACGGGCTGCGGATGAGTTCCCGGTGTTGAGCCGTCTCTAAGGCCGTGTCCCGAGCTTTGTATTCCCGATGATACTGTGCAGACAAAGTATATTTTTGTGACCGGCGGGGTTGTCTCCGCGTTAGGAAAAGGTATCGCCGCCTCATCGATCGGGGCCTTGCTCGAAAGCCGGGGGCTCAAGGTCACTCTTCAAAAATTTGACCCCTATCTCAACGTTGATCCCGGCACAATGAGCCCTTTTCAGCACGGGGAAGTTTACGTGACTGATGACGGCGCTGAAACTGACCTCGATTTAGGACATTACGAACGTTTTACCAATACCACGACCAGTCGCTATCATAACGTCACTACCGGGCAGATCTACCATTCGGTCATCACGAAAGAGCGCCGGGGCGACTACCTCGGCGAGACCGTGCAGGTCATTCCGCATATCACTGATGAAATCAAATCCGCGATCACTCGAATTGCAGAGGGCAACGACGTTGTCATTACCGAAATCGGCGGAACCGTCGGTGATATTGAAAGTCAGCCCTTTTTGGAGGCCATCCGTCAGTTCAGGACCGACATTGGCCGGGCAAACGTCTTGTATATCCACTTGACCCTCGTGCCCTTTATTGCGACTGCCGACGAGTTGAAAACCAAACCGACCCAGCACAGCGTCAAAGAATTGCGGGCGATCGGAATCCAGCCGGATATCTTGCTCTGTCGTTCCGATCGCAAGCTGCCTGAGACGGTGCGCAATAAGATCGGACTCTTTTGCAGTGTGCAGCCCGACGCCGTGTTTACGGCACCGGATGTCGATTATATTTATCGTATTCCGATGGCATATTATGAAGAAGGCGTTACGAAAAAAATTCTCGAGATGCTCGGTCTGAAAGGGAAAGATGAACCGGATTTGTCGGACTGGCAGGAAATTATCGACCGGTTGAACTCGCCGAGACACTGGGTGAAAATCGGCATTGTCGGCAAATACGTCGAATTGCAGGATTCGTACAAAAGTATGGTGGAAGCCCTGATTCACGGAGGTATTGCCCATAATACCAAAGTCGAATTAGAGTGGATCGAGGCTGAAGAGATTGAGGCAAAGGGAAGCTCGGCGACGCTTGCTGCGATTGACGGCATCCTTGTGCCCGGCGGATTTGGTGAACGCGGTGTCGAAGGGAAAATTCAGGCGATTCGTTATGCCCGTGAACAGAAATTACCCTTTTTCGGTTTATGTCTCGGTCTGCAATGTGCGGTAATTGAATTTGCCCGCAATGTTTGCGGACTGAAAGGAGCTGACAGTTCTGAATTCAATCCTGAAGCCCCGTATCTTGTGATTGATTACCTTCCGGACCAGAAGCATATCAAGAACAAAGGCGGCACAATGCGGCTCGGCGCATATCCTTGTGCGCTCAAACCCGGAACTCACGTCTATGAAGCCTACGGCAAGGCGAATATTTCCGAACGCCACCGCCATCGTTACGAAGTGAATAACGACTATGTGAAAGTCCTGACCGAACACGGTCTGGTCGTGAGTGGAACTGCGCCGGACGGTTCACTAGTGGAAATTATTGAACTGCAGGACCATCCCTGGTTTGTGGGGACACAATTCCATCCGGAATATACTTCCAAACCCCGTAAACCCCATCCGCTTTTTGCCGGTTTTATCGCGGCTGCCGTCAAGCGCGCAATTTTATTATAGGATGAGAGCGCCAGCTTTGCTCTGTCAGCTCATCAGGGCCTGACAGAGCATGATGTCCAGCATGGCGCAGAGGGACTCCTGCTACATCAATAGCCCACCGGGTCGATCAGGCCACTTTCGCAGCTTGAAGAAGCCCGTGTAGCTCGTGCCAGCAAATCCTCGATCCGGCTTTGATCATCGATCGTTCCCTTGAGGTCGATCCACAGTTCGCTGATCATGCCGCGATCACATCTTATGCGGACCTTGTCGCCGGAGCCTTTGCCAAACGCGGCATCGAAACGAGCTTTGATCTGATCGGCTGATACGATCTGGCCGATATGATCCACAAAAAAATCCCGGACGACTGAGGCATTGACTTGTCTGGTCAAGAAAATCGACTCTCTGAAATATTCTTCCGGTGTCAGGCTGTAGCAGGAACCGTGTTTGATCCATTCATGACGATGCAGATAAGAGACGACGCCCGGCATCACTTCAGTCAGATTCTCATAGGTCTTGTCGTTCAGTTCCAGTTTTGGAAGCTGCTGCCACCTGCTTTTCCGGTCCGCCTTCTGAGCGCTCTGACTGACATTACAGTACGTCCTGCTGCGCGGCTGCGGCCAGAGTCCGTGCAGAGTGAAATGACTGGCGTCGTAACGCTCGCTGGTCTGACTGCGGCATTCTGTCTGCCGCTGATGAGTCTGACAAAAGGCCGGCTGCCAGCTTAGGGCGAGCAGAAAATTTCCATTGGGAGACGTGGAGGACGCAGAGTTGGCCTGACTGTGCCTGCGTTTCTCTTCCTGAAGCGTTCCGCATGAGGCAGGCACCCATCGTTCCATCGGGGATGCTCCCAGAACCTTCACCCGGTAATAGCTTGCTTTTGCGCTATTTTGGTCGATCACCTCGTAGGCCACATTTACGGTCAGATGAATGTTGCCGGGGTTTGTCTGCTTTCTGATCGACTGAAGGGCTGCGCAGCTCTTTGACGCTGTAAAGTAGCGGGTTGGACGTGGAGATTTTGCGTGAACGCGATCGTTCAGCGAAACGGTTATGAGCAATATCGTCAGGAATATAATGAATTTTTTCATGAATTCGCCTCCTTTGTTGATGCGGTGACATTGACGACTGTGGAGAAAATTTTAAGGAAGTCAGGAAAGATATCTCGACTTTTGTCAAATGTTTTTATCGCCTTCTTAACGAGTTGAGCGGAGATTAGCGTTGGCAATCTGGACGTTGCGGCAGGCCAATTCCTTGACAAAAGTTCTGATCTGTGTTTTATAATCTGGTGAGGGAAAATTTTGGCAGTCAGTTCATAGCGCGTTTCATTCGAATTGTCCGCGCATCGTGATAAGATCTGTGCTATCGTCATAGGAATTTTGGAAGGAATCGTGAAGATGGAAAAATATTTTCAGATGCTGTCTGTCTGTCTGTTTGTGATGCTTTGTTCTGAGATGTCGGCGAGAGCCGAAAACGACTGGTATTATCCATTGGAAATTCAGGCAGGACTCTCCGGCACTTTTGGAGAATTTCGGGGCAATCGGCTACATACGGGAATTGACTTTCGGACCAACATGCAGACCGGGTATAAGGTGTATGCTGTGGACAGTGGGAAAATCGTCCGTTTGAGCGTAAAAAAATCCGGTTTCGGGAATGCTGTCTATATCCAGCACCCGAATGGTTTGATGAGCGTGTATGCGCATCTCGACCGATTTGTGGAAGAAGGGCTGGGCCTGCGCAGTCTCGTTGCGCAGGCTCGAAAAAAACGCAGGACACGGTATCCGGGAAATATTTTTCTGGAAAAATCCGTGAAAAAAGGGCAACTCATTGCCTATTCTGGTGAAAGCGGCTCAGGATTGCCACATTTACACTGGGAAGTGCGCCAGGGCGGTGATGCGCCGATCGATCCTTTCGAACATGGCTTCCGCTATCAGGATGATACGCCGCCAACGATCGAGGCTGTTCTGATCGAGCCTTTAGGACCGAAATCGACCCTTGAAGGCCAACATGGGCTGCGGGAATATCCCATGGAAAAGGAGAATGGAATGTATACCATTCGGCATGTGCCGCGAGTCTGCGGAAAGGTCCGCTTTACGGTCTCAGTCTACGATCAGGTCGGTGCTCAGAATAAATGCGGAGTGGCCCGCATTTCGCTGCGAATCGATGGTAAGGACTTCTTTGACAATCAATTCGACCGGGTGACTTACGACAGTAATCACCGGGGCGGCTTGGTGTATGATTATAATTTTACCCGCCTGGGCAATCCGGTTCAGTATTATTACCGCTTATATACGATCTCTGCACAGCATTTTCCTTACCGCGGGGTTTTTGCGGAGCACGGCGGCGTATGGGAAACGAGCGGCCTGGAAGAAGGGCTGCATACGCTGAATCTCGACGTCCGGGATGCGATGGGAAACCTGAGCTCGGCCCGGATGCAGCTTTCTGTTGAGAAGGAGCATTCGCCTCGTCCTCCTCAGCCTGCTGGGGCGCAGGAGCAACGCGCGCACTTTGAACTGAGGGAATTTCCAGGCTTTCTTGAGTTCGTGTTTGCTCCGGCAGAGGCGTTGCAGTCCGCCCCGGGCGTCACGATTTCTCATAAGCATCGTGTGATAAAACGCATTGAGATGGAGCCGGGAGGGGAAAACAGTTTTGCTGCGGTCTACGCTTTGCAGGAGGCGGATGCAGGCATTTTGACGATCGAGCTGACAGCCGTGACACAGCGCGGGCAAGCCTTACGAGAGAGCCGGAAATTTCCGGTGCAGGCGATCTCGGCGAAACGCGGCGGCACCGTGACCTATGGGCAAGAGGCTGAGATGAGCTTTCCGGCGGGCGCTTTGTATGAAGATATTTTTGCCAATATTTGGCCGGCAACAGCGTATCACGTCACTAAGGGGCTGCCTGTCATCGGCGATGTATACGATTTCCGACCTGCGGGAGAGCCTCTGGAAAAACGCGGCTCAATTTCGATCCAGTATCCTGAGTCAAGCAAAAATATTCAGGAACTCGGAATTTATTGGTGGGATCGTCTTAAACAGCGCTGGTATTATATGGATGATAAGCGGCAGGAGAACAGACACAGCCTGACGGCAACGATTATTTACCCCTCTTATTACGGAATTCTCCGGGATACGATTCGTCCGACGATTTCTGACCTGAAACCGGAAGCTGGCAGTGTGACAAAGGCGTTGGGTTTTACGTTGTCAGCGGTGATTCGGGACACTGGAAAAGGGGTTGATACGGATACACTCATGATGTTGCTGGACGATAAGCCGCTCGCAGCCGAATACGATCCGGATCGTCACACGCTGTCATATTTCTTGACACAGCGGCTTGCCTCCGGGAAGCATACGCTGAGGATCGAAGCGTCAGACAAGGCTGGCCATCCGGCGAAATCTCAAAGCTCGAGATTTACGGTGCACTGACACGATGAAAATCCTGATGGGCTGTCTGCACACGATCCTGTGAAAGGATGAGAGGGGATTGTCAGTCAGAGATGCCCTGCTTCGGCTCTGACTGCTACATGCTTAGGCAATAAAGAAATATGCGAGTGAAGTTATGTCATATCAGGTTCTGACGCGGAAATGGCGGCCTCAAGTGTTTGAAGATGTGATTGGTCAGGAGCATATTACGGATGTGCTGAAAAATTCGCTGGACAGCGGGAAGCTGCATCACGGCTATCTTTTTAGCGGCATCCGTGGTATTGGAAAGACCACCACCGCCAGAATTTTCGCCAGGGCCTTGAATTGTGTTGAGGGGCCGACGTCTCAACCCTGCAATCACTGTGAGTTCTGCCGGGAAATTGCTGAAGGTTGCTCGATGGATGTCGTGGAAATCGACGGGGCTTCGAATCGGGGAGTCGATGATGTTCGGCAGTTGCGGGAACATGTCAGCTATGTCGCATCTCGCAGCCGGTATAATGTCTTCATTCTTGACGAAGTCCATATGCTCACGACTGAAGCCTTTAACGCGTTGCTGAAAACCCTGGAAGAGCCGCCGTCAAATGTGGTGTTCGTGATGGCCACCACCGAACCCTGGAAGGTTCCTGCGACAATCCTCTCGCGCTGCCAACAGTTCAAATTCAAACACAGTAGTCCTAAGGAGCTTCTGCCCCTGCTGAAAAAACTCGCCCGCCATGAAGCAGTAACAATATCTGAGGACAGTCTTTCTTTGCTGGCAAAAAACGCCGGCGGTAGTGTGCGTGACGCAGAGAATTTTTTAGATCAGGTGATCGCTTTTTGCGGACCGGTGGTGAACGATCGTGACGTACGCTATGTCCTGGGAATTCCAGACTTGTCATTGCTGGATGAAGTTCTGGAAGCGATTCTGACACATCGTACCCCTCACATCTTCCCTGTGATGGAGCGGTTAGCCAGCGCAGGGTATAATGTCGGACTGTTTTGTCTGGAGCTGATGGAGCGCATCCGAAACCTGATGGTTCTCAAGGTCGCAACGCACGCGGATCGCTATCTCAGTCTTTTCGATTATTGCAGGGCCGATTTGGAGCCGTTCTGTGCCTGCGTCAGCGAGTCTGAGCTGTTGCAGCTCTATCGGCTGCTTGTTGAAACCGAGCAGAAGGTCAGATATGCTCCTAATCCGCGACTTGTCCTGGAGATGAGCCTGACTGCCATGACAAAGGTGCAGGCTCTTGCGCCGCTTGCCGCGATTCGGGAAGAGCTTCAACAGATTCAAGCCCAGCTCGATCAGATGGCGGGGAAGCCTGCTGTCAAAAGCGAGCAGACTCATCATCTGAAGCCGTCCGGAGTCCGGCCCGAATCCTTGAGCGAGAATTCCGCTCATGAAGAGCCTTCTGAGCCGCTGCGTTCTCCTGTCGATCTGCCGTGGCAAGATCTTATTACGTATGTCAAAGAGGCACGCCCATCCCTCTCGGCGTTGTTAAAGTCAGGTGTCCCTGTCGACTTTGACGGACGCGACTTAGTGATCGGCTTTCATCAGGATCTAACATTCTCAAAAGATGCCCTTGACGATCCCAAAAAATCAACGCTGTTGGCAGGAATTCTTGAAAGCTTTTTCGGGCATCCGATCAATATCAGTACGACCATTTATAACGGAGCGACATCGCTTGATCTCATGAAGCAGGAGCTGGCAGACCCGGCGGCAGCAATGCCGCGACCAGCGTCTGCCGGGCGGGCTCAATCCGCTCAGGCTCGACCTGCGTCCAGGTCTGGGCGACGTTCTGTGGAACGCCGTTCGTCCGAGCGCATAAGCAGAACTCAGGGACATACACGGAATCGGAGCGGCCGCGATAGACAGGCGCCTCCGAAACGCCCACAGTATCAACCATCTGTTCAGGTCTCTGTGCAAGACCTCATTCGGGCCTTTGACGGAGAAATCGAGGAGTAAACACGGGGTGAGACCATACTTCCTGCGCCGTTCCTGTATGTCTTCTCAGGCTGGATTCTCCTTATTGGAAATGCTGGTCAGCACGACCATTCTGTTGATCGTGTTTGCAATGGTGGGGACAGCCTTCCTGCATAGCCGTAAAATATCTCTCTGCCGTCGCCTAGAGGTGGACACGCTGCAAAACGCTCGCATCGCGATCGATGAAATGACGCGGACTTTCCGAGCAATCGGTTTTCATCGCGACAAGAAAAATGGGCAGGTGGCCCTGATTGAAGCTGCGCCGTTTCAGATAATTTTCAATGCCGACCTCAGCGACAGCTATGATGTCCTGCCTCCTGCCATCCCTCTCACCTTCCTGTATGACGCAGGTTCCTATGTGACGCCGTTGCAACATTATACCAGTGGAGCGGAAATGTATCGCTGGACCCTCGATACAAATGAAGATGGTCTGGTGGACCGACACGATGTCAAAGACAATGCAGAAGAACGCCTGACTCCGAATCCCGATGATATGGTTTTGAATCGGGAATGTTACGGAGTCAGCGATACGGGAATGGCACTGGGGGTTGATGAGCAAATCGTGACAGGACTTTTGGGGCCGTATGACGCCGAAGATCAGCGAAGCTATGTGACCCCGATGTTTCAATATTGGCTGCGTGATCATACTCTGGGGCTTCATCTGCTGGGAGATGGAGACGGAAATGGAAAGCTTGAAGGGGATGAATTGTATTTTGACTCAATCACCGGGCTGAGTGTCCTGAAAACTGTTGAGCGTATCGATATTACCGTGACGGCGGCGGCTCCGCGTAAAGATCCTTTCGACCATCTCGATTACTACCGGGTCAGCCTCACAAGTTCTGTCTTCCTGCGCAATATGCGCTGAAAAAAATTGACTTTTTCTCCTGGTACTGTATATCCTTTCTTGCTTATGGATTATCTGATAGAAATGTATATTAATTATCTGGCAGCGGTCCGGGGCCTGTCTGAAAATACTCGCGACGCGTATGCACGCGACCTGAAAAAGTATCTGGATTTTCTTGCTTGCCTGTCGATTGTTAATATCGAAGACGTGCAGGCAGATTCTATCAATCAGTACCGGGCGTATTTACGTTCGCAGGGCCTATCGGAACGTTCAGCTGCGCGGCATTTTTACGCCATCAGAGGCTTCCATCGCTATGTATGTGATGAAGGCATGACCGAATGTGATCCTGCCGGGAAACTGGAGGCTCCCAAAATGGGAAGCTTTTTGCCGGGAGTGATGTCCAGCGCACAGGTCGAGACTCTGCTTAAGCAGCCGATGAGTGTTAAAGCCCGTCATCCGCAAGAGCACGCCGTTCAATTGCGGGATAAGGCGATGTTGGAAACCCTCTACGCATCAGGTGTTCGAGTCTCGGAGTTAATCGCCTTGAAACTGCATGCCTTGAACTGGAAAAAAGGGTGTATACAGTGCCTCGGCAAGGGAGATAAAGAACGGATTGTGCCTCTTGGAGAAACTGCGCTGGAGTGGATTGCCAGGTATCTTGAAGACGCACGTGAGTTTTTTTTGATGAAACGAGGCTATTCCGAATTTCTTTTTGTGACACGCTGCGGCGGCAAAATGAGCCGCCAAAGTTTTTGGATGAGCTTGAAGAAGTATCTCAAGCTGGCCGGATTGCCACAGGACATTTCTCCTCATACTCTGCGGCACTCTTTTGCGACTCATTTGCTGGAGAATGGAGCTGATTTGCGTTCCCTGCAATTGATGCTCGGGCATAGTGATATTTCCACGACGCAGATGTATACCCATGTCTCAGCAAAACGCCTCAAAAAGGTATATGACGATTTTCATCCTCGCGCAAAGTAAAAAGTAGAACGTTATGAATGATCTCATGCATGCACAAAGCAGTGGATTTCATCTTGTCGAGATTCTGTCCCGGATCGGCACGGTCGGTCACGTGATTTTGTGGACCCTTCTGTTTTTTTCGATTGTGGTCTGGGCAATTATCGTGTATAAGGTCTATAAGTTGCGTCAAATCCGAAAGGGCGCCCGGAAGTTTCTCGACTTGTATCACGAAAACGGTGATTTAGGTGAGGTCTATGCAGCCTGTATCTCGCTGCATTCTGTACCGATTATCCGGGTATTTAAGTCCGGTTATCTTGAATTGCAGCGGATTCGGAAAGATCTGATGAATCTCAAGGTCGATCGTAAAGTCAGTATTGAAGTGATGTTTTCGGAATGGATCGAGGAATTCAGCAGTGTCTTGCAGGAGTCGCTAACGCGGGAAACAATGGCTCTCGAACATTTTCTGATTTTTCTGGCAATCAGTAGCTCTTCAGCCCCGCTTTTGGGACTTCTGGGAACAGTCTGGGGTGTGATGACAGCGTTTTGGAGCGTCGGTATGCAGGGCTACACAAGTTTAGGCGTGATTGCTCCGGGAGTTTCGGCCGCGCTTGTGACCACCATTGGGGGGCTTGCTACGGCGATTCCGGCAGCCATTGCATATAATTATTTGCTGAATCGCACTAAGATTTTATCGTTGGAAATGGAATGCTTTGCATCTGAATTCACCTGCGCTGTCAGGAAAGACGTGCGGAAGGCATTTTAATATGGCCGCATCGAGATTTTTTCGCAGTAAAAAAAGTTTTGGCACACTCTCCGACGTGAATATGATCCCACTGGTGGATATCGTGTTTACGCTCTTGATCGTCTTTATGGTTTTGGCCCCGATGATTCATAAGGGAATTGAAGTTCAGGTCCCGGAATCCGCTGCCGGCGAAACTGTTGTCGATCAGGAGCGGCATATCGTGAGTCTCAATCAGGAAGGACGAATCTGGTTCGACGATCAGGAGATGAGCCTGGAGGAGCTTCGGGCGCGGCTGCAGAGCGTGTCTTCAGAAGATACCCTGTACGTGCAAGCCGATAAATATGTGCCTTATGGGGAGGTTATTGCGGTGATCTCAGAAATAAAAGGGCATGGCATCGGGAACGTGGGGCTGGTGACAAGCCCTCGTCCATCTCAACAAAACGCCAGGGACAACAGGACAGGACGCAGTGAGTGAAGGGAACTACGAGGAGCAGCGCGGTTTTCGCTGGATACTTTTGGGCTCAGTCATCTTCCATTTTGTCCTGCTTGCCGGGTTACTGGGAATATTTTACCAGCCTTCCGAAGTTGCTGTCTTCCCGACTGAGACTGAGGACGCCCAGTTTGTTGATCTTCTCGACAGCTCTGAACTGCCTGAAGAGCTGTCTCTGCCGACATTGCCTTCGGAAAGGGACACGTCCCCCAGAGACGAGCAGCTTGCCTTTCGTTCGATATCGAGCCTTGCTGTGGTGCCCAGCCCCACAGCGACAGCAACGATAAGCCCATCGCCATTGCCGACTGCAACCCCTGCAGCACTGCCGACATTGACTCCAACCTTTAAACCGCTGCCGAGTCCCACGCCCATCAGACCCCGTATTCCTGTCCCGAAATTCAATTGGACACCAAAGCCGACGCCGACGCGGCGGGAGACTGTGAAGCCGGCGATACGGCTTGATCCGTATCAGGTCCCGAGACGTCATGGAGTGCTCGACCCGACTCCGGTCATGTCCAGAGAGTCCCAGAAGGACTGGGGAGGCGGCCCGAACGTCCGGCAGCAGCATTTTCTGGGAAGCCGTTCCTCGTTGCTGCTCGACCAGGAGAATGATTTTCCTTTTCCGGGATATTTGCAGCATCTTGAGAAGAAGATTGCGGGACTCTGGTTCCCGCAGGGAGCGGGGACAGTTACAATCTTTCTTGAGGTTGCCCAAAATGGGAAAATTTTAAAATCAGAAGTTGACAAAGGTACTGAAGTTGGTGTAGAGAAATTACATGAGTCTGTTGTCCGGGCGCTGAGTCTTATCAAGCATTTTGAGGCGCTGCCCTGGGAATATCGAGGCAGGACATTACGAGTTCGAATTATTGTACGACGCTAGAAGGGGGGAGGACGTATGATGTATCAACGACTGCGGCAGTGGGAGAGGGGCGTGGCTGTCCTGTGTGTCCTGTGCTTTGGACTGGTCATGGAGGCCGCTTCTGCCGAAGTCTCGGTCGAAATCAGCGGATCGGGACGCCGTCAGATTAAAATTGCCATTCCGGATTTTTCCCTGAGAGGAGAAGGTCTTGATGGGCTGCAGAGCGAATTGTCGCCAGTACTGCAGAATGATCTGCACATTTCGGGATTCTTTGACAGCTTGAAGGAGTCTGCTGCACTGGTCGATGCGTTTCATGTCGCCGACCTGAATGCTGGTACGATTCAATTCCAGGAATGGGAAAGCCTGGGAGCGCGCTTGCTGGTCAATGGAATATACGAGTTCACCGGCCAAACGGTATTGATTGAGTGCCGCGTGTACGATACGCTGGGCGGCGATTTAATTCTCGGCAAGCGTTATCAGGGCGAGCGCAGACAAGTGCGGGATATTATGCACCGTTTTGCCGATGAAATTATTTTAAAAATGACTGGTGAACGGGGCATGTCATCGTCGAAAGTGGTTTTTGTCTCCAAACGGAGCGGAAGCACGGAGTTGTATCGAGTTGACTTCGATGGTAAAAATCTCACGAAATTGACGAATGACTCGTCTTTGGTCATGGCTCCTGCAGTTTCACCCGATGGAAAAAAAATTGCATACACCTCGTATAGAGAGAATAACCCTGATCTTGTTATCCTCTCCCTGGAAACCGGCCAGAGCGAAATGGCAGTGATGTTCCCAGGATTGAACTTTGCCCCATCCTGGGCCTCTGATAACCAGACGATCGCATTAACCTTATCAAAGGACGGTAATCCTGAACTCTATCTTGTGGATACGCTGTCGAAACAGCATACTCGTCTGACTCGTAACCGCTGGAACGACGTGTCGGCATCCTGGTCCCCTGACAATGCCGAACTCGTCTTCACGGCAGATAGTATCGGAGCGCCTCAACTCTATATTGTTGAAAGCTCCGGAGGATCCCCGCGCCGTTTGACCTTCAAAGGAGCGTATAACGTTTCGCCCGATTGGTCCCCGACCGGAGAACAGATCGCGTTTGCCTCATCGATGGACGGTAATTTTAATATCTACACGATTCTGAGAAACGGCGATCGATTGCAACAGCTTACAATACATTCCGGAGACAACGAAGATCCGGCATGGTCGCCTGATGGCCGCTATATCGCATTCCAATCCAATCGGGAGGGAGCGAGTAACATTTATATCATGAATGCTGATGGAACAAATCAGCGCAGATTGACTGAGGGACAAGGCGCTGATTTGTCTCCGGACTGGATTCCTTAGCCCAAGGAGGGTACTATCTTGACCGCAATTCAAAAATCTCAAAAAACCGTACTGTTTCTGTTGACAGTTCTGCTTGTGTTGTGTTCTCTTGTCGGATGTGCCACAAAAAAACCGACGCCCAAAGTCACAGCTCCGCCAATGACTGCGTCGGAAGCTGAAGCGCCGACGATCATTGATATGAATTCGCGAGTAAGTGACATGCTGAAAAATAGTGAGATTCCGGAGGAGAGCTTAGGAGAACTTTCGTGGCTTCCACAGCGCCCTCCAATCGGAATGAGATTTCAGTCAAATCCGGCTCTGCAAACAGTGTATTTTGAATTTGATAAATATTCTCTTACCCGGAAGACGCGGGATGCGTTAGATGCGAATGCCGAATGGCTGAATGCCAATCCTGCGGCATTTGTGCAGATTGAAGGCCATTGTGACGAGCGCGGGACGTTGGACTATAATCAGGTCCTCGGAGAAAATCGCGCGGTCAGCGCGAAAAAATATTTGGTCCGTCTGGGCATCAATCCTGATCGGATTTTTACGATTAGTTATGGTGAAACGATGCCTGCGGATCTGGGCCATAGCGAGGCTGCGTGGGCTAAAAACCGGCGCGCTGATTTTAAGGTGGGGCAATAAGCATGCAGTGTCGCATTATTTGGATAAAAATGTTGTGCCTGGTAGCGGCTAAGACTTTGTCGTAAAGAATAAACGATCGTAGTCGCAGGTGGAAAAGATCACTGTTGTATATGGGAGGTGTCATTGTGAACGTCAAGAGTCTATTCTCTATGCGTGGAGTTTTCTGGGGAACGCTTATCTGTATTATCAACCTGTTAAGCGCTTGTGCCAGTCCTCAGCAGGAGCAATCCCTGACACAAATTCAGTCTCAAATTTCTGTGCTGTCGAATGAAATGCGGGAATCGTTTCAGAAATCTGAACAAGAGACGGTTTCATTATATGAAGATCTCAATAATGATGTACGCGTACTGCAAAAAAACCAGGCAGACTCGGCAGCATCGAATGAACAGCTTAGTGCCTCATTAATTGCTCTGGAAGCTAAATTGGATGAATATAATTCCCGAGTAGTGAAACTGAATCAGCGTCTTGATGCGACAGAACGTACGTTGACTGAACGAATTACGTCGCTTTCAGGAAAAGTTACTCATGTCCGGGGACGTGAGGCGAGGGTTACCCCAGCTGTTCCTCGGGTTTCGCCAACGCCTGCACCCATCGTCAGAGAGACACTGCCGACGCCTGAAGAAGCGCCGACACCATTACCCACGCCTGCCACACCTGCGGCGAATTCCGTCGATTCCGTCGATTTTGAGGCATCGCGGCTCTATCATCAGGCATATACACTGTACGTCAATGGAGGCTTTGATTCGGCGATAGCCGGATTTCAGAAATACCTGGAACGGTTTCCAGATTCCAAGTTTGCAGATAGCAGTCAGTTCTGGATTGCTGAGTCCTTCTTCAGTCTGGGAGAATATGAAAGCGCTCTGCAAGAATACGATCGCTTAATCGATCAATATCCTTCGAGTGATAAAATTCCTGATGCGTTTTATAGCAAGGCTGATGCGTATTTGCAGCTTGATCGGCAGATCGAAGCGATTTCGCATCTACAGTATGTCATCAGTCAATTCCCAAATACAGATACATCTCAGAGAGCCAAAGAGCGCCTGCAATCTTTAACTCCTTAAAACTAAGGAGGCGTATTTTCTTCAGGCCCTTCTCTCTCATTATTCTTTTCGGCAACGTTTTTTCACTGAAGCGAGGAAGACGTTGCCGAGTGTTCCTTCATACCATTCCCCACAAACGGACAAGGCGATTTCTTGTCTGTATATTGTGAGGCTTTTTCTTGTTGTTCTTCCTGAACCTTAGAATGCTGAACAAGGTGTCTGCACAGTTATGATTGTGTCCAGACTTTTATGTGAAGAGCTGAAGAAACAGGATGTGCTTTGTTACGGTTTTAATGTAAGGATAAGTAGTTATGCCAAAGAGAAAAGTTGAAATCCGTCTGCTGTTTTCAAACGGTAAAGAAGATGTTTTTACGATAGAAGCTGAGGATGGGGATGAACGCCTGGAACCGAGCTTTTATCTCGGTGCAGAAGGCAAGGAAGCTTCCAATATTGAACATCAGGTGATCCGTGTTGGGAACAAAGCCTACCGCAGCAAGTTTATTATTTTTGCAGAAATTATCGAAGAACAAGGCCGTTCGCTCGGCGCCTATGTGTGATGGCGTGATGGAGTGGCAAATCGAAATGATGGGGAACGTAAGTCCTCATTTTTTTACTGTTTCTCCAGGTCAACGTGTCATCTTTTTCTGTGGATCTCTTTTCTGCGCATACACAAAAGCATACAACAAAATATCTACCCTTGGCCGAAAGAATCCGGCCGCGTACACTCGAAGAGTTTGTCGGCCAGGAGCATCTATTAGGGGATGGGAAAGCGTTGCGACGAATGATCGAGCAAGATGAAATCAGCTCGCTTCTTCTCTGGGGCCCCCCAGGCTCCGGAAAGACCACGTTGGCCCGAATTGTGGCAAATTATACGCAATCGCATTTTGTGCCTTTCAGCGCAGTCATGTCGGGGGTTCCGGAACTGCGTAAAGTCGTGAAGGACGCTCAGGCACAGTGGGAGCTGTATGGGAAAAAGACGATTCTCTTTGTTGATGAGATACATCGTTTGAATAAAACTCAGCAGGATGCCTTTTTACCGCATGTTGAGGACGGTACTGTTATTTTAGTCGGCGCAACCACAAATAATCCTTCCTATGAAGTCAATCGAGCGCTTCTTTCGCGGTGTCAGGTGTTTATTTTACAGCGTCTGAAGCTTGAGGATATTGCAAAATTGCTCCAACGGACCGCGAAAGATGCTGAGCGAGGGTTGGGGAACTTGGCCTTGGAGATTCAAACAGATGTTTTCACGCTGCTGGCGAATCATGCTGATGGAGATACTCGGATCGCGTTAAATCTTTTAGAAACCGTTGTCATGAACACCACGATTGCTGCTGATGGATGTCGAAAAATTTCACAAGATTCCGTCAGAGACTTGTTAGGGGAAAAAACTCTGGCATACGACAAATACGGGGAAGAGCATTATAATGTCATTTCTGCCTTTATCAAAAGTCTGCGAGGGAGTGATCCTGACGCGTCGATCTACTATTTGGCACGTATGCTGGATGCCGGGGAGGACCCGAAGTTTATCGCCAGGCGCATGATCATCCTTGCCTCAGAAGATATCGGCAACGCTGATCCGCAAGCCTTGCTTATTGCCGTCGCAGCGATGCAGGCTGTAACGTTTATCGGACTTCCTGAAGCGCAATTGAATCTCTCGCAGGCTGCTGTATATCTTGCTCTGGCCCCAAAGAATAATGCTGAATACAAAGCGATTCTGGCGGCAAAAAAGGATGTGAAGACATTTGGAGCCCTGGCAGTTCCGCTTCATCTTCGTAATGCTCCAAGCCATTTGATGAAAGAAGTCGAGAATGGAAAAGAATACCGTTATCCCCATGACTATGAGGGAAATTGGGTTGAGCAGGATTATCTCCCAGAGGCGTTGAAGGGAAAGCGTTATTATCACGGAATCGAAGATGATTAAATTCTGAAAAGACCAGACAAGAAAGGGCCGGTGGCATTGGGGGAGTGAGGGGTGTGGGAAAAAAGAGCCAAAAAAGACTTGACAGGCTGGAGGCCGTGTGAGAGGGTGGTCAGGTCAGCGGCGGACAGGCAGGGA
>PDWJ01002320.1_pt1 | contig 20573 bp, 13 predicted proteins | sample 1430881 | NCBI WGS metagenome assembly PDWJ01 (sample SAMN01162460, study PRJNA174530) | Oral metagenome, whole genome shotgun sequencing project. | biome: Marine environment; feature: Marine mammal; material: Swab sample of the gingival sulcus; isolation source: swab sample of gingival sulcus... | reverse complement strand
GATGGCGTCGCATTAGATTTTGAAACGACGGCAGATTTAACGCCTTTGCAGGGATTGATTGCCCAAGAAAAGGCGATGAAAGCGATCGACTTTGGGCTATCGATCAAGGCGCGCGGCTACAATGTTTATGTAGCGGGGAGCTGGGGAACTGGGCGAACCAGCTATGTAATGAAGAAGACGGAAAGACAGGCCAGCAGTCAGCCGGTGCCATACGATTGGGTTTACGCCCACAATTTTGTCGACGGCCACCATCCGCAGGCGATTTATTTATCGGCTGGTCAGGGTAAACAGTTTGTCAAACTGATGTTTGATGTGATCGATAAATTGCGCCAAAAAATTCACAGCACGTTTTTGGAGCGCGCCTATGAAGATAACCGTGGCAAACTGGTGCAAGCCTATCAAGCTAAGACGGCCGGCATTTTAGATGAATTAAATGATTTGGCCAAGCGCTATGGCTTTAGATTTAGCGAAAACGAAAAGGGTTTAATAAGCGTGCCGTTAAAGGGCGATAAAGCCATGTCGGAAGAAGATTTTAACGCTTTAACTGAAAGCGAACAAGACGATATGCGACAGCGCGGCGAAAAGCTCTCGGTTGAAAGCGCACAATACTTTAATCAACTGCGCAGCGCCGAAGAAGATTATCGTACCCAACTCAGACAACTAGATGGTCAAACCGGACAAAAAGTCGTCGACTATTACATCGATCAGGTCAGTCAGCAGTTCACCTTAAATGATAGTTTAAATCAGTATTTTACGGCACTAAAAAAAGACATTGTCGATCACGTCGAGCACTTTAAAAGCAGGGGAGAAGGCGCTGGCAACAATGCGATAGCGCTATTTGCACAACAAAATCCAGAGGCTTTTTTTGAGCGCTATCGCCTAAATTTATTTATCGATCACGCCGCATTACAACATGCGCCGATTGTATTTGAATCGAATCCGACGGTGGGGAATTTAATTGGATCGATTGAATTCTATAATGAATTAGGGGTTTTAAAAACAGATGTAATGCACATTAAGGCAGGTGCGCTACACAAGGCAAATGGCGGGTTTTTAATTTTACACGCCAAGGATTTGTTGGCTAATTACTACGCTTGGCGCGCTTTGAAGCGGGCCATGCTCGATGAAAAAATAGCGATTGAAAGCATCGACAGCGGCGTTGCCCATGCCGCCCTGACGACTTTAAAACCACAGCCGATTCCGTTATCTGTCAAGTTGATTATCATCGGTGACAGCTATACGCAATACATGTTACAACAATACGATGAAGAATTTGGCAAACTGTTTAAAATTATGGCCGATTTTGATGTCGAAATGGTCAAAAGCGATGAAAATGTCCATAACTTGGCCCGTTTTATCGCTAAAACTTGCTTAGAAAAGGGGCTTAAACCATTTGATAAGTCGGCGGTGTTGCGCATCGTTGCGTTTGCATCGCGGCAGGTAGACGATAAGCAAAAGATGAGCGCTCATCTCAATAGTATTGTCGATTTAGTTATCGAAGCCGATGCTTGGGCGAGTGTTAAAGGCGATCAAATCGTCAGTTTACATCACGTCAATACTGCTTTAGAAGAGAAGCGCGATCGCTCCAATCAATACGAAGAAAAAGTGATGGAGATGTTTGATGACGGCACTTATTTAATCGATGTAAATGGAGAAAAAGTCGGTGAAATCAACGGTTTAGCGGTTGTCGGTAGCGGGCAGTATAGTTTTGGCAAACCGAGCAGGATTACCGTTTCAACATTTCGCGGCCAGGCCGGCATTGTCAATATTGAGCGCGAGGCGCGCACGAGTGGCAAAATTCACGATAAGGGCGTACTGATAATTTCCGGCTATCTCGGCTACATGTATGCACAGGATAAACCGCTTAGTTTAACGGCGACAGTCGTCTTTGAACAGTTGTATTCTGGCGTCGATGGCGATTCGGCTTCTTCAACCGAATTATATGCGATTCTGTCATCGCTGTCCGGCGTGCCAATTAAGCAGAGTATCGCCGTCACTGGATCGGTCAATCAGCGCGGTGAAATCCAACCGATTGGTGGCGTCAATCAAAAAATTGAGGGCTTTTATCACGTCTGTCGCTTAAAGGGGTTGACAGGTCAGCAAGGCGTAATGATCCCACGGCAAAATGTTAAGAATTTAATGCTGTCCGATGACGTCATCGCGGCGGTGAGCGCGGGCATGTTCCACATTTATCCGGTCGAAACCATCGATCAAGGCATCGAGATATTGATGGGGCACCGCGCCGGCAAACGCAATCGCACAGGTGGTTTTACGCGCGGGAGTATTCACGATAAAGTCAATCGTAAAATCAAACAGTTGGCCGAATCGCTGGTCGACAAAGCGGAGTAATCGGCGAGGGCGATTTATCGCCGTCGTCGAGCAAAAATGGCGAGGCATATAATGATTAATTGTCAGTGCTTGTGTAAACAGTAGTGGTGAGGGGGTATAAAGTGACGACAAATGCATCTAAGATGAAACTGTGGGCTTGGCTCAATTTGGCTTTATTTGCCATTATGGTGGCCGTAAACTATTCGGGCGCGGCAGGTTTAATCAATGGCATGAGCCAGAAAGCCGTGTCGGCGATGTTTGGTACATTAATTACACCGGCTGGTTTCGCCTTCGCTATCTGGGGTGTGATTTACGCCCTGCTATTTGTGCTCATCGTTCAGCTCATCGTCAAGCATAAACAGTCCAATTACGCGCTGTTAATCAAAGAAATATCACCACTTTTCTGGTTGAGCATCTGCTTTAACATCGCCTGGACAATCGCCTTTTCGTATCTCAATATGGCGTTGGCATTGGTCTTTATCCTGTTGTTATTATTGAGCTTAAAGCGCATTTGTTTAAATTTGGTGGACAATAAAAGGTTGATGATGTTTTGTGTGCCATCAATCGGCTTTGGCCTATATGCCGGCTGGGTCACCGTTGCTTCCGTCGTCAATTTTGCTGCGCTAATGGTCCAAATCAAGTGGGAAGGTTTTGGCTTAGAGATGTCAGTTTGGGCGATGATAATGTTGCTAGCAGCGCTATTGCTCGTAACCGCTATTACACTTAAAATAAAAAACATCACCTATTTATTGGGCGTTTTGTGGGCGTTCTTTGCAATATTTATGGCGCATAAGAGTCCGGTAGTATTTGCCGATAAATATGGTAATATTCAAAATGTCTTGCTATTGGGGATGGTTTATTTGGCGCTAATGACCATTTTCACAATTTATAGGAAAGCGCGGGCTTAGCGTTTAGAGGAGAGATTAAGATGAAATACGCAATTACTTTTGGCGTCTTTTTTGCCATTGATATTTTTTGGCTAGGCTTGGTCGCCCCTAAGTTTTATAGTAATCAGCTGGGCGGCTTGATGACCGATCAAGTTAAATGGGGTGCGGCAATATTATTTTATGTACTCTATATTGCGGCGCTACTCATCTTGGTGATTAATCCAGCGCTAAAGCTGGGCAGCGTTAAAATGGCGCTGTTGAATGGCGCTCTGTTTGGACTCGTCGCCTACGCGACCTACGATTTAACCAATTATGCAACGCTTAAAAATTGGCCGTTGTTGATGACCATTGTGGATCTCATCTGGGGGACGTTTATTACCAGTACCACAGCGGCAATTTCTACAAAGCTCATTCTATTTTTTAACTTGTACAAATAATTGTCGTTGTGCAAATCAATCAGAGCGGCATGCGCCTATGGGCATTGCTATTTTAGTTTTTGACAATGGGGACAGACGTGTGTGCCGCGGCCGGCGACGCGAATTTTTTCGATGATTGTACCGCAGATGCGACAGGGTTGACCATTGCGTTTGTAGGCGTAGGCACCGGCTAAGTAGTCGCCTTTAAGGCCTTCGGCATCGACGTAGTTTTTACTACTAGAACCGCCCAAATCAATCGATTTCTGCAAGACGATTTGGATATTTTGCGCGAGTGTTTTAATCTTTTTGGCCGTTAATTTACCGACCGTCGTCGCCGGGTGAATACCCGATAAAATGAGCGATTCATCGGCGTAGATATTGCCGATGCCGGCGATTACAGTCTGATCTAATAGAGCGGCTTTAATCGAGGTTTTCTGGCGGCGCGCTAGGCGCTGGGCTAATAGCTTACCATCAAATTGTTTAGTGAGCGGTTCGGGGCCCACTTTTTTCATAAAAGGCATATCGTCAATTTCGCTGCGAGCAATTAATTTAATGTAGCCAAATTTGCGCTGATCGTTAAAGAACAGCTTGCTACCATCGCTAAAATCGATTGTGACGCGCGTCGTCTTATCTGGTAGTGAATTTACTAAGCTGTCACTGGGGTGGCCGGCGCCGTAATCATCGGCCGGGTTATTGATGTCGCGGTAGACGAGCTGTCCGGTCATGCGTAGGTGAATGACCAAACTAAAGTCAGTTGATAAGTCGACAATTATTACTTTGGCACGCCGACGAATAGCTTGAATCGTTGCGCCCAGTAAAAAGGCATAGCTAGTGGTTGGATCGTTTGGGAAACTCTTTGGCCAGTCGTGGCTGACCTTTGCTATTTTTTTGCCGATGATGAGCTGCTTTAAACCGCGGCAGACCGTTTCTACTTCGGGTAGTTCAGGCATGTTTGGCCTCATCTTTCATTTTTTGCCAGTCTTCTTTTAAAATGCCATAGCTAACTGAATCGTAATAGCGCCCGTTGACAATACGGGCATTTTTATAACAAGCTTCTCGCTTGAGACCGATTTTTTTGCTCAATTTTATCATTCCCAGATTGCCAGACCAAGTCGTCAAACCAATGCGGACAATCTGTGGGTGCAAAGCAAAGACATAGTCAATCCATTTTTTTAGAGCCACAGTGCCAATGCCCTTGCCCCAGTTGGCTTCTTCAAAGAGGATAATGCCAATTTCTAACCAATTTGTTTCTACTGATCGCCAATGCCAACTGCAAGCGCCGAAGATTTGTTGATCGATGACGATAAGTCGATTGCCACTGACAAAATCATCGCCGCTTACGCGTAGCTTTTCTTTAATGTGCTTTATCCAATCACGGTGTTCAGCAGATGTGTTTTTTTTGAAATAGGGGCCGTTGAGTTGATGGTATTTTTTGTCGGGACTGGTCAACTCACCATAGCGGTCGATGTTCGACAAGTCGATTTCTCTGAATTCTAAATTTTCAATCTTCATTAACTATTTTCTCCAATATAAGATGCATTTATAGCGTCTTCTTAATAATCAAACTACGTTTCCATTTTAACACCAACCAAATGCTTTTTCAAATATAAGTATTGTTTAACGGTGCCAGGTTGCCCGGTACTGTGTTTAGTGGTGCCAGGTTGCCCAGTGCTGTGTTTAGTGGTGCCAGGTTGCCTTTAAAAAAGAAATCTAAGCTAGGGTGGACTGGGGGCAGTCGCCGCCACTGGCTGTTGTCGATTGCAATCTGAAACTGACTTGATATAAATTGTGTAGGATTGTAAAATACTTGTGTAAAGATTATGAGCTGGATAGGGGGATTTATGAATGGCTTCGGTCGACTATTAAAATACCAAAGACTCAGACAAGGCTTAACGCAAGATTATGTTTGCAGGGGAATCTGTACTGTGTCGCATCTCAGCAAGATTGAAAATGGTAAAGCGGAAGCGCCGTCGGATTTAATGCGAGCCTTATTCAAACGATTGAATGTTGCCCTTTACGATGATGTTGTATTTATTGAACGATATAAAGGCATTTTGCAGAATGGCTTCCAAGCGTTTATTTACAATCGCTCATTACAGCAGAGCTATCAAGCGTTATTAGAAGTTGAACATCAGTTGTTGTTTAGTCCATTATTTATCGACTATTTGCTTTTTAAGCAAATCTATGTTCACTACAACATGAATAAAATTAAATGCGATCAAGAAATGAAGTTGTTACTGCAGATCGAAAGCAATATCAATCAGACGCAACGGGGCTGGCTATATTTTTTGTTGGCTGTGTCTGATATACCGACTGCGGCATTCGCCAATAAGCTATCAATACCTTTGGATAGCAAGCATGATTGTTTTGTGTGGGCTCAGACTTTGCTCGGATCGAGCGTCATTTTATTAAAGCATCTGATGCATCATTATTATAATGGCGATTACGATGCGGCGTTGAGCATGGCTGAAGAAGGGATACGCTATGCTTTAAAAGAGGGAAATGCAGCGGCTATCGCCATGTTTGATTTGATGATCGGTAATTGCTATGCAGCACGCAGCATGATTGAAGAATCAGCCCCCTATTACCAGCGCGCGCGCCAACTTTTTAGCGATCTAAACTGCTTAGAAAAAGTGGCGATGATCGATTATAATTTAGGGGCAACATATTTACAAAATCGCCAATATGAACGCGCGCGCATTTATTTAGAAACCGGGCTAGCGCGCCTTGAAAATCTTTCATGTCAGCAGCTATATTTATTTTCCTTTTATGAAAAGTTGGCGCTTTTACACGGCGAATGCAATAATATTTTACAAGCCCGCCAGTATTTAATCAAAGCACAGGGGGTGCTATTGGTATTGCGTGATACAACGTCAAAACGAGGTATCTTATATGAGCGTTTGTCGCTGGCGGCGTTGCGCTTGACGACCAATTACCGAGACTTAGCGCAATATCGGCACTTGTTAGAATCGCTTTGCCGACAGCTGTGTGATAATCCCGATATTTCGTGGGGCTATTTCAATTTTTACAAACGCTATTTGTACGATTTATATTGTTATAAGAGGCAGTATAAAAAGGCTTTATCGTTAACACAGCAAACGAAAAAGCCAGTTAGATTTTCCTAATATTGCATAAAAAATAGGCATTAAAGTATTATTAATTAGAAAATTTTCCCAACAAATCCACCTTGTTACAATTAAAGATATTTTGTTATACTAGTGATAAGGGGGGTCAAATGCAGCCAAAATTGTGGACAAAGAATTTTTCGCTAATAACGATTGGGACGATTATCTCGGCAATCGCTTCACAAGTGATTAGCTTGCCGATGAGTTTAATGGTATTTGATGAAACGCAATCGGCTTTTTTGGCAGCGCTTCTCTTTATCGTTAAAACGATTCCCTACACTGTGGTTCCCTTAATTGTGGCGCCTTTTATCGACCATTTGCCGAAAAGGCGCATAATTGTCGGCTTGGATTATCTGTTGGCCGTTATTTATATTGCAATTGGATTGATTGTTTATGTAAAGGGGTTTGATTACCCGCTATTTGTCTTGACTAGTTTTGTCATTGGCAGTATTGGTTCTACTTATAGCATTGCCTATCGCGCTTGGTACCCCGACTTAATTACAAAGGGATTAGAGCAAAAGGGCTATGCGGTATCGGGAACAATCTATCCGACTGTAACGATTGTCTTTGCGCCAACTGCGGCTTATCTCTATGGCGTTGTAACCATTGAAACGATGTTTTTTGGAGTAGCCATGTTGTTGATTTTGGCGGCAACGGCTGAGTTGTTCATTGCCGAGATGGCGCCAAAGGACGTAAAAAAAATCAATACACTGCAACAGTATCTACACGATTTTAAAGATGGTTTTAAATTTATCAGCTGCAAACAAGGAATTAAAAATATTTACTTTTATACCGGAATCGCAAATGGCGTTGGCTTATCTAATAATTTGATGACGCAAACTTTTTTTCAAACTACTGCCGGCTTGACGGCGGCGCTATTTGGCATGTTAAAGAGTGCCGAGATGATCGGTCGCTTGCTGGGAGGGATATTTCAATATAAAATCACGGTAAAACCAGAAAGGCGCTATGGTATTACTAAAGCGGTTTACATCGTTTACGAGACGATGGATTTGATATTGTTATTTTTACCTTATCCATTGATGTTGCTCAATCGATTTATTTGTGGCGCTTTGGGGATGACTTCGCTGACGATTCGGGAAGCGGCAATACAGAGTTATTTACCGAGTGGTGTGCGCGCCAAAGTCAATGCTGTCTATTCGGCTTACGGTGCACTTGTCATGATAATATTTCAATTAGTTGCCGGCTATTTGGGCGACTTAATAGGGTTCCGTAAAGTGGTTGTAATATTGTCAATCACTGCACTGTTGGCCATCGCGGTACTAATTGTGCGCCCTCAGCGCGTCAACCGTCAAGTGTATCAAGCGACGCGCAAAGCTCAATAAATAATATATTTTATTGATGATTAACAAACCTTTTGATTTGGGGAGCCATTTTAAAAGGTTTTTTGTTTCAAAAGCAACCTGGCACCAAAAAGAGGCGGGTGACGGTGTGTTACAATCATATTGATAGGGAGCTGAAGTAGGTGTTTTAGCATTTCTTTTTGTTCATCTGGCAACCTGGCACCAAAAAAGAGGGGAATGACAGCGTGTCACTATCGTGTTGAGAGAGTTAGATTCAGGAGGGGGGGTGATTTTTGTGCGCGATTCAACCTGGCACCATTAAGGAATTTGTCATCGGTTAAGAGGGTGCTTGTTTTCAGGGCAACCTGGCACCGGGAAAGGGGGGGCTTGTTTTCAAGGCAACCTGGCACCGGGAAAAGAGGGCACTTGTTTTCAGGGCAACCTGGCACCATTAAACACAGTACCGGGAAAGCGATTTGTTAATGGCTAATGGCGAAAAACGATATTGACTTTCATTATCAAATGGAATATATTGAAGATGATTTGACGGGCACTTTTAATGGCGGCTCTGTTTCACGTTGAAGCTTTTGTGGGTTTATTTTCTTTAAATATTGAGTGGGTGGCGCGTATTTGGTATTGGTTCATGTTTTAAAGGCATGTCGTGCCGATAATTGATCGATATGAGAATTAGAGAAATATTGATCGTGAATTTAGAATTTAATGCAGTGCCGAGCAGGACGCTTATTGTTACACTTGCCGTTATTAATAATTTGTTTGCAAACAGAAAAGGAGGTTATTTTGGAAAAAGTTAAACCAAAAAAGGCTAAAAAAGTTTCTATTTTTAAAAAGTTAAGCCCTTATATGGGAAATAAGGCCGGTTTTATTCCGTTGGCAATTATCATTTCGGGGCTGTCGGCATTTTTAAGTGTGATGCCTTTTACTTATATATGGCGCATTTCAAATGCGTTGTTAAAAGATGCTAAGGCCATTTCAACCGAAGCGGTCAAATACTATGCACTGATGCTATTCGCTTATTCGATCGCCGGCGTTGTGACTTACTTTATCGCCTTAGCCATATCGCATTTTGCCGCCTTTGAAATAGAAATTGGGATAAAAAAGGCCGGTTTTGCCAAGGTGATGAAAATGCCGCTCGGCTTCTTTAACACGCAGTCGAGCGGTAAAATTCGCAAAGTCATCAACGACGGCGCGGCTAGTACACATACTTTTATAGCTCATCAGTTGCCCGATTTGGCCAGCACTATTATTACGCCCATATTTATACTTGGCGTGTTTTTCTACTTTGATTGGCGCTTGGGCTTGGCTGCTCTAGTGCCGATTATACTCTCTTTTGCAGTTATGACGACAATGATGAACGAGGAGGGAAAGGCTTTTCAAAATGGCTACTTAACTGCCCTTGAAGACATGAGCAATGAGGCGGTGGAATACGTTAGGGCCATTCCGGTCGTCAAGACTTTTGGACAAAGTGTCAAGTCGTTTACCAGATTTTACAATGCGATTGAAAATTACAAAAAGCTGGTGATGACGTATACCAATTTGTGGACTAAGCCCTATTCGCTTTATCTGGTGCTGGTTGAGTCGACGGCCTTTTTTTTAATTCCGGCCGCCATATTAATTATTGGCAATGACGGCGACGTCACTAAGACGCTCAGCAACTTTATTCTCTATATTTTAGTGGCGCCTCAGTTGGCGATCGTCATGATGCGCAGCATGTATTTTCAGCAGCAACAGACGATTACCGATCAGGCAATCGATCGCTTTAATGCCCTATTTGACTACGATGACATGGCGTTTCCCGACGCGGGCGTGCCTTTTGTCGGTCAAGATATTGAATTTAAGGATGTAGTATTTTCTTACGACGGCGCCAAAGATGTCTTAAAGCGGGTCAGTTTTAAGGTCAATAAGGGTGAGACTTTGGCGTTGGTTGGGCCCTCTGGTTCGGGCAAGACTACGATTGCGCGTTTGGCTGCGCGCTTTTGGGATGTCACAGCGGGAGAAATATTAATCGGCGGCAACAATATTAAAGATTACAGTAAAACTGAATTGATGGAAAATATCGCCTTTGTCTTTCAGAATAATCAGCTGTTTAAAACCAGTTTGCGCGAAAACATTTGCTTTGGCCGCACCGTAGACGATCAGACGATTGAAGCTGCTCTCAAGCGGTCGCGCGCCAAAGAAATCGTCGACTATTTAGAAGATGGTCTCGACACGGTAATCGGCAAAAAAGGCACTTATTTGTCGGGCGGTGAACAACAGCGCATTGCCTTAGCTAGAGCCTTTATTAAAGACGCGCCGATTATTTTACTCGACGAGGCAACGGCCTTTGCCGATCCAGAAAATGAGCACTTGATTCAGGCGGCGTTGAAAGACTTAAGCGCCGGCAAGACCACGATTATGATTGCCCATCGCATGACGACGGTTAAAGACGCCGATCATATCGCCGTCGTCGACGGCGGACAAATTGTCGAATACGGCGACCACGCCACTCTGATGGCCAAAGCTGGACTCTACAAACAAATGTGGGATGAATACCAGTTGGCCATTGGCTGGAATATCAAGAAAGGGGCGTAATTATGAAAAAATTATTAAAGCATAAGTACGCATTGAGCGATATTGGCACCGATAATGTCATCAAGTCGATTATTAGCAGCACTTTGTTAAATTTATCGCTTATTTTGCCGATGATGCTGTCGTTTATCTTTCTCAGACAGTATATCGATCGCTTGTTGGGCGCGCCGCCGCTAACTAATTTGGGGCTAATTCACTTTGTCGGCATCACCGTCGCCATTTTTATTGTGATGTACTTCGCCGCTAAAAATGACTACTACAAATCATTTGTCACCATTTATGACGAGAGCGCCAAAAGCAGAATTGCCCTGGCTGAAAAGCTCAAAAAACTACCGCTATCTTATTTCAGTAGAAAGGACATCGCCGATTTAAGTGCGACCATTATGAGTGATGCCACAACTTTTGAGCACCTTTTTTCGCATTCTGTGCCGAAAGTTTATGGCGGTGGATTTAGTATTTTAATCATGGCGGTTATGATGTTTGCCTTTGATTTCCGCTTGGCGTTGGCGCTGTTTTGGGTCGTGCCGTTGGCCTATTTTGTGTTCTGGCTGGCCAAGCGAAAAGTGGGTCAGTTATTCAAACAGTCTTTTGACTTAAATCGCGAAATCATCGACGATTTTCAAGAGGGCGTTAATTTGGTGCAAGAGATTAAGGCCTATAATCGAGAGGATCACTTTATCGCTGAAATTAATCAAAAATACGATCGCGATTTGGCTCACAAGAAAAAAACTGAGTTGATACCGGGCGCCGTACTGAATATAGCGGTATCGATTTTAAAAATTGGCATGGCAACTGTCGCCATTTACGGGGCGAGTTTAATCGTGGCCGGTCAGGTCGATTTATTTACATATCTGTCGTTTATCATTATTTCAGCGGTGGTGTTTAACCCGATGATAACGGCGATGATGAACTTTGCCGAAATGATGTATCTCGACAGCATCATCGAACGCATTATTGAGATTAACGAAATGCCGTCGCAAGAGGGCACAACGGAATTTTCGCCAAATGGCTATGACATCGAATTTGAAGACGTCGTCTTTTCTTATGAGGCGGGTGTCAGTGTACTCGATGGCGTTTCATTTACTGCCAAGCAGGGTGAAGTGACCGCTTTGGTTGGCCCGTCGGGCAGTGGCAAGACGACGGCGGCCAAGTTGTCGGCTAGATTTTGGGACATCGCCAGCGGTAAAATCAGCTTGGGCGGCGTCGATATTTCGACCGTTGATCCGGAAACGCTGCTCAAGTCATTTTCAATCGTCTTCCAAGACGTGTCGCTATTTAATGCCTCCATTATGGAAAATATCAGATTGGGACGTAAAGATGCCAGCGATGAAGACGTGCGCCGCGTCGCCAAAATTGCACGCTGTGAAGAGTTTATTGAAAAACTGCCTGAGGGCTATCAGACTTTGATCGGTGAAAATGGCGAAAAACTGTCGGGTGGCGAGCGCCAGCGCATATCGATTGCCCGCGCTTTGCTAAAGGATGCACCGATTATTTTGCTCGACGAGTCGACCGCTTCGCTCGACGCCGAAAACGAGAGTAAAATTCAAGCCGGCTTATCGGAATTGATTAGAGATAAAACCGTCATCATTATTGCGCACCGCATGCGCACGGTGGTCGATGCCGACAATATCGTCGTGTTAAAAGACGGCAAAATTGCCGAAAGTGGTAAATCGGCGGATTTAATTGCCCAAAATGGCATATTTGCCAATATGTATAAAGCGCAGTTACAGCATTAAGCGAAAGTTTAGTCAATCGTTTCACACAATCTGGCGGTTGCGCCAAGAGTCGATGATGACAACAGTCAAATCGACTCTTTTTTTAGTTGTGACGCGATTTTAGCGTTTGCCACTTGCCGCGATACATCGCTCAGAAAGGCTATAATTCTACTTAGAAATATTATATAATAGAGTCGGGAGGCAGCTATGAACAATAAATCTTTAAAAATTGGAAAACGGGCTTTTGTCACTTCTTTTTTAGTGTTGTTGGCGTTAATTGCCTTGGCTGGAGCCTTGTCTTATCTATTGCCGGCCGGCCGGTTTGAACGGGCGCTGCAAGGTGGTCGCGAAGTCATCTTGCCCAATACTTACCACTTGATTGCAGCCCCCAATATACCGCTATACAGAATATTGACGGCGCCATTTGAAGTGCTCTTTAGTCAGGATGCAACCATCGTCATTGTAATCGTCGTCTTTTTGCTGTTTATGGCGGGCAGTTTTAGCCTGTTGTTGGCCAGCGGCTTAATCGCTTACGTCATGGACAAGCTCATTGCTAAGTTTTACGATCGGCGCCATCTGCTCATTTCGGTCGTCAGTTTGGCGTTTATGCTATTTGGTGCCACATTTGGCATCTTTGAAGAAATCATCATTCTAGTACCATTTTGTATTTTGTTGGCAAAAGAGTTTGGCTGGGATTCGTTGACCGGCTTGGGAATGAGTTTGCTGTCGGTCGGCATTGGCTTTGGTACGGCCATCTTTAACCCTTTCACACTGGGCGTCGCCCAAAAATTAGCCAGATTGCCCATTTTTTCGGGTGCGCTATATCGCTTGTTGGTATTCGTTTCTTTTTATTTGCTTTTACAAGTGTTCTTGCGAAGGTATGTCGCTAAAATAGAAAGCGATCCCGCTAGTTCGCTGGTATTCGCCGATGAGGTGGCAGATCGGGGCCGCGATGACCATGCACTGCGCTACAATGAGCGACAAGCAGTCAAAACCGCTAAGGTCTTTGCCGGTTTTTTAGTCGGCATCGTCGCGCTGTTTGGCGCCAGTTTTTTTATCGCTTCAATCGGCGATGTGCTGTTTATTTTGGTCGGTTTAATTTTTGCGCTCGGCGCGATCGTCAGCGTGTTGGTGAGCCGGGCGTTGCGCCTCGCGGAAGCGCTCAGCAAATTTTTCGGGGCGATGCTTGGCGTATTGCCGGCCGTGCTGCTAATACTGATGGCGATGAGCATCAAACTGATTATGCAGAGGGCGCAAGTGCTCGATACCATATTACATCAAATGCAGTTGCTATTGAGTAGTCTCGGCCCCATTCAGGCCGTCTTTGCGCTCTATCTCTTGGTATTAGTGATGAACTTCTTTATCGGCAGCGGTTCGGCCAAAGCTTTTTTATTGATTCCACTGTTATTGCCCCTAACCGATTTATTGGGCGTCAATCGGCAAATCGCCGTACAGGCATTTATCTTTGGCGACGGCACGTCGAATTTATTATACCCGACAAATGCTGCCTTGATGATTGCGCTCGGCTTCTCCGTTGTCAGCTATCCAAAGTGGCTGAAATGGACTTATCGCTTACAGTTGGCGATGGTTGCGCTATCGATCGCTTGGTTGGCCGTTGCCTATGCCATTCAGTTGGGGCCATTTTAAGCCTGGCCTGTCGCCTTGTTTTTAATTTTGGCGGCGCGCCAAGTTGTTAATGTATGATATAATAATTCGGCGATGTCAATCGCTATTTATAAGAGGACAGATTATGAGCAAATCACTGGTCATTGCCGAGAAACCGTCGGTTGCCAAAGAAATCGCCGCGGCGCTCGGCGCCGTCAAACAACACAAATCGTTTATCGAAAGCAGCGACTATATCGTCACTTGGGCATTTGGTCACCTGATCGGTTTAGCCGATCCGGAGCGTTATGATCGCAGCTATCAAAATTGGGCGTTAGAGGATCTGCCAATTATCCCCGAGCGCTTTAAGCTGATGGTTTTAAAAGGTGCTGGCGGCCAGTTTAACGCCATAAAAAAATTAATTCAGCGCAGCGACGTCAAGCGCATCGTCATTGCAACTGACGCCGGCCGCGAGGGCGAATTAGTCGGCCGCTGGATATTGGCTTTTGCCGGCAATAAAAAGCCAATCGCGCGCTTGTGGATTTCATCGGTGACTAAAAAGGCCATTCGGCAGGGCTTCGCCAATTTAAAGCCGGGCAAAGACTATCAAAATCTATTTGCCGCAGCCGAGTCGCGCGCACAGGCCGATTGGATTGTCGGCATTAATGCCACGCGGGCCTTAACCACTAAATTTTCCGTGCCGTTGAGCTGTGGCCGAGTACAGACGCCAACCGTGGCGATGGTGCTGGCGCGCGAGCAACGCATCGCTCAATTTAGACCCAAGACTTATTACGGCTTGGAATTACAGGTGGCGGGGGATGTGTTTAAATGGCAGAACGGCAATCAGACGACGACCTTTAACGAAAGGCAAATCGACGCTGCCATTGCGCAGCTACGGCAGCAGCCGCTGGTCATTAGTTCGGTAGTTGAAAATAGCAAGCAGCGCTATCCTGAAGCGCTGTACGATTTGACCACCTTACAGCGCGAGGCCTATGCCAAGTATCAATACTCGCCGAAGCAGACGCTCAGCTACATGCAGTCACTTTATGAAACACATAAAGCGTTGACCTACCCGCGCACCGATTCGCGCTATCTGACTGCCGACATGGAGGAGACGCTCGACGAGCGCTTGGCGGCGGTTGATGACGTCGATTACAAAGCGTTTGCCACTGCCTTGTTGCGGGGGCCGAAACGACTTGGCAAACACATCTTTAACGACGCTAAAGTCAGCGATCACCACGCCATTATTCCAACCGAAGAAGGGGTCAACGGCGCCGCGTTGTCGCGTGCTGAATGGACGATTTACGAGATGGTATTAGTTCGCTTTTTAGAGAATTTAATGCCGCCATATCGCTACGATGAACAGTTGATTGAGGCGCGGGTTGGCGATTTGACGTTTCGCTGCAAGCGCAGTAAGCCGATCGATTTAGGCTATCGTGCGATTGACAAGGCAGTCGTATCGAGCGGCGCGGTGAGAGCTTATCGAAAAGGTGAGGAGATAAGCGATTATCAGATGAAAAAAATAAGCGGAAAAACGACGCCACCGCCCTATTTTAACGAGGGCACATTACTGGCGGCGATGGAAAATCCGGCGGCGTACAGCGATGATGCCAAACTGAGTAAGGTTTTAAAAGACAGCGGCGGCATCGGTACGGTCGCGACGCGCGCCGACATTATCGAAAAACTTTTTTACGGCGGGTTAATCGCCAAGAATGGTGCCGCCATCCGCGTCACCGGCAAGGGTAAGCAATTACTCGAAGTGGCGCCAGAGGCATTAAAATCGCCTGAGTTGACTGCCAAATGGGAACTGGAATTGCGGGACATAGAGCGGGGCAAGCGCAATAGCAGACAGTTTATCGCCGACATCAAGGGCTTTACCGCGCGCTTGATCGGCGATATTAAAGGCAGTGCGGTCGTCTTTAAGTACGACAATAAGCTGACGACGCCGTGCCCCGATTGCGGTGGCATCTTGCTGTTGCAAAGTGGTAAAAACAGCAAGGTACAAGTTTGCGTCGATCGAAACTGCGGCTATCGCAAGACGGTTGAGCGCGTCATTAATGCGCGTTGTCCAGAGTGTAAGAAAAAGTTGACGATGCGTTCGACGGGCAGCGGCAAATTATACACTTGTTCATGTGGGTTTAAGGAGGGGCAGGCGGCATTTGACAGTCGCATCAAACAGGCCAAGTCGCGCGGTGGCAAACGCGACTATTTGGCCTATCAACAAAAAATGGCGGCTGAAGAAAAGCGCGACAAGGCGCGGCATAGCCCCTTTGCGGCCCTACAAAATTTAAAACTCGATCAGTAATAAATAGCTTAGCATTCGACAGAGGAGGCGACATGCAGCATCGAATTGCAGTTGGCGGCATTCATATCGAATCGTCGACGTTTACACCCTACCGCTCGGCTGCGGACGATTTTACAGTCAGGCGCGCCGCTGACTTGCTGGCGTTCTATCCATTTTTAAGACAATTTGACAATATTGAATTTATTCCCCTAACGACGGCCCGCGCATTGCCCGGTGGCGTCGTTAGTCGCGCTTTTTACGACAGTTGGCAGTCCGAGTTTTTGGAATTGCTAAAAGTGGCTATCGCCGAAGCGCCAGTCGATGGCATTTTGCTCGATATACACGGTGCGATGAGCGTCGAGGGCAGTGCTGACGCCGAGGGCGACTTGGCCGTCGCGTTGCGCGCTGTGCTCGGCGAGCGACCGCTGATTTCGGCGACGATGGACTTGCACGGCAATGTGTCGAACGCGTTATTTGCGGCCTGTGATTTGATTACTTGCTATCGCACGGCGCCGCATATCGACGTCTTACAGACCAAACAGCGCGCTTTGAATAATTTAGTTGCGGCGCTGGTCGAGCGCCGCGCGATTTGGCGCGCCAAAGTCGACATACCGATATTGTTGTCGGGCGAAAGGACGTCGACGGAAGTTCAACCGGGCAAGCAATTATATCAATCGTTAGAGGATATTTGTCAGCGCAAAGACATTATCGATGCCGCGATTTTTATGGGCTTTCCATGGGCTGATCAAGCCCGTTGCCACGCCGCCGTCGTCGTGACTGGACGATGCCGCGAAGCCGTCGCTGCTCAGGCTCAAAAAATCGCTGAACACTTTTGGCAGCTGCGTCAAAAATTTGCGTTTGTCGGACCGACGGCGACGGTTGAAGGCGCTTTGGATTGTGCCTTAAAGTCGCGCGAAGCGCCCTTTTTCATTTCCGATACCGGCGATAATCCGGGCGCGGGCGGCGCGGGCGATTTAAATATTGTGTTACGGGCAGTTTGTTTACGCCATCAAGCTAAAAAGATAACTAAAAAAATATTATTTGCATCATTTTTTGATCCGGCAACACTCGACTTACTCTGTCGAAGTGCGGTTGGCGCGGCCGTCGTCATTGCGCTAGGCGGCAAAGTGGCGCCCGCCTTTGGCGAACCACTCCAACTGACGGTTACAATCGTACGCCATTTTTGGGATGAAAGGGCCGGCCGCTGTGCCGTTATCCGATTTGATAATATTTTTATGATAGTGACTGAAAAGCGCTTTCAATACGGCAGTTGGGCGGACTTTGCGCGCGCCGGGCTGGCCGATTTTAGCGATTTTGACATCATCGTCGTTAAAATGGGGTATCTCGAACCCGATTTGCAGGCGGCGGCGCGCGGCTGGTTGATGGCCTTGACGGCCGGTCCGGTCGATCAAGATATCGTCAACGTTACATATCGCCATTTAAAGCGGCCGCTGTTTCCGTTTGATGACGATTTTAGGGCCGATTTGACTGTTCAGTACGCTATGACAAATGTGGGGGAGAGATGAGTACAGAAGCACAAATCATTCGTAAAGAGTACATTTATAGTGGCATTTTAGCCGGTGCTGAAAGCGTTTCTAAACGGCGCGACCTGCTCAATCGCGCCAATGGCTTTCCCGTACCAGATCGCGATACCGGCAATAATTTATCGCATCTCATGCACGTCATCTTGCGTGACTTAAAGGGCGCCGATACGATAAAAAAACTACTAGATGACGTCAGTGATTTGGCGATAAGTGGTGCGCGCGGCAATTCTGGAGCTATTTTTTCGCAGTTTTTTTGCGGGTTTTCGTCGTCGGCGCCGCAATCTAATCAGATGACGATCGACGAATTATTGCGCTGTTTCCAAGGCGGCTATAACTATGCTTATCGGGCGATTGGCAACCCGGTAGAGGGCACGATTATTACGGCCATTCGCAGTTGGGTAGAAGCGCTACAACAGGTCGTTTCAAGGCATATCAATTTGTTGACGATTTATCAGCGCGCCTATCCGATGTTCAGCGAAACTGTGCGCCGGACTGCGCTGACATTGCGCGTACAGCGTCAGTTAAAGTCGGCCGATGCCGGCGCCTTGGCATTTTTGTATTTCATCGAGGGTTTTATGGCGATGTTAATCGACGAAGTGAGCGACTATCGGCCCCAAATCGCCCAATTAGGTGAGTTGCCAAGCGAGGTTTATCACGATGCAATCGACCGACAACTTGTCATCGCCCAGCGCTATTGCACCGAAGTGTTAATCGCCAAAGGCGATCGCTATCAGCACAGTGTCATCGCGGCGCGCCTCGCCGCATTAGGTGAGAGCGTCGTCATTTCCGAAAGCGCTAAGTTGGCCCGCCTACACGTCCATACCGATTATCCAGCCGACGTTGTATCCTGTGCCGATCAAATGGGTGCGATTCTGGAAACTAAAGCCGATGACATGGTTGCACAAAGTCGTCTTACGCGACGACAGACTGGGAAAATCGCCCTCGTCATTGACAGCATTGCAGATTTACCGCGCGAGCGGCTCAACGACGACACCTATCTATTGCCGATTAATCTTTTGGTTGGCGACGTTTCTTATCAAGATAAAATAACTGCTGTTTCCGAGATGATTACAGCCGGTAGAGCGTCTTCGGCGCAACCCAATATCGCTCAATTAAAGCGCTTTTTGGAGCCGATTTGTCGCGCTTATGACGATGTCATCGTCTTGACCGTATCGGCCGAGATGTCCGGCCTATATCAGCGCTTTAAAACGCTAATTGACGATTTTAAATCCGCCGCTTCGATTTATTTAGTCGACAGCAAGCTCAATTCGGTCGGCGAGGGATTAGTCGTCGATTATGCCACGCAACTGATTGCAGCGGAGCTGACGGCGAATAAAGTGGTCGAACGGCTAAATGGCGTGATTGACCGCACTAAAATTTTTGTCAGCGTGCCCAATTTAAGGGCAATGGTTGACTCCGGTCGACTCAATAGACGCATTGGACTGTTCTTGCAGAAGATTAACTATTTACCGTTGATTTCAATAAATGGTGCCGGACAGGGAATGGTGACGGGATTGGCCTTTTCCAAGCAGAAAAATCTTCGGCTGTTGCGCAATAAAGTGCTCGAAGTCAAAGACGAGATCGACAATTACGCCATTGTGCACTGTGACAATCAAACCTTGGCCGAGCAGTTGGCCGCAGAACTGACTGCCATAGTTGGACGCCGGCCGCTTTACATCGCGCCCATTTCTACGGTGATTAAGTTGTTTTCCGGCAGCGGCAGCGTGGCGGTGGCCTATACGCTGGTTAAAGCAGAGGAGGCCAAATGAAAATATTAATAGTTATGTTGGCGGTATTTGCGCTTTTCTTGGGCACTTTTTTAGTGGCGAAAAGCAAGGGCAAGCACGACTTCTTAGACATCATTTGGGGTATTTCGTTTGTGTTGGCGGCAATCGTTTCTTACCTGCTGGGTTCTAAGACGATCGTCGCCAGTTTAGCGACTGTGTTGGTTACAATTTGGGGCCTGCGCTTGACTTATCACCTGGCTGGTCGCATAGTCAGTTCAGCTGAAGATTATCGCTATCAGGCCTACCGCCAGCAATATAAAGGCAGGCACTTTGATCTCTATTTTTTCTTTAGAATGTACCTGGTGCAATATGCCTTTAGCATTATGATTGTCTTTCCCGTGATATATCTCAATATACACGGTGCCGCTTGGCACGCGCTCAGTACAGTAGGTTTAATTGTTTGGATGATAGGCTTTTTCTTTGAGGCCGTCGGCGACGCTCAGTTGCGAACCTTTATCGGCAAATCGGAAAATAAGGGGAAGTTGATGACGACGGGATTATGGCGCTATACGCGCCACCCCAATTACTTTGGCGAAGCGACTCAGTGGTGGGGCATTTATCTATTGGCCATTTCCAACTATCAAAATTATTGGTTGATTTTTAGTCCGCTCTTAATCACAGTGCTGTTGCGCTTTGTGTCGGGGGTACCACTACTGGAGAAAAAGTATCAAGACCGCGTCGATTGGCAGGCCTATAAGGCCAAAACCAGCCCGTTTTTTCCCTGGCCGCCAAAGCGCTAAGCGGCGAGTTGTATTTTTTGCGGCGTCGCCAGCTGTCTTATTCAGCCATAAAACGGCTTAATCGCTCAGAATAAAACAGCGAGAAATTGGTGCACACCCGCTGACTAAAGTCAGCTCGGCAATTTCCGCACTGACACAGCGATAAAAAAGTTGCTGTGCAACTGTGGCCGCTCTGAACCGAACCGCTACGCAGATAATACAACGTATTTTCTGCGGAGTCGCCAGTTGTTTTATTCTATCATTTAAGATTTAATTGAT
>PDWJ01002319.1_pt1 | contig 20576 bp, 14 predicted proteins | sample 1430881 | NCBI WGS metagenome assembly PDWJ01 (sample SAMN01162460, study PRJNA174530) | Oral metagenome, whole genome shotgun sequencing project. | biome: Marine environment; feature: Marine mammal; material: Swab sample of the gingival sulcus; isolation source: swab sample of gingival sulcus... | reverse complement strand
GGTACTGAGGTGTTGATTTCAGTCAAGGACAACGGGTCGGGAATCAAAAAGAGACACCTGACCCGAATATTTGATCCTTTTTTTACCACCAAGCCCGTGGGTCTAGGTACTGGTTTGGGCCTGTCTGTGGGGTATGGCATTATTCAGCGCCACGGCGGTAAGATCACTGCGAAAAACCGGGACACGACAGGTGCAGTATTCACAATTCGTCTCCCCCTTGACGATGCAATATAGGTGAAATTTGTGAAGGAGAAATGAGATGACCGCACAAATCCTTGTGGTGGATGATGAAAAGGATATGACCCGCCTGCTTCAGAGAACTCTGGAGCCGGAGTTGGATTGCAAGGTCATCACAGCATTCTCAGGGGAGATGGCCTTGAATTTGCTGGAACAGACCGGTATCAAAGTTGACTTGGTGATCAGCGATATCCGTATGCCGGGCATGGACGGATTTGAACTGCTGGCGCAATTGAAACAAAATAGCCCAGATCTCACCGTCGTTATGCTCACCGCTTACGGCAATATCCAGTCTGCTGTTACCGCCATCAAAAAAGGGGCCTATGATTTTATTTCCAAGCCCTTTGAACAAAATGAAATTATATTTAAAATCGGCAAAGCCCTGGAGCGAAGCCGATTGCTCCACGAAAATAGGCAGCTTCAGCAGCAGGCCCAGGGGGGCGATCTTCTTCCCCTCATTGGCCAAAGTCCGGCCATGAAAAAGGTGTTTGAAAAGATATCGTTGGTAGCTGACTCTGACGTTACTGTTCTCATAACAGGGGAATCTGGCACTGGAAAAGACCTGACAGCCAGATTGATCCATAGCCTGAGTAGTCGCAAGGAAAAAGCCTATGTGCCAGTGAACTGCCCCACCATTCCTGAGCATATCCTTGAAAGCGAGTTGTTTGGCTATAAAAAAGGGGCCTTTACCAATGCGTACAGGGACAAGATCGGGCTTTTTCAAGAAGCCCACCAAGGGACCATCTTTCTGGATGAAATCGGGGATGTGGGCCCGACGATCCAGACCAAGCTATTGCGCGTCATCCAGGAAAAAGAGGTGAAGCCCCTGGGAGATAACCGGGTGGACCAGGTGGATGTTCGGATCATCGCCTCTACCAATCAGGACCTGAAGCAAAAAATCGCGGACAAAGAATTCAGGGAAGATTTTTTTTATCGACTTTCAGTGATTATCATTGAATTGCCGCCCTTAAGGGAAAGGATTACAGATGTGCCTTTGCTTTGCGATCATCTTTTGGCAAAGCACTGTGAAAAATTGGGGAAATCACCCAGGCGATTGTCTAACAATGTACTGGATCTGCTCATGAAACAATCCTGGCCGGGCAATGTGCGTGAATTGGAAAATGTGCTGGTGCAAGGCATTCTGTATTCTGAAGGCGAAATCATTCGTCGGGCCAATGTTTCTGTTCCCATAAGTGGAAGCAGTGGACAAAACACCTATGATGGCATGGATGAAGAAATAGGACAACTTCCCTACAAGGCTGCCAAAGAGCGAGTGCTCAACCAATTCAATCACGATTATATCGGAGCCATGCTCACCATGACCGGCGGCAATATTACCCAGGCGGCAAAACGCTGTGCTATGGATCGACAGGCCCTCCAACAAATTATGAAACGATATAAGATCCGTCCGGATCGTTTTCGGGGAAAATAAGGGAGAAAGGCGGTCAGGCTTTTTTGGAACGGCGAATTCGCAAGATTAAAATAGTGGAACACGGATGTCATGGCAAATACTTGGGAATAGGGATTGAAAGGGGCCTGAATAACTTAAAAGGTAAGTACTACATGGGAGGAGACCGTTCGAATATGACAATTCTAAAGCAAATACAAGAACAGCCCCTGCCTGCCGAGGAATTTGAAGTCCTGCTGAAGGCTTAATACATTAAGTTGGGTAGGCATAAAATAATCCAAGGGAAGACCATTAAAATGATAACACCGAGGATAACGGCCAACAAAAAGGGCATAATCCCCTTGAATATTTTTTCAAGGTGTACGGGTTCAGCCAGCACATTTTTGGCCACGCCGTAGACCACATAGACATTTATACCTACAGGAGGGGTGATTACGCCCATTTCTGTGACCATAACAATGATCACCCCAAACCAGATGGGATCATATCCCAATTCCATGACCACAGGAAAAAAGATAGGCACGGTGAGGGTGACAAAGGCCAGCGCATCCATGAAGCATCCCCCCAAAAAATAGATCAGGATGATGATGCCCATGACCAGAGCAGGAGACATGTTCAGGCCGCTGACCCAGCCAGCAATTTCAAAAGGAATTCGGGTAACGGCCAAAAATTTTCCAAAAATAACAGCACCTGTGATGAGCATAAGTACCATGCAGCTGGTTTGCAGTGTTTCCACTAGGGATTTAATAAACCCCTGCCAGGTCATCTGCCGACGGACAACAGCAATGATCAGGACGCCGAAGGCCCCCACAGCTGCGGCTTCAGTGGGGGTGAATAGACCGTAAAAAATGCCGCCAACAACCAATGTGAATACGGCAAGGGTTTCCCCCAGCCCCATCAAGGCCTTTATCTTTTCTCCCCAGGAGAAGGATTTCCCGGTCGGGCCCAGTGCCGGATGGTTTCGGCAGTTAAGGTAGATGGCGCCGATAAAGAGTAGCGTCACCAGGATGGCCGGCAAGATGCCAGCCACAAAAAGCTGACCAATGGATTGTTCAGTGAGGATACCGTAAATGATCAGCACTACGGATGGGGGCATGATCATGCCAATGCCGCCCCCTGAAGCAACTGCCCCTGTAGACAGTTCATCGTCGTAACCAAACCGTTTCATCTCCGGCAGGCCCACAGTAGCCATGGTGGCGGCGGTGGCCGGGCTTGAACCGCATACTGCACCAAAAGCCGTGCATGCCGTTACAGTGGCCATGGCAAGCCCCCCCCGGATCGCACCAAAGAATTTATAACCGGTATCATAGAGGCGTTTGGAAATCCCTGAGTTGAATCCCAGCTGTCCCATTAAGACAAACAGGGGGATGGTACTCAGGTCATAGGCAGAAAAGGTTTCATAGATGTTTCTGGATAAAAGGGCCAGTCCGGCCTCAGGGGAGGTCATCAGAGAAAATCCGAGACATCCTACAAGTGTCATGACAAAGGCCACGGGCATCCGGGTGGCGAACATGAAAATCATCACAACAATGCCGACAATGCCGGCCAGAATCGAGCTCATGTGATTCACTATTCCTTGGTTTTAATTAGAGTTAAGGTCGCCACAATACGTTGCACGATTGTTACGGAAAAGATCAATAGCCCCAGTGCCAGAAGAAAAACGATATAGTGGACTGGGAATTCCAGGTTCATGGATACCTCCCCGGATTGTTTCAGGTCTGCGGCATATAGGAACATTTGCCATGAGATAACGGTAAACAGTCCCAGACTCAGTATCCGGGTGAACAGTTCGATCCAGAGCCGGACCCGAAGAGGCAGCAGTCGCAAAAAAAGTTCCACACCCACATGGCCATCGACCTTGTATGTGTGAGGTAAGGCCGCGGCCACTGAAATAACGGCCAAAAATCCCACCAACTCAACAGTACCAAACAGCGGGTATTTAAAAAAGCGGCCCCCAACATCAACCACGGTAAGGAGCATTATGGCGATCAAGGATAGGCCGCCAACACCCATAAGAATTCGGGTCAGCGCGTTCTGCAAATTAAATAAATATTTCATACTTATAATCGGCTTTTGATAAAGTTCACAATGGCCTGCCCATCCAGGCCTTTTTGGGCTGCTTTTTTGATATATTTGTTAATGACCGGGGCCGCAGCTGCTACCCATTTTTTAGCTTCAGCCGCTGACTGGGGGATTACCCTCCCCCCTTTTTCCTTGAACAATGCCAGCCCTTCGCGATCTGAATCGTCCCAAGCCTTACCGTGCTTGGCGGCCCATTCCAAATTGATTTTAGAAATGATAGTTTGCTGCTCCGGTGTGAGTTTGGCCCATTTGCGTTTGTTCATGAAGACAGCAAAGGTGGTGGTGTAGGCGGTGGCGTAATTCTGCACCATGTAATGAACCACTTCTCCCAATTTCCACCCTTTATTGGATTCCATGGGATGTGCAGAGCCGTCCACGATGCCTCTTTGGAGCATCTGATAGCACGTTTTCATGCTTTTACCCACAGGGGATGCGCCGAGGGCCTTCTGGAGCTGGCCAGATGTACCGGTACTTCTAATTTTAAGGCCTTTGAGGTCTTTCAGGGTGTGGACGGCAGTATCACGGGTGTGAATGAAACCCGGACCATGGGCATGGAGAAACATGATCTGGGTGTCTTTAAATTCTTTGGGGTTAAACTGATTCAGTACGGCATTGGCCAAGGCCGTGGCCTGCACGCCTGAGGTATATCCCAAGGGTAAGTCAATGGCCGACGCTACGGGAAAGCGTCCTCTTGAATAGGCCAAAACGGTCATGCCGATGTCCGCAATGCCGTGGACGACGCCATCGTAGGTCTGGGGGGCTTTGGTTAAGGTACCGGCAGGATAGTATTGGATGACAACTTCTCCGTTGGTCCGTTTTTCAACGGCCTGACACCAGGATTCGGCCAGTTGGCTTTGAATATGAGTGGGGGGAAAAAAGTTGGCATAGCGCAATTGAATTTTTGCCCTCAAAGGTGGCGTGAATAATAGGCAACTGGCTGTTATTAAATAAAAAAACATACCAATTCGTTTCATGAAAACCTCCAATAACATGGCATCATTTACTTGTGTTGTAACCGCAGGCCGATGAATCATTCAAACTCATCTTAGCCGGGGGCAGACCGGTGTCAAGCAAAAAAGCCATTGGCCAATATTCATGGGACTAAAAACTGGTTGACGGGTCAACAATAGGGGTCTTATTCAAGCCGGATGACAACGATGCCGCCCCGACCGTAGCCAAAGGGTTTGAACAGGCCACCGTAAGCTGTGGCAAGCCCCTTGTAAAACCTGAAAAACGGCAGATTATAGGGAAGTGGCTGGCACGGATCCACGTCCAGGATGGTAACTTGTTCTGTATTTGGATCAAACCCTCCCACAGGGGAAATATGGGGAATGTTCATCTCTTTAATAAAACTGCCTTGGTCAAAATGGGCAATGATGATGCAATTGTCCTGGGTTTGGAAGGCGTTGAGGCAGGTTTTGATTTTCGCTTTTACCGCTGCGGCATCCTTACCACCCCGGGCATGGATCACGTCTACTGCGGTGTGGGGAATGGCGTAGGCAAACAGGCTGGACCGGATTACCTGGGCCAGCACATCAATGGGCAAGCCCCGGCGGCCGTTGTGGCCGTTGGGACCCATTCGTTCCTTCCAGTGGGCGGCATTGACTCGGTCAAGGAGCTGGGCTTGTGTGACCGGGCGGGCTTTCGGCCCCATGGTCCGTTCTGCCAGGGTGTTGATGGCGGAAACCACGGAAGCTACGGAACAGGAGGCTTCATGGAATTGTTTTACATGGTGACGGAACAGGCCGGCACGGAGACTGGGGCCGGTTGTATCTGATGGTGCTGGTGTGAAATAGCGGGCTTGTCCTCGTCCAAAGCAGCCGGTACGGGTCACACCGTGGTACCCATAACGCAGGGTGAGCAACGCACGGACAGCATATTTTTGGATGATGGTTATGGGCGCCATTGTTACTGTCAGCTTAAACGTTCGATATTATCGTTCCGGGATGGGGGTAACCGTTCCGCCAAGATTAACGGCCAAACCCTGATCGGTGTCGTCAAGGTAGCGGGCCATTTTTGCCAAGGCCTTCTGGTTGAATTTTATCAAATGATTCGGCGTCTCAAGGTAAAGATTATCGTTGCGTATGAACAGGGTGGTTGGGTCAAGAATGTGACGAGCCCCAGTATTAAGGATGAGAGTCAAACCGTCTGTCGGTCGGATATCCACCGCAAACACAGCGGTTTCCTCGTAAGGAAAATAAACCTTTTCCTTTTTACCGTCGTCAATCATCTGGCTTAAAAAATATCCTTGATCGTCTTTTTGAATGGAACGGTTGAAATAAGTTATGATTTTAGGATGTTCAATTCGTCCGTGTTCGTTGTGCCAGATGCCGTTGCCGTCCATGCGAAACACCGCTTTTTCCTTGGGGATCACAATGGGTTGATGCTGGGGTGCCATGGGGTTCTGCTCCTTTCATCTGAAAGACCGATTCAAACCCATTCGGTTCCTTCATGATTTGTTGTGGGCAGACCTCGGTGAAAGACCAGGTCGGCCCGTGGCCGTTATAAAGTAACATACGCATACATTTTGTCCGGCATAGCACAAAGTGAATACCTGTTCAAGATCGGATCGCGGTCTTAATAATGTTTATAAATCATATTGAAATGTGGTGCTGTTGAAGATAAAAGCACAACACGTATCCTAAAATGTGTTTACAGAGGAGATAACGAGCGTATGACACAATTGCCAAGGATTGATATGTTGCCCAGAAGTATCAGCGACACTCCTGAAACCGCCGCATTGCCGGTGGTTGAGGTGCTGGGTAAACTGGATCGGGCATTGGCGGGCCAAAAACGGGCAGTGCTCCAGGCCCCGCCCGGCGCCGGTAAAACTACTCTGGTTCCCTTGGCGCTTAAGGATCGGCCTTGGCTGAAAAATAAGACCATCATCATGTTGGAACCCAGGAGGCTGGCCGCCAGGACGTGTGCGGCCCATATGGCAAACTTGCTGGGGGAAAAGCCGGGACATACGGTAGGGTATCAGGTACGCATGGATCGGTGTATTGGCCCTGCCACCCGTATTGAAATCAATACCGAAGGAATATTGACCCGACGCATCCAATCCGATCCCGGTTTGGATGGGGTCGGGCTGCTGATTTTTGATGAATTTCACGAGCGGCATATCCACAGTGATCTGGGGCTGGCCTTTGCCTTGGAGGCGGCCGAGGTGTTCAATCCTGAGTTGAGGATTCTGGTCATGTCCGCCACCATGGATACGTCAGCCCTTTCCAAAATGTTGGATGACGCGCCCGTGATCTATTCCCAGGGCCGAACCTGGCCTGTGACCACCCATTATCTAGACACGGCGATTGCCGGGGGAAACCTGGACAGCCGATTCCAGCACCGTCCTGGTGATAAAGCAACTGAAATTTTAGGCCCCTGTTTCAGGGCTATTGTCAACGCTGTAACCGATCAAGCAGGGGATGTCCTGGTGTTTCTTCCTGGTGTTGCCCAGATCCGGGCCATGGCCAATGCCCTTGAAGATCAATACAAGGACAACGATACCATCCGCATCCATCCCTTGTATGGGAATCTTGACCCCGGTTCCCAGGCCGCTGCCATTGCACCGGCACCGAAGGGAAACCGAAAGATTGTTTTGGCCACGCCCATTGCAGAAACCTCCCTGACCATTCAGGGGGTAAAGATCGTTGTCGATTCCGGGTTAACAAATGCACCGCGGTTTTCCCCGGGTCGAGGTATGACCCAGCTCGAGACCCTTGCTGTGTCAAGGGCATCGGCAGACCAGCGCCGGGGCAGGGCCGGGAGAACAGGACCCGGGGTATGTTATCGGCTGTGGCCCAAACATGTTCATCAAGGATTAATTCCCTTTAATCGGCCGGAAATCCTCAGTGCGGATCTAACCCCACTGGCCCTGGAATTGGCCCGATGGGGGGTGGCAGACCCTTGCGAACTTAAGTGGCTGGATTTGCCGCCTAAAAATATGTTTGATGCCGCTGTTGATCTTCTCCAGCATCTCGGGGCGTTGGATAAAAACGGCCGGATTACCCCCCACGGAAAAGCCCTTACTAATGCTGGCACTCATCCAAGGCTGGCTCATATGATTATACGGGCCCAATCCATGGGGCAAGGATTTACGGCCTGCTGTCTGACCGCGCTGGCTGAAGCGCGTGATTTTGTGTCATCATCAACGGCTGCAGCAGATCCAGATGTGGGGTTGCGGTTGGAAATATTGGCGAATCTGCAACGGGGTCGGCGTCCGTCAAACGGCGCCTTTTATCCGAACCGAGCAAAAGCGATCCTATACCGTGCCAGGCAGCTGGCATCCCAATTTCGTATCAAGGACAGGGTGTTGAATATCCAGGGTGCGGGACGACTCCTGGCCTTTGCCTGGCCTGGTCGGGTGGCGAAAAAGCGATCACCAGGATCGTTGTCCTATTTGGCATCATCCGGTTCAGGGCTTTTTTTTCGGTCAGACAATGCCGTATCTGCTAAAGAGTATATGGTTGCTGTCCATGTGGATGGCAACCCGAAAAATGCGGCCGTGTTTCTGGCAGCACCCTATGATGAACAGAATTTGAAACGGGATTTCCCCGCTGCCGTTGAAACCCGGAGAAAAATATCATGGGATCGTGAAAAAGGGGCGGTGTCTGCAAAATCCCTGACCATGTACGGAAAGCTGGTTCTCAAAGAAAGTCCCTTATCGAAGCCTGATCCAGAGGAAGTTAAACGTGTCCTAATAGCTGGGATTATTCAAACTGGACTGGACTGTCTGGCGTGGTCTAAAACCACCCAGAGCTTCAGGCATCGGGTAACATTTCTTAGACATCTGGATGATGCGACATTTAACAAACTCACTGATTTGTCGGACACGGCCTTATCTGGGACCCTTGAAACATGGTTGGGACCTTTTCTTCAGGGGGTTACCTCATTGAGCGGGGTCATGCCTTCGGACCTGGATGGGGCAATTCGCGGATTGTTTTCCTGGGAACAACTACAGCTGGTAGATGCTCAGGCCCCCACCTATATCCGTGTGCCTTCAGGTTCACGAATTCCGATCCGTTACAGCGAAGAAAATGGCGAATCAATATCACCTGTACTTGCGGTTAGAATCCAGGAGATGTTCGGTCTGACAACCCATCCGGCCATTGCCCGGGGACAGGTTCCCTTGACACTGCATCTGTTATCTCCCGCCTCTCGGCCGGTGCAGATTACCCGTGATCTTACCAATTTTTGGGATAACACCTATAAAGAGGTAAAAAAAGATTTAATGGGACGGTATCCCAAGCATTATTGGCCTGATGACCCCAAAAAAGCAGTGCCTATGGCTAGGGCAAAATCCAGTAAAAACGATCGACGTTGACGCTTTCCAAAAGGTGCATGTAAAATCTTTCTTTACAAGGCACTGGAATAGGCTTAATATACTCATCACATCGTTAATTGTTTAGGTCTGGATATATTCTGAATTCCGGGAATCGTGATCAAAAATCATACGATAAAAGTTGTATGGTACCCATTGTCCTGTTGATATTGACGTTTTTTATTCTGTTCGCTTATCGGCAAAAACGAATAACGTCCGTTACGGTGCATTTCTATTTTTATCGACTGGATACGACCCGATCTTGAATCGGTCATCATTGGTCCGGTTCGGGGTGCTATGGGTGGAGAAAATACAAACGCATGATGGAGGTTCAACATGCAGGCTGATCCTATAAAAGTACTTGTGGTGGATGATGAGCAAGCCATCCGCCAAAGTTTTTCTTATTATTTAGAAGACCAGGGATATGAGGTGATTACCGCAGAAAACGGGCGGGTTGGATTAGAACTTATGGTTTCTGAGCAGCCTGATTTGGCCCTACTGGATCTGCGAATGCCCGAGATGGACGGACTTGAATTGATTCAGCAGAGCAAAAAGGTGCTGCCTAATACCCCAATGATCGTCATATCTGGTGCGAATCGTATTGGCGATGTGGTAAGCTCTTTGAAATACGGAGGATGGGACTATATCGAGAAACCGGTTCAGGATTTGTCCATTTTGGGTTATGCCGTGAAAAAAGCCTTGGAAAAGGCAAGGCTGATTCGGGAAAATATGGAATACCAGGCCAAGCTGGAGCAGATGGTTCAGGAGCGGACCAAGGAGTTGGAGACCGTTAACGCTAATCTTTCGCATATCAACACCAGGTTGCGAAAAATCGTTAAAACCACCCAGGGAATGACATGCTGCCAGGAGATAACTCAATTGTCAGAAAAAATTCTAAAGGAATTTGCATCACACATGGGGGCTTCTGGCGGCAGCCTCTACCTGTTGGAGGATGGCTGTCTCAAGCTAAAACATGTTTTGGATCCGGGACATGCGTCCCCGGTCATTGATTTTCCTCTTGATGAAAACACGGTGATAGGGAAGGTCATGAAAACAGGTCAGCCAGTTTTGGTTCGGGATATCAATAAGATGCCGGAATTGACCCCTAGCTCCTGGGACGGATATGGTGACGGCTCTGCCCTGGTATTTCCAATTATGGATCACAGCGGTGTGCCGGTGGGAGGCATTACACTGCACAGCAAAAATGAAGCGCCTTTTGTGGAACAGGATAAGGAGATCGGCTCGATTCTCGCGTCCTATTCCTGTGAGACCTTGAAGGCTGTTCAAGCCTTTGAGGCGGTAAAGAAAAGCGAACAGCAATACCGGACACTGTTTGAGAAGTCCAATGACGCTATTTTTGTTGTCGATCGGCATTCTGGTCAATATATAGATGCCAACCGGGCCGCAGAAGAAATGTTGGGCCGTCCCCTTCGTGACTTGAAACAACGATATGTTTTTGATGCAATATCTAATTATACGGATTTTACTAGCAGTATCGGGGACACTGCAGTGGATCTTGGCATTTTGGAATTCCAACGTCCCAATGAAACGATAAGGTCCGCCCAGGTCAGTTGTATTCCGTTTGATATGCAAACATTTATCTGCATTGCAAGGGATATCACTCAGGACCTGGAGATGGAGAAGCAGCTGCAGCAATCTCAGAAAATGGAAGCCATCGGCACCCTGGCGGGGGGAATCGCCCATGACTTTAATAATATTCTTTCGGGCATTTTTGGATATGCCCAGCTGGCAGAGATGAATATAAGAAACCCAGATGCTTTAAAGCAAAACCTTGAACAATTATTTAAAGGTGCCCAACGGGCTGGGGACTTGGTACAGCAGATCCTCACTTTCAGCCGTCAGACCGAACATAAATTAAAACCGTTGAAGATTTATCTTATCGTAAAGGAGACGGTTAAATTCTTACGTTCAACCATCCCAGCCAGTATCGAGATTCGAGAAGAGGTCAGCAGTAAAAGCATCGCCATGGCTGATACCACCCAGATTCATCAAGTTATCATGAATTTATGCGCCAATGCATCTCATGCCATGTCTGGTGCTTTCGGCGGGGTGCTGACCATTTCTTTAGATGATGTGGCGCTCAAGGCCGATGAGATCCCGAACGGATGCAATCCGGGCACATATATCCGATTGAAGATCCAGGATACAGGCATTGGCATCCCAAGTGATATTCTAAACCGCATTTTTGACCCTTATTTCACCACTAAGGAGATCGGTCAAGGCACTGGCCTTGGACTGGCAGTGGTAGGCGGTATTGTCAAAAAGCATGCCGGGTTTATTACGGTGGAGAGTACCGAGGGTGAGGGGGCTGCCTTCAGTGTCTTTTTTCCGGTGCCCAATGAAATCTCCTATAGATCCTTTGGTGGAAACGGCTCCAGAATTGCTGATAACGATGTAGCTGAAGGGTCTGAGCGGATTATGTTGGTGGAAGATGAGTCCACCATACTGGAGGCGCAAAGAGGCATATTGGAACAGTTGGGGTATAAGGTGTCAAGCTACAAAGACGGGAAGGCAGCTCTGGCGGCTTTTGAAGTGGATCCCGACCGATATGATCTGGTCATCACAGATATGACTATGCCTAGGATGAACGGGGATGAACTCTCCCGTAGTATTTTGTCAATTAGAAAAGAGGTGCCCATTATTCTGTGTACGGGGTACCATGAAACATATACCAAAGAGACGGCCTTTGCCGAAGGTATCTGGGAATATCTCCAAAAACCGGTGACAGGAAAGGAGTTGGCTCGGGTCATTCGCGCAGCATTTGCCATAGCAGGTCAAAATACTACTACCGTCTCAGTGGAAGGAATAAACAATGCCTCAGTGGCATAGTTCCCCTATCTGTAAGGCTCTGGATCAATTCTCGAAAATGATGTTTGCAATCTGTACTGTTGGTCCGATAGTTACGATATCAAAAAAACTGGAACAAAGCGCTTGAAGTAGCGAACCAGGTGTTTACTGAGCCTGGTTTACCCATGGACGATATAGCGCACGAACTATTAGTTTTTTTTCTTAATGTAAAATTTATAGTTGGGGGATGGAGTCGTCCCCCAACAGGAGTTGATATTTTTTTAGGCCGCCCAAGGCGTTAGCGGATGGCTTTCATGGTGCCCATATATCCCCGTAGTTTTTTACCCACCATCTCGACGGAGGTGTTGCGGATCGCTTCATTGACCTGGATGAGGCGGATGTTGTCACAGCCATTATCAGAAATATCCAGTCCTTTACCGATGACATCGGTGTCAATCGTTTTCATAAAGTCGGCCAGCATGGGGACGGCTTTATGGGCAAAGAGATAGCAGCCGTATTCGGCTGTATCTGAAATCACCACATTCATTTCATACAGTTTTTTTCGAGCGATGAGATTGGCAATCAGTGGTGTTTCATGGAGGGATTCGTAGTAGGCGGATTCTTCAATGATACCTGCGGAGACCATAGTGTCATATGCCAGTTCAACCCCTGCCTTGATCATGGCAACCATGAGGATACCATTGTCAAAGTACTCCTGTTCAGGGATCGGTGCATCCTGGCAGGTGGCATTTTCAAATGGTGTTTCCCCGGTTTCAGCCCGCCATTTTAGCAGGTTGGCATCTCCTGCAGCCCAGTCTTCCATCATCGTTTTGGAAAAATTTCCGGTCATGATGTCATCCATATGTTTGTTAAACAGCGGGGTGAGGATTTCCTTGATGGACTCGGATAGGTCAAAGGCCTTGATTTTTGCCGGATTGGACAGGCGGTCCATCATATTGGTGATCCCGCCGTGCTTGAGGGCCTCGGTCACAGTTTCCCAACCATATTGTACCAGCTTGGCCGCATAACCTGAATCAATGCCTTTTTCGATCATCTTGTCGTAGCACAAAAGGGATCCCATCTGAAGTACACCGCAAAGAATGGTCTGCTCTCCCATAAGATCGGATTTAACCTCTGCCACAAACGAGGAGTGAAGCACGCCAGCTTTGTGACCACCAGTCCCGGCAGCGTATGCTTTTGCCAGTTCCAGGCCTTCACCCCGGGGATCATTTTCCCGATGGACGGCGATGAGGGTGGGAACACCAAAGCCTCTTTTATATTCTTCCCGGACTTCTGTGCCGGGGGACTTGGGAGCAACCATGATAACAGTGAGATCTTTTCTAATCTGCATTCCCTCTTCAACGATGTTGAAACCGTGAGAGTAGGATAGACATGCATCCTTTTTCATCAGAGGCATGACCGCTTCGATAACGTTGGTGTGCTGCTTGTCCGGCGTGAGGTTGATGACCAGGTCGGCGGTGGGTAGCATGGTTTCATAGGTCCCCACAGCAAATCCGTTTTCTGTTGCATTTTTCCAGGACTGCCGCTGTTCCTTGATGGCAGCTTCCCTGAGGGTATAAGAGACATCCAGACCGGAATCCCGTAGGTTCAATCCCTGGTGAAGACCCTGAGCACCGCAGCCCACGATGACGATTTTTTTGCCTTTTAATGCATCTACGCCATTGAATTCCGATGCATCCATAAATCTGCATTGTGACAGTTCTTCCAGTTGAAGTCGTAAAGGGAGGGTATTGAAATAATTGGTGCCCATCATTTGTCTCCTTAAAATTTAAAATTAGTTAGAATACCATCTGTCATGCAACATGACGTAAATTTTTTGTTGCGTCAAATGAATCATCTGCAATATTATATTGTAAAAATTGGGATAATTTATTAGAAACAAAGGGAAATAATAAGGTTTTATACCAAAGAACGATGACAACTTCATGGTTCTTTGATGATGGATTGTGGGTATACCTCAATAAATGATCCGGTTGCCCATACAAATTTTAGAGGTACCATGGATATCCGGACACTGGAATTATTCCGGCATTTAAGCAACTCCCTTCATTTTACCCGCACCAGCCAGGCCTGTCATATTTCAGCATCGGCCCTGAGCCGGGTGATCCAGCGTGTGGAATCCGAAGTCGGGGAAAAATTATTTTTCCGGGATAACCGCTCTGTGGAGCTGACTTACGCGGGAATGGCGTTTAAGAAATATGCCGAAGATGTGCTGGGCCGGTGGGACCGGCTCCAGGGAGAGTTATCCGAAGATGAGGTGCTTCAGGGTGAACTTTCCATTTACTGCTCGGTAACGGCTGCTTATTCTATTTTACCTGAAATCATCACCCGGTATCGGGCGGTCCATCCCCAGGTGCAGATCCGGTTGCACACGGGTGATCCGGCCCGTTCCATCGGTAGGTTAATGAACCGGGATGCCGATGTGGTCATTGCTGCCCTGCCGGCCAAGTTGCAGACGTCTCTTGATTTTTTAACTATGGCTGAAAGTCCTCTGGTGTTCATCGCATCCAACCGGTATCCTGAGGTCGTGATTTGGGATGATAAAGAGATAGACTGGGAAAAGACGCCCATGATTCTGGCAGATACCGGGCTAAGTCGGGAGCGACTGGACCTTTGGTTTGCCCGGAATAAATTGGTACCCAACATCTATTCCAGAGTGGATGGCCATGAGGCCATACTGGCCCTGGTTAACCTGGGGTGCGGCGTGGGGCTGATACCCAAATTGGTTTTGGATAAAAGCTCCTTGGCAAAGGAGATGCAGATTATTCCGGATACACCAGAGCTAGATCCTTATGAAATCGGGCTTTGTACCCGAAAAAAAAGTCTGGACAATCCAAGGATAAAAGCGTTGTGGGAGATTGCATCCCGGGTTTGAGGCTCTAAACAATGAGATTGACTTTGGTTAAGGCATATGGATGATATGTGATTGTTTTTGGAGGGGTGTCAGAGAAGCGCGTGGAACAATAAGAATATATCACAATCCCTTTTTACGGTTAAAGAACTTAATTTAAAATTCCGATGGGGTATACTATCGTAAAAAGAAAGGAATGATAATGGTTTCAATACATACAAATCAACTGGCAGGGGGCGCTGTGATGTTTGGTTCAAAGTATGCGGCATCGGCTTTAAACCAAAGTAAAAAGACAGCCCATGTTCAGGTCGGCAGTGAATTCATTCGGTTTGGTACTCAAATTCAGACTGACTTTCGGCAGACGATAGATGCACAACATGCTGTTTTTCGGTGTGACCCGTTGGACAACACGGATATCGTCGGTTTGACCCGTGGCGAATTACCTGATTTTGATCTTTCACCCGAAACGGCCAAATCCCTCGTTGGACCTGATGACTATTTTGGCGTGGACAAAACATCCCAGCGGATAGCAGATTTTGTGCTTGATGGGGCACAAGATGATATTGAATTATTAAAGGCTGGACGCGAAGGTATTCTGAAGGGATTTGGAGAAGCAAAAAAAGCATGGGGTGGCGCGTTGCCAAAAATTTCCTATGACACATTGGAAAAAAGTCTGGCCGCCATTGATGAAAAAATTGAGTCGCTTGGCGGGTCCATTGTGGATCTTTCAGCATGAATGCGTTCCATCACATAAAATTCAGGCGCATTTTGGTGCTGACACTGATTGCGCTGCTGGGGCTTCTAACCGAGGCCGAGAGCGCGTCAACCATCGCCGTTCAGGATAGTCTTGGAAATCGCATTGAGCTGACACATCCCCCCCAAAGAATCGTCTGCCTGGTGCCGTCTGCTTCTGAAATTTTAACGGCAATTGGTGCAGAAGACCAGCTGGCCGGGGCAACCTATCATGATCTGACCCTGAAGGGGGCTGACAATCGGGGGCTGATCGGTGGGTTTTTCAACCCCTCACTGCCCCATATTAAACGCCTTGATCCAGATCTGATCATTGCCTCGCCCCTTCATCAAAAGAGACTTCAAGAGGCAGCCCTGGATGAGATACCAGTCTTTTTTTATGAAACCGGGCGACTGGATGACGCCTGGACGTTAATGACTGCCATGGGAAAGATTTCAGGCCATCAGGATGAGGCGGCTGCCCTGGTTAAAAAAAATAAAGACGAACTGGCCCACATCCGTGCCAAGCTTGCCAAAGCCGGGGTAACCCCCAAACGTGCGATCCGGCTCATGGGCCGGGACAGCATCATGACCCCGGGCAATGACAGTTTTCAAAATGACATGATCCGGGCCGCCGGCGGGATTGCTCCGAATTTTGTGGCCCCGGGGAAAATTGTGACGGTGACTCAGGCGCAGTGGATGGCATTTGATCCGGAATTGATTTACGGATGTGGACCGGATAAGGCTGCGGCAGAACAATTTTTTTCCAGGCCCGGCTGGAAAGATGTCAGTGCAATCAAAACCCATCAAATTTATTATCTACCCTGTGAGTTGACCTGCAGGGCATCAGCACGGGTATCTGGGGTTGTGGCGTATCTTTCCTCTATGATGTATCCTAATGAATTTGGCGATGAAAAGAATTTTGTTCATCCTGTTTCCCAAATATCTCAGCGCCCCTTGGATTTGGCGACACTAAAAGGGGAAAGCAAGGCGCCCGTAGTGCTGCCCGATTACGTCAAATCAGCTACCATGGTTCATTCCCATATATTTGATTTTCAGAACAAAACACTTGTCATCGATCTGAAGCCGCCCATGACAGTGGTTTCCACCCTGGAAGGCCAGCGGGACAACATCACCACTGTGGGTAACCATTACTCTCCGCCCCCTACATGGTTGCCGGGCCATTCCCGGGGTATAGAGGATATTCGCCGGGCAGTGTTAAGGGCTATCGGTCGGGAAAAGGATCATACAGCGTTTCTGATGACTGGGGCAGACATGGACGATCTTTGTGTGAATACCTTCTCTTTTAAGGAGATGCAGGTGACGGCCCTGGTGACGGCTGGCGTGGTGTCTAACGCCATGCGTATGGGCGAAGACACGGGGCTTTGGTATGAACCGGGCACCATTAACATCCTTATTCTGACCAACATGAAGCTCAGTGCCCGGGCTATGACACGGGCCATTATCACAGCCACTGAGGCCAAGAGCGCGGCCCTGCAAGATTTGGACATCCGTTCCGCATATACTGGGAAAACCAATCTGGCGACAGGAACCGGTACCGATAACATCCTGGTGGTCCAAGGCACAGGCCCTCCCATTGATAATACCGGCGGCCACAGCAAGATGGGAGAGCTCATTGCCAAAGCAGTAAATGCTGGGGTAAGGAGCGCCATTAAACGGCAGAATGGCCTGGTATCACGCCGCCATGTGTTCCAGCGGCTGGAAGACAGAAACATCAGTGTCTATCAATTGGTATCTGGTGCTCAATGTGATTGCCAGGGCGCAAACAATGCAATGTCAGCCATGGTGGAACAATTGTTGCTATCGTCTGAATATTCGGGGTTTCTGCAAGCTGCCTTGAGCCTCAGCGATGCGTGGGAAAGGGGCCAAATTAGTGATTTGACATCTTTTGACCTTTGGTGCGGCCAAGTGGCGGCAAAGATTGCCGGGCAGGATTGTGTCAGGGTCAAAGCCCTGATCACTGATGACACGGTGCCGCTGGTGATCAGAAAGGCTCTTGACGCCATAATGACCGGTGCCCGTATCCGAATGGGGGATACCATAGACGAATATAGTGAAAAAAAATAACCCGTGTTTCTGAAGCGTTGTCCAAGACAGTGGAAGGATTTTATTAAATCGGATGGTTTGATCATCATTAGTTGCCATAACCTGGGATCTTCCACCTAAAAGTTGTCATGTTTTCGTCCAAGCGCTATGTATCGCTACCTAATTTGCAGGATCAATACGATATATTGGTGCAGGTATCTTTTCGGTGGTCACAAAGAGTGCCCCGGTTTGATGATCAATGCACAGTGCTTCCCTTTGGATCAATTCTCCTGTTTCAGGCAAGGGCAAGAGGATGGCGGTTGGCGGTGTGTTAAACGCATCCTGCCAGGTTTGGCATTGTTGCCGGTTAAAAAGGTATGCGTGTGTGTAGGACAGGATTACTAACGTGCATCCATTGGATGATAGCGCCATGGATGTTGGTTGATATCGATTATACATAAGGTCAAAAGGGATTGGCTTTGGCAGGGTCGTGAGCCGGGCCACAAATTTTGCAGTATATACAATGTCTTTTGGCGGAAAGATCAAGGGCAGTTGGTAAAGTATGGGATATTTGTCTCTCTTGCTGAGTAGCAGGATTCTTTTGGCGGTATCTACAGCCACGGATTCACAGTCTCTGGGACCGTTATCATACTTGAATTTCATCTGCCACCAGTCCGTGATGGGATGTCCGCCTCTGGCGGCCGTGAGGGCTGGCTCCGGAATAAAAATTAGAGAACACTGATGCCGTCTGGCTTTGTTATCTCCCACATCCGCAATAACCAGATAGTCGATTGCGTTATGAGAAAACCCGGACATATCTTCCCAGTCGGTATTTTTTATGCCTTTTAACGGGAAGTCAGCCATGAGGGTGCCGTTGGGCCGGACAGCATACAGTGTCGGTGCATTGCCACTGTCATTAACCATCCATAAGATATGGGCATTCTTCCGGGATGCCGCAACACCTGATACCTCTCCCAAGACCCTGTTGGTTATGACCCCTGTTTTCTTTGCCGTTTTGTAATTTAATACCTGTGCTGTTGAACAACATATTGTTTGGGGCAGAATAAACGTGCAATATAGAATCAAGATTACTGAAACTAGGGCTGAATGTAATCGAATTTTCATCTGTTTTGTGTGAAAGCGCGATGGGGCCTTTCATAACTTGCCGTGAGGAAACTGCAGTATAAAAGACCCGGTTTGCGCCCTTAGGCTGCTATTTGAAATCAATAATCCAGAGAAGATACCTCAAGGGCATGTTTCTGGATGAAATTACGGCGGGGTTCGACTTCTTCTCCCATGAGCAGCGTGAAAATCTCGTCGGATTTTTCCGCATCTTCAATATCTACTTTCAGCATGATCCGTTTTTCTGGATTCATGGTGGTTTCCCACAGCTGGTCGGCATTCATTTCACCCAGGCCTTTGTATCGCTGGATGTTGATCCCTTTTTTCGCCTCAGCCATGATAAAGGTATGCAGTTCTTCTAGGTTGCCCAGGGTATTGACTGTTTTAGCATCGGCCTGTTTAGAATAAACGGCAAAGGGTGGGCAGTCTTTATCCTTAATTTTGTCATAGGCGATACGCATTCTTTGATAATCCGCTGTGGCAAGGATTTCCCGACCTACCCTGAGAAGTTTTGTATGACCCTTTTTATCTAAAATATCCATTTCGTAAATGCCGCGCTCCGCGTCAAATTCAATTTGTCCGGCCGTGTATTTATCCCCAGAAAGCTTAGCGGTCAACGCTTCAAGGTTCTGACGGTCTTCCAGAAATATTTTAGAGCTTACCCCTTCACTGATCAGGATAAAAAGCAAATTCGTATCAAAATCCCGGCGGCGCAGAATCGTAAGCGCATGGAAGTAAGCGTTCATATCCTGTAGAAACTGATATAACGCGTCTTCGGACAATGGCGTCTGTTTCATTGCGGCTTCATCATCTGGTGCGTTAAGCACAAGGTTCTTCTGGGACGCAATTCTTTGAACCAGGTAATTGGCATACTCCTCTTCATTTTTCAGGTACACCCCGCTTTTTCGGGATCCCACCCTGAACAGCGGGGGTTGGGCGATATATAGATATCCTTTGGCGATCAGATCCGGCATCTGGCGGTAGAAAAAAGTGAGTAAAAGTGTACGGATGTGGGACCCGTCCACGTCAGCATCTGTCATGATAACGACTTTGTGGTAACGGATTTTTTCTATGTTAAATTCTTCACGCCCCGCACCGGTGCCCAGCACCGTAAAAATATTTTTTATTTCATCGCTTCTCAGGATCTTATCAAACCTGGCCTTTTCTACATTAAGGATTTTCCCTTTAAGCGGTAGAATTGCCTGGAAACGACGGTCACGGCCCTGCTTGGCGGAACCGCCTGCAGAATCACCCTCCACCAGGAACAGTTCGCGTTCTGCTGGGTCAGCATATTGGCATTCAGCCAGCTTACCGGGAAGAGAGGAATCTAAAAGCGTGCCTTTTTTCCGGGCCAGTTCACGGGCACGCTTGGCCGCATCTCTGGCGCGGGCCGCATCTACGGCCTTTGCAATGATCTTTCTGGCTACCCCGGGATTTTCTTCCAGGTATTCTGCCAGTTTTTCATTGAGCAGGGATTCGACAATCCCCTTCACTTCATTATTTCCAAGTTTGGTCTTGGTCTGCCCTTCAAACTGTGGTTCCATGAGCTTAACTGAAATGATGACCGCTAGTCCTTCCCGCATATCATCCCCGCCTATCTTAATATTCTGCATATTTTTAGGCAGATTGTTATTCCCGGCAATGTAGGCGTTAACGGTACGGGTTAAGGCCGCTTTAAAGCCCGACACATGGAAACCACCTTCTATGGTGCGAATATTATTCGCAAAGGAATAGAGCTTTTCCTTAAACGTGTCATTATACTGAATGGCCAACTCGATTTGAACTTCCTTTTTGTCCCCTTCAATATGAATAGGGTCATGCAGGGCCGTCGTGGAACGGTTCAAATATTCTACAAATGATACAATCCCCCCCTCATAACAAAAATCATCCTTTTGGGCAGAGCGTTCATCTTCGATGACAATTCTTATCCCTTTGTTCAAAAAGGCCAGTTCACG
>PDWJ01002318.1_pt1 | contig 20578 bp, 16 predicted proteins | sample 1430881 | NCBI WGS metagenome assembly PDWJ01 (sample SAMN01162460, study PRJNA174530) | Oral metagenome, whole genome shotgun sequencing project. | biome: Marine environment; feature: Marine mammal; material: Swab sample of the gingival sulcus; isolation source: swab sample of gingival sulcus... | reverse complement strand
AAAATAAAGCAGTAATTACATAATTAAAAAAACAGAGTCGAAAATTTTTTGACTCTGTTTTTTTATTGTCGGATTTTATCAAAAAAAAAGGTGTTGATGCAAAAAAATATTAATTTTGTTTATATTAATTTTTTAAAATATGAAAAAGGTCGCATACATACATATAATTGCATTTGTTTTATATTTATTCTTTTTTGCGTGCAAACCCCAGTCCCCAACGGCACCGGATTTTCCGCCCCATGAAGAACTTTCAATGGATTTTACATATTTTACGCCGCCGCCGGATACTTTAGCTAATTACGCTCGAGCCTATCAAAGAGTTTCGGCATGGAAAAATATTTTATCCGATTCTTTGGACATCTATAATAAATTTATGGCTGTTATTGCGCCCAAAAAAGCCATATATCAAGATAAAGATACCTGGCTAATAAAAGGAACATATCTTGATGAGGACAAAAAATATGAACTGAATTTTTTTGAAATTGTTCGCTCGGATTCGGTAGAAACTAAATTATTTATTTCACGAGATTCAAGTTATAATAATTTACTGTTGTTTGAGGGCTATTTCTTCCCCGAATTAGCTTCGGGTTATAGGCAAATAAATAAACCCGATACCGGCAATACGGTACAAAAAAATATAAAAATTGAATGGCATTTTTTTCCGAATGAAAAAAAAGAAGTGAAATATACCAATGAATACTTAAACAGCAGCTTAAACGGAGATTATTTCTTGTTCAAAAATACGGATGAAAGTGTTTTTATTAATATTTTTGAGAAATCAAGCGACAATTATATATACATCGAATACAATGAAAGCAGTCTTGAAGGACGTATACTTGATTTTGCATTTTTCGGCGATTCGGTTTGGCATTGTTGGAATGCTCAAAAAACGGATATAGATTGTTCCGAATAAGTCTCGAAATTCGGCTTAAAAAGTTGTTTTCATTTTTACGTGCATTTTTAAAAAAGGTGCATTCATTTGGAATTCCGCATCTTCATAAGAGGGTTTAAAAAGAACTTTTTTGTTTCCGGAAAATCCGTAAGGCTCAATAGGGAAGCCTATTTTTGCCCTGTCAATACGTCCGTTGTTGTTCTCGTCATGAAATAATGCGGCAGCATAGCTCCCATAGGGCAAATCTTTAAAAAGTACAAAAACCGGTTTTGTACTTGCTTTTATTTCTTTTTTGGCATATATGTTTTTCAAGTCTTTTAAGAAAAATTCTTTTTGATTTTCTCCGTATAAGACCACTTTAACCGTTCCTTTGTCGGAAGGAATGTCGGTAATAAACATTTTTAAAGTTCCGGTTTGCGAAAATCCGGAAAAAAAGAGCAGGGTGAAAAATATTGTCCAAATTGTTTTTTGCATTTGTTTATATTTTATATGTTATTAAAGTCTGTCAAATTATATTTTAAAATTTTTATTTTAAATAGCTTATTCGTAAATAATCGGTTTAAAAATAAGCACAATGAAGTATTTTTGGTGTTTTCTTACCGGAGATTATTTAAAGGTATTAACCGCCTTTCTTATTTTAACTAATCTCGAAAGCAGTTTTTCCGCTTCGCTTAATTGCAACATATTGGCTCCGTCAGATTTTGCCTTTGCAGGCTTTGGATGTGTCTCCATAAAAATGCCGTCTGCTCCGGTTGCAATTGCCGCTTTACCAATGGTTTCAATCATTTCGGGCTGTCCGCCGGTAACCCCGCCGCTTTGATTTGGCTGCTGCAAAGAGTGTGTAATATCAACAATTACCGGACAGTTATTTTCTTGCATAATCGGAACAGAACGAAAATCAACGATTAAATCGCCGTAACCGAACATGGTTCCTCTGTCGGTCAGCATAATATTTTTATTTCCGTTTTTATAAACTTTCTCGGCAGCAAATTTCATTGAACCGGCAGCCATAAATTGCCCTTTTTTAATATTAATGACTTTTCCGGTTTTTGCGGCAGCCTCAAGCAAATCGGTTTGACGAGAAAGAAAAGCGGGTATTTGCAGAATATCAATATCAAAATCGGCTGCTTTTTGCGCATCTTCTGGTAAATGTATATCGGTAACAATCGGAATATTAAAAGTTTTTTTGATATTTTGTAATATGCCGAGTGCTTTTTCGTCGCCGATGCCGGTGAAAGAATCAAGACGCGACCTGTTTGCTTTTTTAAATGAAGCTTTAAAAACATAAGGAATTTTTAATTTGTCGGTAATCTTGATTAAATGCCGGGCAATTTCAAGCATATTTTCTTCGCTTTCGACCACGCAAGGACCTGCAAGCAAAAAGAAATTATCGGATTCGGTATGTCTTAAGTTTTTTATATCGGGATACATTTTATTTATATTTATTTTTCCAACGTTTTTGCATTAATTGTTTTGCTTTTTCTTCGGCAGCATTGTTTTGCGGATTATAGAGTTTGGTTCCGCTTATTGGTTCCGGCAGAAATTCTTGTTCCGTGAAATTGCCCGTATAAGAATGAGCATATTTGTAATCTTTGCCGTATCCGAGTTCTTTCATTAATTTTGAGGGTGCATTCCTCAGATGCAAAGGAACCGGGAGGTTGCCGGTTTTTCGCACAAAATCCATGGCTGTATTAATGGCTTTATAAGCCGAATTGCTTTTAGGCGAGTTTGCCAAATAAATGGTGGCTTCGGAAAGGATAATACGTGCTTCGGGGTAGCCGATTACGGTAACGGCATTAAAGCAATTATTCGCCATCAGCAAGGCATTCGGGTTGGCTAAGCCGATGTCTTCGGCAGCCGAAATGACCAATCTTCGGGCAATAAATTTTAGGTCTTCGCCACCTTCAATCATACGAGCCAGCCAATAAATTGCCGCATTCGGGTCGCTTCCGCGAATTGATTTTATAAAAGCCGAAATAATGTCATAATGCATTTCCCCGTTTTTATCGTAAACGGCAGTTTCGGTTTGCAATGCTTCCGTAACCGCTTTATCGTTTATGCGAATGACTTCTGCTCCGGCAGATGAATATACGACAAGTTCAAGGATGTTATACAATTTTCGGGCATCGCCTCCGGAATGCAAGAACAAGGCATGCGTTTCTTCCACCTTTATTTTCAGTTTTTTTAATTCCGTATCGTTTTCAAGCGCATTGTTCAACAGTTCTTGCAAGTTCGAAATATTCAAAGGCTGCAAAACATATACCCGACATCTGGACAACAAAGGAGATATTACTTCAAAGGAGGGGTTTTCGGTGGTTGCGCCTATCAGCGTAATTACGCCTTCTTCAACGGCAGCGAGCAAAGAATCTTGTTGCGATTTGCTGAAACGATGAATTTCATCAATAAAAAGAATGGGGTTGGGGCGCGAAAAGAAAGCCTGACTTTGTGCTTTTTTTATAACTTCTCGTACATCTTTCACGCCGGAACTCACGGCACTTAGGGTATAAAAAGGTCGCTCCAATGTGGCGGAAATTACTTTTGCAAGGGTTGTTTTGCCCACGCCGGGCGGTCCCCAAAGAATGAATGAGGGTAAGTTTCCCGTTTCAATAATGGTACGCAAAATTTTCCCCTTTCCGACAAGATGTTCTTGCCCGACATACCCGTCTAATGTTTTGGGTCTAAGCCGTTCTGCTAATGGTAAATTTGAAATAAGCTTTGTTTTTTGGGAACAAATATAATTATTTTCAACCGAAAGTCGAAATAAAGAAAAAGGACTTGTGCAAGCCCCCTTTCTTTGATTTTTATTATTTTTTTATCGCACTAATTCCGGGCAAATTTTTGCCTTCGAGAAATTCCAGCATGGCACCGCCTCCGGTGGAAACATAGCTTACTTTGTCTTCCAAATGATATTTTTTGATTGCGGCAACCGAATCGCCTCCGCCTACTAATGTGTAGGCTCCGTTTTGGGTTGCTTCAACTAAGGCTTCGGCAATTTTTATCGTACCTTTGGCAAACTTGGGCATTTCAAAAACTCCTGCGGGACCGTTCCACAAAATCGTTTTGGAACTTTTTATAATATCGGAAAACAGTTTAATTGTTTTGCTGCCTATATCCAAGCCCATTTGACCGCTTTTAATTTGGTCAACGGCGGTTTCTTCGGTATGAGCATCTTCGGCAAATTTGTCGGCATTGACGCTGTCAAGAGGCAAGACTAAATTAACCCCCAGCATTTCCGCTTTATTGATAAGTTCTTTTGCCATGCCGAGATAGTCGTCTTCGACCAAAGAAGAGCCGATGTTTCCTCCCTGTGCTTTGATAAAAGTGTAGGTCATGCCGCCGGCAATAATTAAATTATCAACTTTCTCAAGCATTTTTTCTATCACAATAATTTTTGACGATACTTTTGCGCCTCCGAGAATTGCCGTAAAAGGTTTTTCATGTTTGTTAATAACTTTTTGCAAATTGCTTAGTTCTTTTTCCATTAAAAAACCAAACATTTTTTCGGTGGGGAAAAAGTCGGCAATAATTGCCGTAGAGGCATGTGCCCGGTGTGCGGTACCGAAAGCATCATTTACATAAACATCGGCAAGATTTGCCAGCTTTTCGGCAAAGTTTCTGTCGCCTTTTTTTTCTTCCGAATAGTACCGCAGGTTTTCCAATAAGAGAATTTCACCGTTTTTTAATGCGTCGGCTTTTTTTTTAGCCTCTTCTCCAATGCAATCATCGGCAAAAATGATGTTTTTCCCGGTTAGTTTGGAAAGTTCCGGAATAATATGTTTTAATGAAAATTTTTTTTCTTTGTCTTTTGGTCTTCCCAAATGCGACATTAAAATCAGTTTTCCGCTTTCGGATATTTTTTTTATGGTGGGCAAAGCTGCCAGAATACGAGTATTATCGGTAACTTCAAAAGCATCGTTTAAGGGTACGTTAAAATCGACTCTTACAATTACTTTCTTGTCTTTAAAGTCATAGTTATTAATGTTCTGCATGATATATTTTTTTTGATGAATAGTTCTAATAAGAATATCTATGCAAAAATAATATACTTTTACATCTATATTGCATCATATAAGAAAAACTTCTGAATTTAAGCCGGGTAATAATTTCATAGAACTAAACTCTCAAGTTATTTTTATGCAGAATCTTAATATTTTTGAAAAATTTTCAGTTTTTGCTTCTTCAATCGTAAAGTTAGATTTTTGATTTTACTTTTAAAAAATTTTGAAATTTTATGCTTAATTCGAATTTACTATTTGTCTGTTAATACTTTGGTTTCTGCTTGATGGGATACGCTTGAAGCAGAAATATTATCACACAAATAAATATTCAAAATTAGTGAATATAAAATTAATTTTTAATAAATTTATTTATATACTTTTGCATGAGAGTTAGAACATAAAAGAGTTTATTTTAATCATTAAAAATTTTTAGCATGGAGAAATGTAACACTTATTTGCCAAGTGTAAATGAAAATGGAGCTTCAACCATTACCGATGAAAAATGGGATGAAGCCGTAAGTTATTACAATAGTGAACAGTATAATAAAATTGTTCCTACAATTATTGAATATATTAACACGGATTTCACGAGTAAATATAAAACGAAAAACGGATATACCATTCCTCACGGGTCGGTTATTGTAAGCATTATTTTGACGGATAAAGAGTTCAAGGTAAGTTGTCCGTTTGTAAATATTGCCAATGCCAAAAAAGTACCTTTAATGCGTAAGTTGGCAGAATTGCGTTTAACTCCCTTGGATTTGACAAACATTACTTTAAAAGATGATAATGCGGTTTTTGAATATGCTTGTCCCTTAGAGCTTTGTGAGCCTTATAAAATATATAATGTACTGAAAGAAATTTGTTTGTTTGCCGACAGGTATGACGATGAATTTATAGAGAAGTTCGATGCCGAACGCATGCAAGAACCAAAAATAGAACCCATATCGGCGGCAACAAAAGAGGAAGTTTATAATAAGGTGCAACATTTAATAGACGAAAATATAGCCCGTTTGGATTATTATATTTCTAAGCGAAATGGCAGAGGAGCTTGGTGTACGCTTAATATCACATTAAAACAGTTGGAGTTTTATGCTGAACCGCAGGGTTATTTACGAACTGAAATTGAAAATGCCGTTGATTTGATTTATGACAGAGATATGAATTTTCAAGATCTTGTGTTGAAGAGTAAAGAAAACTTGTTGAAGATACGAAACTACGATAAAGAAAAATTCTTTGAGAGTTTGTATGACATAGAAGTATTTGTGCCGTATAAATACAGTGGTAAAAAAGAAAATATCAGAGATAATTGGAGCGATAGTTATGATACCATTAAAGAAATGATGCATGAAACCAATTATGAAGCAGCGGCAACAGAAATGTTATCTATGTTTTATAATCTGTTCTACTATAATTTGGTAAATGAAGAAATTAGCAAGCCCATTACAGATGCCATGGCACTTGCCGGCGGTAAAAACTGGGCAGAGGCTGCTCAAGAGCTTTTTAAAGGGATGCAATCCGTAATGGAAGATAATTTTGAAATGCCCGATTTTGGAATGGATATATCCGCAGCAATGCAAGAGCAAATGAAAAATAACATGGCAATGCTGCAAAATATGATGAAAGGATTTTCAAACTAAAAAACAAAAACAATGAATTTAATACAACAATTAGAACAATCGATATACAGAATAAATACAGCCTCAGGAACAGGAACCGGTTTTTACGACAAAGAACACGATTTGGTAATCACAAACTTTCACGTAGTGGACGGCAGTTTGGAGGTAAGCGTAGAGAATAATCAAAAAGACCGTTTTTTAGCCAAAGTCGTTTACATCAATCCAAGAGCAGATGTTGCATTCTTAAAGGTTGAGGCAATGGAAGCACCCGAACAGTCTGTGAATATAGTACATCATAAAGAATGTCATACACGAGATTCCGTTTTGGTGTTGGGATATCCTTACGGAATGCCCTTTACGGTGACGGAAGGAATTGTTTCTAATCCCAATCAAATTCTGGGCGGCGATTCTTATATCCAAACAGACGCTGCTATCAACCCCGGAAATAGCGGCGGTCCTATTATTGATAAAGAAGGCAACCTTACGGGTATTGCTACCAGCAAGTTTACGGATGCCGATAATGTTGGATTTGCCATACCGGCAGCTGTATTGCAAGAAGAATTAGAAATTGCCAATGAGATTTCATTTGACAAGATCAGTGTCGGATGTCCGAGTTGCAGCGGAATTATTGAAGAAAAAACAGACTATTGCCCCAATTGCGGTGCAGATATGGAGAGCAATTATTTTGAAGCAAAACCCTTATCGGAATTAGCGCTTATGTTGGAAGAATCAATTCTCCAAATGGATATTAATCCGGTATTGGCTCGTGCTGGTGTAGAATATTGGAATTTCCATAAAGGAAGTGCTAACATCAGGCTGTTTATACATGCCAATAATTATTTGTGTGTAACTTCTCCGTTGAATAAATTACCAAGAACAAAATTAGCGAATTTATATGAGTATATTCTTACCCAAGATATTGCTCCGTATAGATTGTCAATATCCGACAATCAGATTTTTATTTCTTACATATTGCATATCAGCGATTTGTATTCTTCTCATCGAGACAGAATATTGAAAGAGATTGCCGATATGGCTCAAAAATCAGATGACTTGGACGATTTCTTTGTGAATGAATTTGGTGCGCCAATGACACATTACAGCAAAGAACAGTAGTTATTTTGTAAAATGAAAGACCTCAAGGATTTTGAAAAAAACCTGAGGTCTTTTTATCTATAAAAAGTCATCTGTTTTTATTTTCTTTCGACTTCGGTCTATGAAAATCGGTTGGTTTTATTTTTAAAAAATCAATCTTCCTACACCCTTTTCTCCAAGAGGGATTTTGTTGTTTGCCAAATAGTCTTGAAATTGCAAAGAACACACGTGTAGCAAATAAGCCCGAGCTTTCTATTTGGGCAAAAATACGGCTTTATAAACTGCGTGTTTCTTTATTTTATCCATGCTTGTATAATCCGGATGGTATGCTCCATTAACATACATCTCTGTTTGGTCGCAAAAATGCTTGCTTGACGGAATACCGCTCACGCCGGTAGGAATGATGCTGAATGAATTATCGAAATCATCCAAATTGTAAATATGTCGGTGCGATGCACCGTGATCTGCCAAATACGGGTCAAAAAAATCGTATGAATACGGACTTACGGTATGATAACTGCCGCCGACGGCAGGTGTTCTCGAAAGATTAAAAACAAAATTCAACAAAGCATTTTTGCCTAAGGGATGTTGCAAATTTAATTTATGAAACTCTCCCCATTGGGTTTTCAGCAATGCTTTGCCTGTTCTATTTTTAAAATAAGAAAAAACTTCTTTAAATGATTGCTGCACCATATCTTTCAAAGTTTCCTTTTTATCTTTGGTCTTCACATCATCACACAAAACAGAACCGCCTTTTTTTAGAATGTTATTAATTAAATAAATGCTGAGCAAATCTCGTTTTTTAAATTCTTCAAAAAGGGTTTCGTTTAATTCATCTTGAACGATGTTCCATGTTAAAACAATGATCAATTCTTCAAAAAGCAAAGGCGCGGTTTTCTCTTTGGAATAGGTATTATCCCAATTTTCAAGCAACATTATACCCTCTTTTTCTTCCGATGATAAATCGGGCATTTTTTTCAGATATTTTAATAATATGGGTTTTATTTCATCCGCCAAAACAGAATGTTGGTCGTTTTGCATGCGTTTAAAATCTTCAAGAGACAGTTTTTCTTTTTCTGTAAGCATTTGTTCAATTCTTTTTGCTCTGTTGGGCAAATCAAACCATTCACTGATATAATAGGGATAATCATCTCCAACGGTTCTGTTGTTGGCGGAAAAGACATAGCCTCTTTCCGGGTTGTAGCTGTAAGGCAGCGAATCAAAAGGCACAAAGCTGTCCCAGTCATAAGCGTCGGTGTCGCCCGGATAAAATAAATAGCCGGGCGCTTTGCGTTTGGGGATACCCGCACAACATTGCAAGCCTATATTGCCCTTTTTGTCGGCATATGCAATATTCTGGCTTACAGATATAAAGTTGCTGCAAGCATCTCGAAAATCTTCCCAATTTTTAGCCCGATTTAAAAGATAAACGCCTCTGATTTCACTGCTCATTTCATTGCCTATCCAGTGCATTGAAACAGTTTTATCTTTTATGTTTTTAAATGCACTTATTATGGGACCTCTGTGGGTAAACTTAATGATTTTTTCTATCGGCTCGTCTGCTCCGCTTACGGCAATTTTTTCTTTTTTTAGGGTCATGTCTTTCCATTCACCTTTGTGTTTATATTGATTTGGATTGTCGGGATTGAGGCTTTCAATATAAAAATCGGCACCGTCCAACATAACATTTGTCATTCCCCAAGCAATATTTTGATTATGTCCGGCAATAACAAAGGGTTGTCCGGGCAGCATCACTCCGGTAACATCTAATTTTCCCGGAATTTGTTGATGAATTTGAGACCAAACACCGGGTATCATTAGCCCCAAATGCATATCGTTTGAAAAAATGGGTTTGCCGCTTGTACTTTTTTTGCCGGACACTGCCCAATTATTGCTCCCCTTAAAAACGGGCGGAGCTAATCTTTCTATTTTTTTTAGGCTTGCAGAAAGCGAAGAGTCGGCAAGTTCAGAGTTTTTGCCAATGTCCGGAAAAATATAAGTTTTTTGAAGATTCATATCCGGCAAAAAGTCTTTGAATTTTTCTTCTCCTACGGCATTTCGCACTCTAAACAAGATGGACTCTATGCCCCATCCCATTTCAAGATCCCATGCCATGTATCCTATTAAATTTACGGAATGTTCGGGCAGCCATTTTCCCGGCTTATAGCCCAGAACTTTAAACTCAAAAGGCAAATTGTCTTCTTCAATATATTGATTGACACCCTCCGCAAAATTTTCTAAGGCTTTAAGCATTTTCGGATTTAATTTTTTTATTATTTTATTTGATTTTTCCGGCATTCGCAAAGAACGCAAAATAAGATCGTTTTCAATCATGTCTTTTCCGAAAATTTCGGATAGCCTGCCCTGCGTAATTCTTCGGAGCAAATCCATTTGCCACATGCGGTCTTGTGCTGAAATATAACCGGTTACTTTATATAAATCATCTTCGTTTTGTGCAATTACATGCGGAATCCCGAAAGAATCTCTGTAAACGGTAACTTTTTCTTTCAAATTTTGAATTTTAAGCTCTTTGTTATAATCCGCCAAACCGGAATTTTTTATAGAGTACACAAAAAAATAGGCTCCGGTTATTAAGACAAGAATAACTAAAAGGATAATGATGCGATTTTTTTTCTTGATTTTCATATGTTTTTATTTATAATTTTCAAAGGTTAATTGTAAATTATTAGTTGTGAATTATAAATTATTTTTGTCAGAGACCTGACATTCAAATTCTTAAACAAGGATTGCGCCGTTCTTCATTAATTCATAACTCATCATTAGCTCCGCCGGGTGTCTAAAATTTAGTCTCGGACGTTTTATAATATTGGATATTTTAACACGAATAATTCTCCAAGTAATCTATTCCGACTTGAATCTATTTCAAAATAAGGCACTTTGTTTGATAAGGTTCATTCGTCATATCTACGGATATGCCTCAATCTCCTATTACTTTTATTGTATATATAGCCTTCACTACGAAGACTTGATAAATAATTCGTGCAAAGGATAAAACTATTGGTAAACTATTTGATTACTATCTTATTTATCTATCAATAACCATTCCGTTTCGTCTATTTTTTTAACTTAGTTTTTACCACGAAGACTTGATGACCACAAAGTTGCATTGAAGATAATAATGCGCGTTAAGAGCATAGACATTTATTTAGAAGCGGGATGTAGTTTCCCGGAACTATACGCCGGGTCTTTCAAATTTGCTTATAGTCCTGTTGTATTGTTGTTTTTATTGTCAATTCTTCTTGATAATTTAGCATTTCTTTTTTTAATAAAAAGTACCCTCTATGTAACAGAAATGTATAGTTGTTTAATGCTGTAAAAAGAGTTCCTAAGTTGTCGTCAAAATATTTTTCATTACCAAAATACTTCCAATCCTTTGAAAGATATAATTCAAAATTCTCTTTTATTTCTTTTGTAATTTCTGTTTGGTATAAATCATCTTCTAATAGTTTACTTATCTCCCTTTTTAGTTTTGTTTCAAGAGGCTTTAGTTTAGAAAAATTAGCTTTTATTTGCTCAAAAGGTGTTGCGTAGTTAACAAATTGCAGTTCATTAGACAGTTTGGTGTAAATCTCGTACTTGGTGTCAAAATTTTTGTCAAAATAAAAAAACTTACGATACATTTCTTTAAGTTTTGCCTCTTTACCTTTCACTTTTTCAAGGTTTTGGAAAAATTTGAAAATTGTGATGTCATTTAACTTTATTTGCTCATTTATTTGACTTAGTTCAAGTTCTATTTTTGGCAGCAGGGTTTTAATTTGTTTTCTCGTATATTTTTTGCCATCATAATCAAACGTTTTTATAGGAATTGTTTTTTCATAAATTTGTTTTAAGGTTTCTATATCACTTTGAAGGGCAATGGCAGAATATACCAATTCAATTTTGTCATCTGAAAATAGGCTTTGGATTTCAGAGGTTTCATTATATGATTGTGATGTGTTGATATCAAAACGAATCGGATTCTTATTATCGTAGTATCCATTAAAAACCTTTGGGAATATATTGTTTTGATATTCCTGTTTATATTGTTCTTTAAAAACTCCCAATGAAATAGCCGCAGGGTTTTCTGAATACTGAATATCTTTAAACATTTTTTCTGTTAATTCTTTTTGCAGCTTTTCTATATCGGAAAAAATTAAACTTGCCGGTAAATAGTCTATATATTCTGATATTATATTAGATTTTTCAAGTCTTTCTATTCTTTCTTCAGTACTTGGGTGAGATGCCCATTGGTCTTTAATAACTAATTTACTTTTATTAAACTTATTTAACTCTTGAAAAGTTACTTCCGGAAGCCCGTTTGTAATAGTTAAACCACTTTCTTTAGCAATGAAATTCATTACAAAACCATGTTCTTTATATAGATTGTTACTTTTTATGTTTTCGGATATTTTTCCTTCATAAAAATTTAGAACATTATTGAAACAATGGTCTGCTAAACTCATTCTTAGTAATGATGTCTTTAAAGGCTCATAGCCCATCACATTTGCTGCAATTTCATCTGCATGGAACTCCATTTCTCTTGACAATCCCATGTAGCTTTTGTTTACTATATCATAGAGTTTCATCAGAATCCATTGAATACCTTCAATTATTTTGACTGCTAAAACAACAAATATTGCAAAGTAGCCACTTATATTTGACCAATTTTGAATTATTTTGTCATAAGATTCATTCTCGTAAATCATGTTATAGATTACCTGATTTACATTATAAACATAGCTTCCTACTTTCATGGTTCTTTGAGAAAAATGCCCAAATTCGTGAGACAAGATTGCTTTTAATTCTGATTTTGAAACGGAATTAACTAACCCAAGCCCTATTTGAAGATTCTTTCTTATTGGAAGAAACATGCTCCAAAAACCGGAGTCGTAGAAAACTGCTGCATTTATATCGGCAGATAAATAAACCTTTTTGGGAAAATTTGTTTCAATTTCTTTTACTATTTCGTCTATCATTTTGAATAATTCCGGCTCGTCTGTTTGTTTAATCTCAAGAAGATGAGAACGATCGATCTTATGAGATTTAAAAAGAAATTTTATAAGAAAAATTAGAATTAGCATTGCAAAACTTGCTAGCCCAAGTCCTAAAACAATTGTTGTGAATTTTGGAAAAGCTACTACAAGCATAATTCCTACATAAATACATAAAGCAGTCAAACCAATTGCTAAAATAAATAACAAAAGGTAGGTAAATGCAAAAAGGGCAAGTGATGCTACTGCTTTGGTCGTTTGTATTTTGAATCCCTGAGATAGTTCGATTTTATTTTTCTGCATATTTATAGTTTGTTTAAATTCTGACTAATATTCGCTAAATAATAGATAATACTCTTCCATTTTTGATTAATTTATACATTTTCTTTTTTAATATCTCCATGTCCATTTATAATATTTCCATCACTTGTTTTAAAAATATAATAAATTCGGTAAAACTCATCATCTTTAACAAAGTCTTTTATGTTAAACAATGTAATATTTTGAACAATCTCCGGACTTTCATAAACTATCTCAAAGTTTTTATTAACAACAAAAAATAAGAACTTTGTATCAGTCTGTTTGTCTAAACTAATATAAAAAAAATTTATAAATGGATTAAGATAAACAGCTAAATTTTTATTATTTAGAGTATCTTCAAAGAAATTATCTTCCCTAAATAACGATTTTTCGATTAGCCCCCATTCTTTATTGTTATGCCAGTCAGTTCTATCACCTTCTGAAATAATATTTCCGATTTCATCAGTTGGAAGAATTGTTGAAAAATCAATTATCGCTTCACGATCTATTTCTATTTCGGAAAATACTCCATCTGTTATATTATTAGAATTATCTAAGCTAATATCAACAGAAAAAGAAAGATAATTTATATTATCACTTATAGTTATTGAACCACTTTTACTATATGAAAGTTTATCTTCATATTTTATTGTTGCAAATGCCTTTGCTCTATCATTCCAAAAAATTTTCTCTTTAAAAGTAAATGTCCTTGAAATTGTATCACTTAAAATAATACAAAGTTCTAATTCCTTATTTTTCAATGTTATTATATAGCCTTCATCAGTTTTATTTATCTTTTTAGTTGTTGGTTCAAATATTTGTCCATTAATTTTAGCGATGTTTTTTTTCTCCACAATCGGAGGTTCAATAGTAGGTTTACATGAAACTCCGATTAAAATCAACATTAATAGAAATAATAAATTTTTCATAACTTTTTTATTTTAATTAATACTCTACAACACACAAATATATATAGATTTTAAGACTATCAAAAATTATCGTAGATAAGCAAAAAAACATGTAACAAGCTGATAAGTAGATAAAAGTATAGTTCAGCCTCTGATGTAAAATAAAAATTAAACTTTTGAATCCTTGTGCTTTTTTTCAATAATTTTATTATCTTGCCGTGTTTTATAAAAAATGATAATCATGGCAAAATATTTTACCCCTTTTTTTCTTATCGGTGCAATTATTTTAAGCATCGCAAAAATGAATGCGCAAAGCATTGATTTGCAATTTCCCGTAGGTGGCGAACATTGGATAAATAATACCGAAAGCCCGCACAATATTATTTGGGAAAGTACTTCGGTCAGTGCCGTAGATATTGAATATTCCACCGACAACGGCAATTCGTGGAATACCATTGCAGAAAATTATTCTTCCGGTGATTTTTATACATGGGCGGTACCTGATATCAACTCAACGGAAGTGCTGATAAAAGTATCCGACAGCGGCAATCCTGCCGTTGCAGACCAATCGGATGCCCCATTTTCAATATTGGATCAAGCTGTTTACTATGCCAAATGGGAAACTTCAATGGGCGATTTTCGTGCAAAACTACATGGCGATAAAGTGCCTGTAACGGTACAAAATTTTATAAACCTTGCAGAACGCAACTTTTACCAAGACTTAATCTTTCATCGTGTTATAGAAAACTTTATGATACAAGACGGTTGTCCGCTTGGTACCGGCTCGGGAGGTCCGGGCTATGAGTTCGATAATGAAATACATCCCGATTTAAATCATTCGCACCCCGGTGTACTTGCAATGGCAAATGCCGGACCGAATACAAACGGTTCTCAATATTACATTACCGTTAAACCGACCACTTGGTTAGACGGAGATTACAGCATATTCGGAAAAATTGTTGACGGGATGTCTATTGTTTATGATATAAGCAGGGTGGAAACTGATGCAAACGACAAGCCGCTGACGGATGTTGACATATACAACATATCCATAGAGGAATACAATCCGCAAATAGCCTTTAGCTACCCGGCGGCATCCTCAGATTTTATTGTCGGCAGCACAATGAATATTCAATGGAGCAGTGATTTTGTTGAAGATATAAAAATCGAGTTCTCCTCAGACGGCGGAGTAACGCGCAGGGTAATAGAAGACAGCATCCCCGCTTGGTTCGAAGAATATGCGTGGATTGTTCCCGATGAAATGTCGGAAAATTGCTATTTATACATTACCGGTTTGCAAGATGAAACGATTACGGCAACATCCGAAGTTTTTACAATCAAAACAAAACCTGCAGAAGTCCTGAGCTTAGACTTTTTTCAAAATGTGGAAGCGCATCCCGAGAATCTTTCTAACCTGATCGCTGCCGGACGCACTGTGCGTTTTAAAGCATTATTAAGAAATAACCTCGATACAGAGCTAAATAATATCATTTTAAGGTTGAGTACAGAAACGAGCGGTATTGAAATATTATCGGAAACGCAAAATTTCCTTTTTATTGCGGAAGGTGCGCAAGTGTATTCGGAAGACTATTTTGAGATACGCTTGCCCGACGATATTTCTCAATTAAAAAACATAGACCTTGTAATGTCCGCATCAACAAGCGAAACGCCGGATGTGTCTTGGATAAGCGAGTTTCATATTCCCATGCCCGAAAAACAAGCTTACACATATGTTATTGCGAATAACAGCGGCAATAGTTCCGGCAACGGAAATATCTTGATAGAGCCGGGTGAAATAGGCGAATTTGCTCCGAATATAGCAAACGTCGGCAGCAGTCCCATGTATAATGTGTACGGAAAGCTGACAAGTCCGCAAAGTTTTATTTCCGTATGGAATGAAGTGAACGGTGTAAACGGAATGGTTTATGACAGTATAACATATAACGGTCTTAATCCTATATCCGCGAACAGTTCCGTAATAACTCCGGATGGCAGTTTTGTGTTTGACTACAATGCAAACGAGATTTTCTATACCGAGTTGGTACTCGAAATTTATGCAAGTTTGAATGCAAGCATCGTTCCCGAAGAAAGTCCGACAATTTTAGGATACGCACTAAGCTACGTTCAAAATTCCGACTACCCATCGGGCATAGAGCAGCTTAATGAAAAAGACCAAATTGTTAAAATTTATCCGAACCCCGCAAACAATTATGTTTTTATTGAGAAACTTAAAAATCAAATAAATGATATGCAAATAGAAATTCAGGATATCAGCGGCAGAAGGGTAGGAGCCTATCGTTTATCCGGCGAAGACAAATTAGCGGTGCAAGTTTCTGATTTTAAAAAGGGGATATATTTTATTTCGGCAAAAACCGACAAACATATATTGGTGAAAAAGATGATTGTTTTACATTAAAAATTGGAAAATTCTTTGTTTGATTGAAAAGACAATAAAAAGAGAACTTTTGCAGTTTCTTTGATTTGAATAACAAAAAACGTATCTTTGTGCGCATTTAAAAGGATTGTATTTTTATTTGAATTTGTGCATCAAATCGAATTTATTGTATAGTTTCGTGGTTTAAATTAATTTTTTGCCGGATGAAACATCCGGATCCGAAAAAAACACCCGGCGGAACGAATGACAAGTTATGAATTAATGAAGAATAATGGATGCACTGCCTAAGCGCCTGATTGTTAGGTTTATGGTAAAATAACTTACAATTAAATAAATTGACCTTTGAAAATTATAAAAATAAACATATGAAAGAAAATATTCAAAATACCGGATTTGCTCTCGGCAAAAGCAATTATATTATGCTGGCAATCGGATTTGTTGTTATACTTATCGGATTTTTTTTAATGTCAGGCGGAGCCTCAACCGACCCGAATGTTTTTAATGAAAAAGAACTTTTTAGTTTCAGACGAATAACTCTTGCGCCGATTATTATTTTGGCCGGTTTTGTTTTTGAGATTTATGCCATTATGAAAAAGCCGAAAGTTTCTGAGGAAAAAGAAGTTGAGGAAGAATAATAATGCGAAGATAAAATTTAATTTATGGGTTGGTTAGAAGCCTTAATTTTAGGAATTATTCAAGGCATTAGTGAGTTTTTGCCTGTCAGCAGCAGCGGGCATCTCGAACTCGGGAAGGCCGTTTTGCAAACGGAAGCTTCCGACAATATTGTTTTTACTGTCGTGGTGCATGGTGCCACAGTGCTTAGCACCATTGTTGTTTTCAGAAAAGACATTTGGGAATTGATACGCGGTGTGTTCAAATTTGAATACAACAACGAAACCCGCTATGTATTGATGCTTGTTTTTTCGGCACTTCCCGTGCTTTTTGTCGGTTTGTTTTTTAAAGATGCCGTAGAAAGTCTTTTTGGAAACAATCTTTTGCCGGTAGGCATCTCTTTAATCATTACCGCAGCTTTATTGGCTTTCACCTATTGGGCAAAATCAAAAAATAAAGCGCTCAGTTTTCTTAATGTGTTTATAATAGGCATTGCACAAGCGATTGCCGTTGTTCCGGGAATTTCGCGTTCCGGCGCTACTATCTCTACAGCTTTGCTGTTGGGTGTGGATAAAGAAAAAGCAACACGCTTTTCTTTTCTTATGGTTTTAATTCCGATTATAGGGGCAAATTTCTTATCGGCTTTGCAAGGAGATTTTACCGCAACGGAAGGTCCCGGTTTACCGGCTTTGGCAATTGGTTTTATCGCTGCTTTCACTGCCGGTTTGGCTGCTTGCACATGGATGATTTCTTTGGTTAAACGCGGCAAACTGACTTGGTTTGCGCTATATTGTTTTATTGTCGGTGTCATTGCATTGATTTATTCTCTCTAATACATTAAAATTATGCCTTGTTTTTCGGCGGAATACTATAAAGACGGACAAACTTTATTGATTGATAAACCTGCGGATTGGACTTCTTTTGATGTGGTAAATAAAATAAGAAGTTCTTTAAAATATGCCTATAACATGCCTAAGCTAAAAGTTGGTCATGCCGGTACGCTTGACCCTCTTGCCACGGGTTTGTTGATTATTTGCACGGGAAAAATGACAAAGCAAATCGAAAACTTTCAGAATTTACCCAAAGAATACATCACAAGGATAAAACTCGGAGAAACGACCCCGTCTTTTGACCTTGAAACAGATGTTGACAAAAGTTTTTCTTTAGAAAATATTGATGCGGATGCAGTAAAAGAAGTGATTATGAGTTTTGAAGGGAAGCAAAAGCAAGTCCCGCCGATTTTTTCCGCAAAAAGAGTAAAAGGAAAAAGAGCTTATGAAAGTGCTCGAAAAGGAAAAAGCTTAAAACTCGAACCGGCAGAAATAGAGATTTATTCTGTTGAGATTTTATCGATAGAAATGCCTTTTGTTGAAATTAAAATTAATTGCAGTAAAGGAACATATATTCGTGCACTTGCTCGTGATATAGGACAAAAATTGAATAATGGAGCACATTTAACCGAGCTTAGACGTACAAAAATCGGGGATTTTTCCGTTCAAGATGCAATTTCTATTGATTTATTGCAAAAAGTTTTGTAATTTTGCAAATCTTTTTTTGTGAAAATTTTAATCGATTATGAAGTTATCTCAGTTTACCTATAATTTGCCCAAAGAATTAATTGCCAAATATCCTTCCGAAAACCGTGACGAATCAAGGCTTATGGTTTTGCATAAAGATACGGGAAAAATTGAACATAAAGTATTTAAAGATGTTATTGATTATTTCTCCGAAGACGATTTGTTTATATTTAACAATACGCGTGTTTTTCCGGCAAAACTCAAAGGTATAAAAGAAAAGACAGGTGCCAAAATCGAAGTTTTCTTATTAAGAGAACTCAATCCCAAACAACGACTTTGGGACGTATTGGTTAGTCCGGCAAGAAAAATACGAATTGGCAACAAACTCTATTTCGGCGAATCGGAAACTTTGGTGGCTGAGGTTATCGATAATACAACTTCACGAGGCAGAACCTTACGATTTTTATTTGACGGTGCTTATGACGAATTTAAAGCAATCTTAAAAGAACTTGGCGAAACGCCTTTGCCCTCTTTCGTGGGCAGACCGGTGGAGCCGGAAGATGAGGAACGCTATCAAACTGTTTTTGCAGAACACGAAGGGGCTGTTGCCGCTCCGACTGCCGGATTGCATTTCAGCAAAATATTATTGAAACGTTTTGAAATAAAAGGTATTAAAACCGATTCGATTACCTTGCATGTTGGTTTGGGCAACTTTAGGATAATTAATGTGGAAGACCTTACAAAACACAAAATGGATAATGAGGAAATCTCCGTATCTGCAAGTACTGCCAATGCTATTAACGAAACAAAAAATGCGGGACATAAAATATGTGCCGTAGGTACGACGGTAGTAAGAACCCTTGAAAGCACAACAACCGTTACGGGAATATCAAAGCCTTTTAGCGGCTGGACAAATAAGTTTATTTTTCCGCCCTATGATTTTTTAATTCCTGATGCGATGATAACCAATTTCCATTTGCCTAAATCCATTCCTTTAATTTCAGCAGCCTCATTCGGCGGTTTTAGACAAACGATGAAAGCCTATGAGATTGCCGTTGAGGAAAAATATAAGTTTGGAACTTATGGTGATGCCATGTTGATTATATAAAAAACCAATATTTTTTCGGGTAAACAGAAAACGCTGTTCTTACTTTGATTTTTGAATGTAATCTTGAATCTGCAGCAATAAAGTTCTGCAATATGATTCGGGGCTTTAATTATATTTTTTACCTTTGCCGAGCTTTTATCAGAACCAAACAGTATGAACCTAAAAAATATCATTGCAAGCTATCAAACGGACATAAATCATGCAACCGTTGAAAAAGAAATAAAAAGAATAACCGGAAATATTTCGGATATTTTTAATGTTGAGACCTTAAAAAAACTTTTCGGTTTTATTGATTTAACCACGCTTAAAGAAACGGACAATCCTGAACGTGCGAAACTCTTTGCCGAAAATGTAAATAATTTTCAGGCAAATTTCCCCGACCTCCCAAATGTTGCGGCAATATGTGTATACCCGACCTTAGTGGAATACATCAAACAGTATTTGAAAGTCGATGCCGTGCATATTGCTTCCGTTACCGGAGCTTTTCCGGCTTCCCAAACTTTTATTGATATTAAAGAGGCAGAAACAAAACGTGTGTTTGAAAAAGGCGCCGACGAAGCCGATATGGTAATTTCGGTCGGAACTTTTTTAGCCGGAGATTACGAAACGGTTTTTGATGAAATAAAAAGACTCAAAACAATTGCCGGCGATAAGCACCTTAAAGTTATATTAGAAACCGGCTCCTTAAACAGCTTGAAAGATATAAAAATTGCATCGATTTTGGCTGCGGAAGCCGGATGCGACTTTTTGAAAACTTCAACAGGAAAAGTACACCCGGCAGCAACGCTTGAAGCCGTATATGTAATGGCACAAACGGCAAAAGAATATTCCGAAAAGACAGGGAAAAAAATAGGCATAAAACCGGCAGGCGGCATTTCCGATACCGAAACAGCCTTAAAATATTATGCCCTTATTAAAGAAGTTTTAGGCGAAGACTATTTAAGCCCCGAATATTTCAGAATAGGAGCCAGCAGCTTGGCAAACAACTTGCTTACGGATATCTCGAAAATGAGTACTGATTCCGGAAAAGAAATTAAGTGGTTTTAACCCGCATTATTCACCAAGTAGTTCTATTACGGTCAGCATCTACTTCAAAATAAGACACTTCGTTTGATAAGCCTCATTCACCATATCTACGGATAT
>PDWJ01002317.1_pt1 | contig 20580 bp, 18 predicted proteins | sample 1430881 | NCBI WGS metagenome assembly PDWJ01 (sample SAMN01162460, study PRJNA174530) | Oral metagenome, whole genome shotgun sequencing project. | biome: Marine environment; feature: Marine mammal; material: Swab sample of the gingival sulcus; isolation source: swab sample of gingival sulcus... | reverse complement strand
CGAAACAGCATTGTCGGAACAACGGTTAGAAATCCCGATGAAAAGCATACACGGATATTGGGCGATAAAACGTATGTGGCCACGACGGTTGGCAGTGGCGGTATCCTCGGTGCAGCCGTAGCCAAAGACGAAAGAATCAAAAGGCGGAACGGCTGAACCGATTCAGGTATCACAATAACTGGCTACACAATCTAAACATTTCGGCTTCTTTGGATGGGTACCGGAGCACTCCCCTAAATCCGATATAATCAGATTTTCTCAAATGGCAATCCCGACGATCCCGGAACCCGTGAAAATGTCCTGTTGAAAATCACGAATTCAAAACAAGCTTAAACGCCCGCACAATCTCCACAGGATAATAAGATTTCTTGGCCTTGGCCAGGCCGGGGATGCCCATGTCGCTCTCTTTGTTCAGGTAGGTATAGCCATCAAAGAGCATACGCGCACAAGCATTGTCAAAATACTGATACAACCCCTTGATGTTGCCGTAAGCCTTCTCGTATTGCAAGGTCGCCATGTCTTCGGTCAGGGGGGCGGAAATACCAAAAGCATTCACTTCCCCATCAATGCGCAGCAAAATGCCTTTAAGTTCCATATCCTCCATATGGACAAGGGCATTGATGGCTGCCTGCTTTTCGCAGGCCAGGTCGGCCTGGTCGTCCCCATCGCAGTCCCGTTCCAGGCACCAGTTCTCCAGAAAGGCCAGGCAATCATCCACGTTGTCTGCGGCAATAGATTCGAGAATCACCTTGCCGGTATCCACGTAACCCCGTTGGAATTGCTTGATCAGGTTACGTTTTTTGGAATAACGATTGCCCCGGAGGCCGGCCAGGTCTTGGACCCGATAAACATAATCGTCAAAGGCCGCATGGCGGTGAAGGGTAAAATGGTGACCGACCGTTTTTTCGCCGAAACGATCCACATAGCTTTCCGGTACGAACCAGAACTGGGTGTGACCGGTTTCCTCAGCCACGGCTGCCAGCTCCACCGGTGAGAACTCGTGGTCCGGCGAGATGGGCAATAACAGGTGCCGTTTGTGGGTTTCGGTTTCGAATTCGGCGGCGACGATGAAGGCATCCCGGTATATGCCGCCCAAGGGCTTATACTCGTCATTGGTCCAGGCGATGATGGACGCCAGAGAATAGCCACAAAGCGAATAGCGCTGATTTGCAAAAAATGGCTTGTAAGTCCGATAGTCTGCCGGCTTGAGCGGGGATAGTGATATCATGATTTCCTGAGCATTGGCACCGAGTCGGCCATGGGGTCGAACCCAAGCGACCGATAAAAGGGATGCGTTTTCCTTTCTGCAATCAATCCGATCCAGGTGATTCCGTCGCACTCCAGGCCTTCGACCAGCCTTTCAACGATCCTCGATCCGATGCCCTGCCGCCGAAAAACAGAATCCACAGTCACGTCCTGGATATAAGCGTCGCTTACCCCATCGCTGATGGCGCGGCCCATGGCGATGATGGCCGATTCCCGGCGGGCCACCAGAAACCGATGACTACCGGAAACAATGCCGGAGACCAGGGGGGCATCCTCCGTTTCACGCGGCCACCACCCGGCCTGACGATACAATCGGATCAGGTGGTCGATATCGCTTGGTGAGGGGGTCTCCAAGAAGGCGTAGTCAATTGTCATCCTTGCCCCCTGGATTGCGCATTGGATGAATTCCGGGACCTTGCATAAAAATCACCGACCACCCACTTAGCGGGTGGTTTGATGAAGCCCCCTCGAAGGGGGGTAGAAGCCAGACCAAAAACGTCGAACATCGAACGTCCAACTTCGAATTTTGAATAATGAATCCTGTTGATTTTAATCCTTTGAAATGCGGATTTCCCGCCTCAGTCCTCAGCACTCCGACCTCTATGGGTCGCGGGTTTCCCATCTCAAGACTCAACCCTTTTACCACATTCGACATTCTAAACATTTCTGCGGGTTACATATCTCGCCGGAACAGTTCGAGCTTTATTTTTTGTGCAATCATGGGGTGTATCTTCTCTCATCCGTCTCCAGGTGTCGGCCCGCCCCCATTGCCCAAGATAAAGGAGACACGGTTGCGCCCCTCTTGCTTGGATTGATACATGGCCTGGTCCGCACGCTGCACGAAACTGGAAATGGACTCCTTATGGCAGTACTGTGTGACGCCCACGCTGATGGTGATCGTCAGGTCTGGAATTTTGCCGTCGCTGAAATCCTCGGCGGCTACGGACCGCCGCAGTCGCTCGGCCACCGTGCGCGCCTCTTCGCCGTGGGTACCCGGCAAAATGATGGTGAACTCCTCGCCTCCGTAGCGATAAGCCGTGTCCATGTTGCGCAGGCAATCCTTGATGATGCGTCCCAGTCGCACCAGGATCTTGTCCCCTTCCAGATGGCCGTAGGTATCGTTGTACGCTTTGAAATTGTCGATATCCAGCAGAAGCAGACTGAGTTGGTGACCGTATCGGTTGAAACGCTCGATCTCCCCTTTTAGCTGGGTGTAAAAATATCGGGAATTGTAGAGACTGGTAAGGCCGTCTGTGATGGACAACGTCTTCAATTCATCCAGCATCTGAACGCGTTCATGATTCAGGCGCCGTTCATTGAGGACCCGCTTGAGCCGCAGCCGCAGCTCTTCGAACCGCACCGGTTTAAAAACGAAATCGCTGGCCCCTTTGCTGATTGCCTCTTCGTAGGAGTAGTCCGTGCTGTACCCGGTCATGACGATCACTTCCACATCCCAGGTTCGCTTGATGCGGTCGGTCAGCGCCAGACCATCCATACCGGGCAACAGGATATCGGTGATCACCACCTCGAAAGAGCGGTCGCTCAACAGATCCATGGCCTCTTCAGCGCTCGATGCCACGGAAGCTTCATAGCCTGACATCTCAATGAATTCATGCATGGCATCCCGGACGGAAAGATCGTCATCGACAATGAGAATGTGTGCGGCCATGGATTCAGCGCTTACCGGTTGACACGTCCGAAAACGATTTGATATCAATAAAAGTTTTTAAATTTCAGGAATTATAATCATACAAAAAACCGGTGTCAACCGGCAGATATGCGTTGGATTTGTCAATCCTCAATAATATGAAAAACATACGCAATTTTAGCATCATCGCCCATATTGACCATGGCAAATCGACCCTGTCCGACCGTTTGATCCAGTCCAGCAAGATCATTGCCGACAGGGATTTCAAAGACCAGATACTGGATACGATGGACATCGAGCGTGAGCGTGGCATTACCATCAAAAGCCAGACTGTGTGTCTGCCATATCAGGCCAAAGATGGCAAGACCTACCATCTGAATCTCATCGACACACCTGGGCATGTGGACTTTACCTATGAAGTATCCCGGGCCCTGGCATCGTGTGAAGGCGCCCTGTTGCTGGTGGATGCCAGCCAGGGAGTGGAAGCCCAGACCCTGGCCAACCTGTACCTGGCCCTGGAGCACGATCTGGAAATTATTCCGGTGATCAACAAGATAGATCTGCCGTCGGCGGATATCGAACGGGTCGGCCGCCAGATCGAGGATGACCTGGGACTGGATGCGGATACGGCCATCCAGACCTCTGCCAAAGAAGGCATCGGCATCGAAGACATTATGGAGGCGGCAGTCGAGATGCTGCCGCCGCCCGAAGGTGATCCCGAGGCGCCGTTACAGGCCCTGATCTTCGACTCGCACTATGACCCATTCCGGGGAACCATCGTCCATTTCCGCATCAAACAAGGGACCATCCGGGCCGGCGAACGGATCCGCTTCATGTCCAACAACGCCACCTACAAGGTCGAGGAGGTCGGCGTTTTCCAGATTGTACGGGTTCCCAAGAAACAGCTGAGTGCCGGCGAGGTGGGTTATCTGATCGCCGGCATCAAGACCGTCAGCGACACCCGCTGCGGGGATACGGTGACCCACGACCGCCATCCCTGCAAGGCACCCCTGCCCGGCTTCAAAGAGGCCAAACCGGTGGTGTTTTCGTCCATCTACCCCGTGGCGTCGGACGGTTACGAAGACCTTGCCGTGGCCCTGGAAAAGCTCAAACTCAACGACGCTTCGCTGATTTATGAAAAGGACAGCAGTGCTGCCCTGGGCTTTGGTTTTCGCTGTGGATTTCTGGGACTGTTGCACCTGGAGGTGGTTCAGGAGCGCCTGGAGCGAGAATACGATCTTTCCCTGATCCTGACGGCCCCTTCTGTTCGCTATAGACTGATGATGAACGACCAGAAGGAATTAATCATCGACAACCCGGCCCTGTACCCCGACCCAGCCAACATCGAATACGCCATGGAGCCGTATATCAAAGCAGCCATCATCATTCCGGACCGCTACATGGGAGCGGTGATGAAGCTATGTCTGGAACGTCGGGGGATCAACAAGAATTATCAGTATCTGACCAACAACCGTCTGGAAATGATCTTCGAACTGCCCCTGGCCGAGGTGATCTACGATTTTTACGACAAACTCAAATCCGTTACCCAGGGTTACGGCTCTTTCGATTACGAACTGATCGAATATCGCCGGACCGATCTGGTCAAGCTGGATTTTTTGATCAACAGCGAGCGCGTGGATGCCCTCTCTATGCTTCTGCACCGGGATAACGCCGTGCCCCGGGCGCGGGTGGCCTGCAACAAGCTTAAAGATGAAATCCCGCGCCAGATGTTCAAGATTGCCATTCAGGGGGCCATTGGGGGCAAGATCATCTCCCGCTCAACCGTGTCGGCCTTTCGCAAGGATGTAACGGCCAAGTGCTACGGCGGAGATATTACCCGTAAACGCAAGCTGCTGGAGAAACAGAAAAAAGGCAAAAAGCGCATGAAGATGGTGGGACAGGTGATGCTTCCCCAGTCGGCCTTTTTGTCGGTACTTAAAACGGACGCAGAATAAATGCGGCTGACGCCGCATTTAAGTAAAGGAGTTGATATGGGACGAACCATCGCACAAAAAATATTCGACACCCACCGCGTAGACACGCCTGACAAGGACATCCATGTGCTCCGCCTGGATGCGGTTTTTTGCCACGAGATCACCACACCGCCGGCGATCGTGGACCTGGAGCAGCGCGGCAAGGACCGGGTGTTCGATCCGGAACGCATCAAGGTGGTAATTGATCACGTGTCGCCTGCCAAAGATTCCAAGACCGCCCTTCAGGGAAAAATCCTGCGGGATTGGTCCCACCGTCATGGCATCACGGACTTTTTCGATATCGGCGCCAACGGTGTATGCCATGCCCTGTTTCCGGAAAAAGGATTTGTGCGCCCCGGTTACACGGTGATCATGGGGGATTCGCACACCTGCACCCATGGTGCTTTCGGGGCCTTTGCCGCCGGTGTGGGCACCACCGATCTGGAGGTCGGCATCCTCAAGGGCGTCTGCGCATTCAAAACCCCGGAAACCATTCGCATCGATATCACCGGACAATTGCCCGAAGGCGTCTTCGCCAAGGACGTGATCCTCTCCGTGATCGGCCGCATCGGTGTCAACGGGGCCACCAACAAGGTGGTCGAATTCGCCGGTCCCGTCGTGGCAGCCATGGACATGGAATCGCGCATGACCCTGTGCAACATGGCCATCGAAGCCGGCGGCACCTGCGGCATCTGCGTGCCGGACCAGGTGACCGTAGACTACCTCTGGCCTTTCATACAGGACACCTTCGATAGCCCCGGGGCGGCCCTTGAGGCTTACCAGGCCTATTTACCGGATGCAGACGCGGTATACGATCAGGTCATCGAACATGACGTATCAAAACTGCCCCCCCAGGCCACCTTCGACTACAAACCGGACCAGGTCCGGGCCGTCTCGGACATGGCCGGAACCAGGGTCGACCAGGTTTACATCGGATCGTGCACCAATGGCCGCATCAGCGATTTGCGCGTTGCCGCGAAAGTACTCGACGGCAGGCGTATCGCCCCGTCGGTGCGGGCCATCGTCTCACCGGCCACACCGGCCGTGTTCAACCAGGCCCTGGAAGAAGGTTTGATAAAGATCTTCATGGATGCGGGATTTTGCGTGACCAACCCCACCTGCGGGGCCTGCCTGGGCATGAGCAATGGTGTGTTGGCAGGCGGCGAGGTGTGCGCCGCTACCACCAACCGTAATTTCAACGGCCGCATGGGCAAGGGGGGCATGGTCCACCTGATGAGCCCGGCCACTGCGGCGGCCACGGCCATCGCCGGCACGGTTGAAAATTCACCGCTTTTCAAGGGATGAAGGTGTTTTGATCGCTTATTTGAGGATTGCACGTGAATCGAAAAACCTTGAATCATTGAATCATATCAGGAGAAAACATGAAACCCTTCAACGGCAAGGTCCTCTTCCTGGACCGGTCGGACATCAACACGGATGAAATCATTCCGGCCAAATATCTCACTGAAATCTCACGCAGCGCCCTGGCCCCCAATCTGCTGGAAGACCTGGAACTCGAAGAATTCGATCCGAAAAGCGATATCTCCGGCAAACGGGTCGTCGTCACGCGGGCCAATTTCGGATGCGGCAGCAGCCGGGAGCATGCCCCCTGGGCGCTGGAGGCCAACGGTATTCATCTGGTGATCGCCGAAAGCTTTGCCCGTATATTCCGTCAGAACATGTTCAACTGCGGTATGATGGCCGTGGAACTGCCGTCTGAAACCATCGATGGGCTGTTCGCCACCTTCAGTGGATCGGATACGCTTGCAGAAGTCGACAGGGCGGCAGGTACGATCACCTTCACCAATGACACCGCCAGCCTGACGGTTGATTTCTCCCTGACCGGCTTCGATGCCACTCTGGTGGATGCCGGGGGGTGGGTGGACTTTGCGGATAAAAATTATTGAGTCGCTTGCCGGATCGGCCCGCAGATGATCAAGGTCACCGGTCACTTGCTACGTTCAGAGCGTCCCCCCAGCATTACCCCCTGGAGTGCTCATTGGGTGAATTCCGCGTTTTTTCATGAAACCATGGGGGATACCGAAGCATCATGCCCCTGAATGCCTACCTGACATTGCTCCTGCTGGCGGTGCTCTTCGTACTGCTGATAAAAACGAAGATCCCGGCTCCAGCTATTTTCGTGGGCGCCCTGACAACAGCCATGACCTTGGACCTGGCACCGACCCAGGAACTGCTCAAAGGGTTCAGCAACCAGGGCATGCTCACCGTGGCGGCCCTTTTCATGGTGGCGGCGGGGATGTACGCCACCGGCGCCATCACCATGATCATGGACAGGCTCATCCGCCGCCCCGCGTCCGTATCCGCCGCACAGATCAGGATCCTGCCGACCATCGCCTTTGGCAGCGGCTTCCTCAACAATACCCCCCTGGTGGCCATGATGATCCCCGTTCTTCGGGATCTTTCCCGTACCGGCCGGCTGCCCGCGCGGCAGCTTTACCTGCCCTTGAGCTTCGCATCCATTCTGGGGGGCATGTGCACCATCATTGGGACATCCACCAATCTGGTCATTGCCGGTCTGGTAATGGATGCCCTGGCCGAAAAGTCTGACGGGCTGACCGGGTTCGATGGCCTGAAGATGTTCGATCCGGCCCTGGCAGGGGTGCCCATCGCCATCGTATGCATTGCCTTTATGATTCTGGCGGGGCGTTTTTTTCTGGCAGAAAGCGATGATGACAGGCGTTCGAATGCCACCCTGCGGCGCTACACGGCTGAATTCAAGGTACGCGAAGACTCGCGCATTGTCGGGCGGACCATAGAGGAATCGGGTATCGCCAGCGACGACGGGGTACAGGTGCTTTATATCCGGCGTGCCGGTGTCACATTGGTCAATGACCTGATGCACGAACGCCTGGAAGCCGGCGACCTGCTCTCTTTTTCCGCCGATGTAGACGCCATGGTTGAATTGTGGCGCACCAACTCCCTGATTCCCCATCTGAGCCTCAACCCGATGGAGACCCAACGGCACACCCACCACCTGGTCAAAGCGGTGGTCTCACGGCAAAGCACGGCGGTGGGGAAAAAGATTTCGGCTCTGGCCAACGACGCCAACGCCTGCCAGTACAAATTCGTGGCCCTGTCCCGCGACGGACAACCGGTGGACGACCGCCTGGATGAGGTGACCATCGAAGCCGGAGACAACGCTGTGCTGGAAGTCAACGACGATTTCTTTTATGAATGCCAGATTGAGCACAACTTCGCGTTGACCAAGGCCCTGGACGGATTTCACCTGCAACGTACCGACCGGGCCGTGGAAGCCACGTTGATTACCCTGACCATGATTGCAGTGGTGGCCATGGGCTGGATAAGCATGCTCAACGCCAGCCTGCTGGCTGGCGGGGCCATGATCTTGACTGGATGCCTGAGCCTGCGCACGGCGGCCCGCAGCATCGACTGGGGCACCCTGATGGTGATCGCCTGCGCCATCGGCCTGGAGTCCGCCGTCACCCGCAGCGGCCTGGCCGAACGAATCGCCGGGCTGCTGACCGCCATGGGCGGTGACAACCCTTACCTGGCCCTGACCGCCATCTTCATCGGATGTTCTTTCATGACCAACGTAATCACCAACAATGCCGCCGCTGCCTTCATGTTCCCCATCGCCCTGTACACGGCCGCACAAATGGGGGTGAATTTCATGCCCTTTGCCATCACCTTGATGATTTCAGCTTCGTGCGCATTCATCACGCCCACCGGTTATCAGACGAATCTCATGGTGTGGGGTCCGGGTGAATACAAATTCACCGATTTCGTCAAAATAGGTTCGGTGATGACGATGATCGTTCTCGTCATGACGATTGTATTGGTTCCTTTGATTTACGGCTTGTAACCGTCTGTTGGATCATCAGGTACGGTTGGATTGGACGGGTATGATTGATTGACGCATTTTTGAGCGTCCACAATCGCCACCTCTTCAAAAGTTTTGATATCGCAAAGAACCCGGGTTGCCGCATCCAGCAACTCCATAGCCACCGCCGCACCGGTCCCCTCGCCCAGGCGAAAACGCAGGTCCAGCAAGGGTTCGACGCCCAACCGCTCATGCATGAAGCGGTGGCCCACCTCCACGCTGCGGTGACTGGCAAACAGGTAGTTCTTGGCCGCCGGTGCCAGTTCACAGGCAATCAATGCCCCGGCGGTGGCGATGAGGCCGTCACAGACCACGGGGATGCCAGCGGCGGCGGCACCGATCACCAGCCCGGCCAACCCGCCGATTTCAAATCCACCCACCTTGGCCAGAACATCCAGCGGGTCGTCGGGATCCGGCCGATGCCGTTCAAGGGCCTTTTCAATCACCCGAATTTTGTTGGCCAGGGCATCGTCATCGATGCCGGTGCCCCGCCCGGTCAATTTCTCCACGGCTATTCCGGAAAAAGCGGCGATGACGGCCGACGAGGGCGTGGTGTTGCCGATTCCCATATCGCCGGTACCCAGCACATCCAGCGGCCCAGCGGCCAGCAGTTCATGGACGATTTCAATGCCGGCTTCGATGCACCGCACCGCTTCTTCCCTCGACATGGCCGGTGTATGGGCGAGATTGGCGGTACCCTTGCCAACCTTTTTATGAAAGATGGGCAAATCCGGTTCAAAATCGAAATTGACACCCAGATCCGCAACAATCACCCGCGCACCGGCATGTTTGCCGAGCACGTTGATGGATGCTCCCCCGTTGACAAAGTTGAACACCATCTGGGGTGTGACCTCCTGGGGAAACAGACTCACGCCCTCCTCCGTTACGCCATGATCTCCGGCACAGGTGATGATCACCTTGGAATTCAGGCGCACATCCAGGGTGCCGAAAATAGCCGCCAGCCGCGCCGACACCGTTTCCAGCATCCCCAGGCTGCCAGCCGGCCGGGCCTGGTTGGCCAGGCGTTGGTTGGCCCGCTCGTATACGGCCCGGTTGAAGGGTTTGATGGCTGCTATGCTTTTCTCTATCAGGCTCAGATTGCCCTCCTTCCGGCAAAACACGTTTTCCTGCGGCAGGTCTTTGGATCCACGGATTGTCCTATAATTGTCCAACACCATCTAAATGATAAATAAATGGCTGTCAACGGCGTTCTATCAGTCCAAATCCTGCCGCCTCCGTGGTTTCATGCCCTTCACTAAAAAAGCTTACAGGCTTTTCACTTGCTTTCAAAGCCTCACTTTTGGTAAGATATTCATGGTTTATAGCTCTTCGGTTTTTATATAATTATCGTTAGCGCCCGTCCGGAAACAGACAAACTCGGAACACGGCGACGCAAAACCGGAATCATTGCGAAAACCAAACAGGAGATTTTTAATGGCGTGGTATTACAAGGATGGAGAAAACGACATTGGTCCCATTGATAAATCGCAATTGCAGGCACTGTTCAAACAAAAGAAAATAAATGCCGCAACCCTCATCCGGAATGCAAACAAAGGGCAATGGCGGCCATTGAAGGAATGGGTCGGGCCAAAAAAAGAGGATGCGGCGAAGCCCCCCGAAAACGAGTCGAGACAACCATCTTCTCCCTTCCCGGCGGACATTGCCCCCGTCCCATCGTCCGACGAATCAATCCCCTCGGCAGATGACAACCAGCCACAGGGAGGACAGCCAACCGCAACGGAAACGGCCGTTGAAGTTTGCTCCCAATGCGGCCATTCCTTCCCGCAGGACCAGGTGATCTGCTTTGAAGACAGAACCATCTGCGCCGCCTGCAAGCCCATATTCGTCCAAAAGCTCAAAGAGGGTGTCGATCTGCCGACCCACCTCCCATATGCCGGGTTCTGGATCCGGGCCGCTGCAAAAATCATTGATACGATCGCCCTCATGGTGGCACAGTGGGCCATTCTCATACCGCTCAATCTTCTCTTCTTCTCATCTGTGGATTTAGGGGCGCCCGACCCGGACACGGCTTCCTTATTCGGCATGATTGGCACCCAGATGATCGTGGGGCTATTGATTCCCGGGGCATACGCCACATTTTTTATCGGCCGGTTCAGTGCCACTCCCGGCAAGATGCTCTGTCGCCTCAAAGTCACCGCGCCAGATGGCGGCCCTGTCAGCTATCTGCGAGCCTTCGGCAGATTCTGGGCGGAACTGGTCAGCAGCATGATTATGTGTATCGGTTACCTGATGGTCGCCTTCGACAGTGAGAAGCGGGCCTTGCATGACCGGATTTGCGCCACCCGGGTGATTCGAACGCAAGAAACAGAAGGCGCAAAACATTGATCGCTTGCCCCAACTGCCGCACCATCCAGTCACCGGAGATGATTAACACCGGCGAGCTGGCGACTTGCCAAACATGCAAAACGCGCATAAGGGCCGACCTTTTCAATGCCTTTTTCCGCCCCGTGGCCCCGGACAGCTCACCGGGCTATATCCAGGAACAGGGACAGGCCGAATGCTACAATCATCCCGGCCGGCCGGCAAAGGTGCCCTGCGACCAATGCGGCCGCCTGTTATGTAAATTGTGTGAAGTGGAGCTGGATGGCCGCATCCTGTGTCTGGGTTGCATCAAAACCGGCCGCCAGACCCAACAGATATCCCGTCTGGATACCAGTCGGACGCATTTCGACAGCCTGGCGCTGGCCCTGGCCCTGGGACCGATCATTTTTATCTTTCCCACGATCCTCACAGCACCGGCGGCACTTTATGTTGCCCTGCGCTACTGGAAGCGGCCACCGACGATTCTGCCGCGGTCGCGCTGGCGCGACATCCTCGCCATCTTGCTGGCCCTGGCACAAATGGCCGGATGGATCGTATTCTTCGTCAAATTCTTCGGGTAGGCAGTCATGGCCGGCAACAAAAAAAAATATCGCAGACTATCCGGTAACAGGTTTGGGCTGTTTTGCACCAACGCCTTGTGGCAGGCGGACGATCATCTGCTCCGGGTGGAAGCCGGCATGATGACCGAACGGTATTGGCGTTTTTACTTCAATGACATCCAGGCCATCGTCCTGCACCGCACCCGGGCCCATTGTTTCTGGAACGCCTTTTGGGGAATTCTGACCCTGGCTGCCGGGGCATCCTTAATGATTGAATCCGTTGCCACCGCCGTCAGCCTGGGTTTCACGATTCTTTTCAGCCTGCTGCTGGCAGCCAGCCTCTATCTTGGCCCCGGCTGCCGGGTCTTCCTGCAAACCGCGGTACAGGTTCAACGGCTTCCGGCCCTGGATCGAATGCGCAAGGCCAATAAGGTCATGAATCGGGTCCGCGAGGCGGTCGAACGCTGCCAGGGCACCCTGGACCTGGCGGCCGCCCGGCCTGCCGCCAATGAAGCAGCGACAGCACCCATGGCCGGCCAACTGGCCTATCACCAGCCGCCCGGCAGCCGGGCGGCTTTGGCTGCAACGGGACCCCGAAACGCCGGCTTTGCCCCCTGGCTGCATAAATGCCTGTTTGCCACGCTGCTTGTCAGTGCCCTTTGCCATGGCTGGCACCTGATCCAGCCCCATGCCGCCACGGTGGTTGCCACCCATGTGTTGCTGCTGGCCCTGGTCATCTGGGGCATTGTGGCGCTTGTGCGAAATTATGACGCCATGCGGGGAACGTTTTTGATGAAAATGACCTGGACGACACTGACAGCAACCTGCATCCAGGCACTGGCCGCTTATATACTCTACATCGTAGCCAGCATTCACAACCCCGAATTAGCATACAATAACCGGGCCATGCTGATGGCCTATGTGGACCTGCATCTTCGCGACCTGCCCTATCGAGTGGGCATATCGGCAGTTTTCGCGTCGATGAACCTGTTGCTGGGCGGCATCGGTTTCGTGATCTTGTCGCCCCACAAGCGACCGGGCCCCGAGTGAGTCTGCCGTGGACGCAATAAAACAACCATCCGACCCACCCGCCCGATCTCCGGACGACCTCACCCGGCAGCGATGCCACAATCATGCAGGCCGGGAAGCGGTGGCCCGCTGTCCCCAATGCGGCCATTTCTATTGCCGGGAATGCGTCACCGAACATGATAACCGCATGCTGTGCAATACCTGCCTGGTGCGAACAACCGCAGCCGCCGGACCGGCGGTACGCCGCTGGGGCCGCTATGTGGAATTGCTGATGACCGCCAGCATGGGTTTTCTCATTCTTTGGGGTGTCTTCTATCTCATCGGCCAGGGATTGCTGGCCATTCCCCATGCCGTTCACGAGGGGACCATCTGGCAGCATCCATGGTGGCAGAAACCATGAACACGCCATCGTCTATCTCCATTTCCGGTCTTGAAGACCGGCCCAACGGGCTGGCGTTGGTGGAACAGGCCATCCAATTGCTGCGCTGGCGGGGCGGGGCGGCCCTGGTGGACTACTACATCGGTACCCTGCCCTTTGTCCTGGGACTGCTCTTTTTCTGGTCGGATATGAGCCGAAACCCATTCGCCCGCTGGTATTGCGGTTCGGCGGCTGCCGGTTTGGCCTTGTTGTTTATCTGGATGAAGCTGTGGCAGGTGCGCTTTGGTTATCGCCTCGACTGCGTTTTGCAGGAGATACCGGCTTCAAAATGGTCCCGGGGGCAATGGATCTCCATTGCAGCCCGCCAGGCCGGCCTTCAGGCCACCGGTTGGATACTCATTCCCTTAGCCTGTCTGGCCACGCTGCCCGCCGCATGGGTCTATGCTTTCTACCAGAACCTCACGGTGATGGACGGCCCCGGACAAAAACATGCCAAGTCCCTGATTGCCGGAGGCAGGCAGCAGGCCCTGCTTTTACCGGGGCAGAACCATCTGATGCTTACGGTGATGACCCTTTTCATGTTGGTGATTCTGGCCAATACGGCCATCCTCCTGATCCTTGCCCCCCAGATGGCACAACGGCTGCTGGGAATCGAAACCATCTTCACCCTCAGCGGTTTCCACCTGCTGAACACCACGTTCCTGACCGTGATCTGCGGCCTCACTTATCTTTGTGTGGATCCGGTGATCAAAGCCGCATACGTTTTGCGCTGTTATTCCGGCCGTACCCGTCGCACCGGCGAAGACATCCGCAACAAGCTCAAACACACCATCGCCGCCGCCGTAATCGCTGCGGTTGTCATCCCGATCTGGGGACCGCCTTCCGCGGCTGCCGGCCAGACACCGGAAGTTCACACCGTTGAGCGTGCGGAATTGCCGGCCCCCGAATATGCCCGTCAACTGGACCGGGCCATTGACCAGGTGCTCCGGCAACGGCACTTCACCTGGCGAATGCCCAGGGAAACGGAGGCGAGAAAGCCGTCAACGGGAACATGGCTGGAGAATACCATCGAGTGGATCATCGACGGCCTGAGCACTGTCCTGCGTACCGTGGGCGGCTGGATAGAACGATTCTGGAAATGGTTGACCGATAGGCTTCCCAAAATCGAGAAACCCACCGGCGATATGGTTGAAAACTGGCACGACCCGATCAAGGCTGGTTTTTATCTTATGGGTGGCGTGGTGCTGGCCTGTCTGCTATGGTGGCTGCGCACCCACCTGAAGTCAAGGCGCAGTGACCGCTCGGGAAGCCAGGCACACGTGGCGGTCCAACCTGTCGATCTCTCCGATGAGTCGGTCACGGCCCGGGACCTGCCGGCTGAGCGATGGTTGACCCTGGCTTCGGAAATGATCGCCAAAGAAGACCTGCGACGCGCCTTGCGCGCACTGTATCTCGCGGTACTGGCGCTGTTGGCCGACCAGGGACGGGTGGTCATCGCCCGCTTCAAAACCAATCAGGACTACTACACGGAACTGGCCCGACGGCAGCACAACGAATCCGAACTGCTCAACCGGTTTGATCGCTGCCGCAAGGCCTATGATCGCGTCTGGTATGGCATGCACGCGGTCTCCACGGATCAGGTCAACCAATTTAAAGCCCATCAGGAAAGGATCGCCGACCTTGTCCGCCCAACCGCCTGAAGCTGCCGGTCGATATGCATGGTTTGCCGGATTGGTGCTGGCCGCCTTCGTGGCGGGACTGGCGGCGCTGCTGATGCTGCGTTTTGAAAAGGGCGATGTCTACCCGCCCTATTCGTCCCTGCGCAGCGATCCGCTGGGTACCCGGGCTCTTTTCGAGAGCCTCAACGCCATGGCGCCGGACACGGCCCGACGCTGGCACCAGCCCCCGGATCAGGCGGCCCTGAATCCCCACACCACGTTTTTGATCTGCGGTCTGAACCCTTATGGGCTCGAAACCCGGGGTCGAAGCTGGAAACGATTGATGGACCACCTGGCCACCGACGGCGGCCGCATCGTTATTACCTTCGGCGACCGGGCCGACAACGCGGACCGGGATTCAGGACCACATTCAGACAGAACGGATACGGATTCCCAAAGGGAAAACGAAGCCGCTGACGATGCGGCACCGGACGATTTCATCACACACATCGAAAAACCGGAGGACTGGCATGCAATGGAAAATCTGGGCATCCGTATCGCCGCAACCCAGCGCAATGGAACGGACCCCGTGGCATTTTTGGCGTCCGACCCACCGGAAACAGGCCTGCCTCCGACGATCCCCTGGCACGGGGATCAGTTTTTCCGCACAACGGATAAAGCCTGGACGGCCCTTTATTTGATCGACCGCAACGACCGGCCGGTCGTCCTTCGGCGCGACTGGGGCCGCGGTGAACTGGTGTTCGCCGCAGACAGTTTTCTTTTCAGCAACGAAGCCCTGCGCACCTCGCGTTCATTGCCCTTGCTGGCCTGGCTGCTGCCCGGGGACCGGTTTGTTCTTTTTGACGAATTTCACCACGGCATCGCTCGCCAGACCGGCATCGCCACCCTGGCCATAAATTATGGGCTGGAGGGAATCTTCGGCACCATGGTCTTCATCGGCCTGCTCTTTGTCTGGCGCCTGAGCACGACCTTCGTACCGCCCGTGGCGCAGCCCGATCCGGACCATACGGGCCATGCCATTGCCGGCGGTGACAGTGAACAGGGTCTGGTGGGCCTGATGCAGCAACATATTCCACCGAAACGCCTGATATCCATATGCTTTGAGACCTGGCAGAAGGGTCCGGCCGGTCGGCAAGTCAGCCCCGAACGCCTGGCTGCGGCCCGGCAATGGCTCGAAGATCACGGCTCGACGGACAAAAATCCGGTCGCCGCCTATCGTCATATAACCAAACTGATTAGGATTGGGGATACGTCACGCAATCCACGATCCTTATACAAAGAAGGCATCTATGACCATCACCACCGACACCTTAAAAACGGTTCTGACGCGCACCAAACGTGAAATCGCAAAAGTCATCATCGGTCACGAACGGGTCATCGACCATGCCCTGATCGCCATCTTTACCGGGCAGCACGCCTTGATCGAAGGCGTGCCCGGCGTGGCCAAAACCCTGCTGGTACGCACCCTGGCCCATGTTCTGGGCTGCGACTTCGGGCGCATCCAGTTCACGCCGGATCTGATGCCGGCCGACATCACCGGCACCCACGTTTTCGATCTCCAGCAAAACGGTTTTCGTCTGGTCAAAGGTCCCATTTTCACCACATTCCTGTTGGCCGACGAGATCAACCGGGCGCCAGCCAAAACCCAGTCGGCGCTTCTCCAGGCCATGCAGGAACGCACCGTGACCATTGATCGCCGCACCCTCACCCTGGATGGCCACTTCACCGTCTTCGCCACCCAGAACCCCATCGAATACCAGGGTACCTACCCCTTGCCGGAGGCCCAACTGGATCGCTTCATGCTCAAAATCGCCATGAAGCACCCCGGCGAAACGGAAGAACTGACCCTGGCGCGTCGCATGCTGGGCCGTGAATCCCCCGAAGCGGTATTGGAAAGCGGCGCCGTCAAGGCCGTGATCCCGGCCAAGGCCCTGACGGCCCTGAGCCGCCAATTGGAGGGCATCACCGTCAAGGAGGAATTGCTCGCTTACCTGGTGGCGGTGGTCCGCCAGACACGACGCCACCAGGGTGTTCTGGTGGGAGCCGGTCCCCGCGCCATTCAGGCCCTGCTCCTTGGCAGCCGGACACTGGCCGCCATCTCGGGGCGTGATTTCATCACACCGGACGACATCAAGAATCTTTCTCCCGCCGTACTGGGGCATCGCATCATTTTACGTCCGGAATACGAAATCGAAGGACTGTCCATCGACGAGGTGATCGAACAGATTTTAGAGGAGGTGGCGGTTCCCCAATGATGGTGCCCCGGATCATCCTGATCGGCATCAGCGGTCTGATCCTTTTCCCGGCGGCCTATTGGCTGAACCACGGTTCGGGAAATCCATGGCCGGCCATTGCGGCAACCCTGGTTTGGGGGGCCGTAACGATCGCCGACGCGGTAATCGGGCGCGGACGGATCCGGACCCTGGAGATTGCGGCTGCTCCGGTTGTCCGGATGACGGCCGAGCGTCCGGGAAGAATCGATCTCACCATCCGCAAACCCGCGGCCATGAAAGGTCCCCTGCGACTGGGACTGGCCCTGCCGCCGGCTTTTATTTCGGACCATCCCGATCTCACCATCCACACCCGGGATGGGAAAAAAGCATACGGCGTATCCTGGCCCTGCACCACCTCGCAGCGGGGCCGTTTCCCCCTGATCCGCTGCCACATGGAACGCCGGTCCCCCTTGGGATTGTGGGCTTTGCGGCGCCGGTTCGAATTGAGCAGTGAATTGCGCGTCTATCCCAATCTGACCGATGGGCGACACGGCCTGGCGGGGCTTTTTCGGCGCAACGAATGGGGGCTGCATACCCAGCGCCGCCTAGGCAAGGGAAGAGAATTCGAGCAGCTACGCGATTACCTGCCCGGAGACAGTTTCGAAGACATCGACTGGAAAGCCACCGCCCGTCGGCGCCGCCCGGTAACCCGCGTGTTTCAGGTGGAGCAGGCCCAGGAGATCTATGTCATTTTGGATGCGTCCCGCCTGAGTACGCGTCCGGCGGCATATCTCACCGAACGGCGTGAAAAGCAACGCAAATCGGAATCAATCACAGGCCGGTCTCCGGCCGATCGGACCAAGCCGGATCGCGCCACGATCATCGACCGCTACGTGGTCGCGGCCCTGGCCATGGCCGTGGTGGCCGAACAGCAATCGGACCGCTATGGTCTGTTGGTCTTCAGTGATAAAACCGACTGCTTCATCCGCGCGGGCCAGGGGCATGCCCACTACAACGCCTGCCGTGAAGTCCTGTACGACCGCCGGGCAAGTCTGGTTTCACCCGATTTCGACGAGCTGTTCACCTTCATCGGTACCCACATCCGCAAACGGGCCCTGATGGTGTTTCTGACCAGCCTGGATGATCCCATGCTGGCCGATTCCTTCGAGCATTCCTTAAGCAGCACCGCACGCCGCCACATGGTAATGATCAACATGTTCCGCCCTCCCGGGGCCTATCCATTGTTCAGCAGCGCGGATGTCCACAGCCCCCGAGGAATCTACCAGCACCTGGCCGGCCATACCCTCTGGGAGTCGCTGATCGAAACCCGGCGACGGATCCGCAGGCACGGTGCCGGATTCGAATTGCTGGACCAGGCCCGGTTGAGCAGCCAGTTGGTCCAACAATATCTGAATATCAAACAGCGGCAGGTATTGTGACCCATGATCATCAATCTGAAAAAATTCATCGACCGGGAACAACCCTACTGGCATGAACTGGACGAGCTGCTGTGCGCCCGTGAAGCGGACCCCCATCGTTCCATGGATCTGGCCATGATCAAACGCCTGCACTTTCTCTACCAGCGGGCCTCGGCCGATCTGGGAAAAATCAGTACCTTTGCCGCCGAACCTGGTGTCCGGGCCTATCTGGAAACCCTGGTGGGCCGGGCCTATGCCGCCATTCACAGTACCCGGAAACGGGCCGTGCGCATCACACCCTTAAAATGGGCCGCTTATACGCTCCCGCGCACCTTCCGGCGACGCTGGAAATTGTTCGGTGTTGCCCTGGCCGTGATTCTGGCGGGATTTCTCTTCGGCGCGGCTGCCCTGGTGCTTGATCCGTCGGCCAAAACGGTCCTGATGCCCTTTGACCACCTGCAAGCGGACCCTTCAGACCGTGTCGCCCGGGAAGAACGCCCTGCCGAAACGGATCACCTGCAGGGTGCCAAAGGAGGCTTCTCCGCCTTTCTGATGACACACAACACCCGCATATCCATCCTCGTGCTGGCCCTGGGCATGACCTGGGGTATCGGCACCGTCATTTTGCTCTTCTCCAACGGTGTCATGCTGGGAGCGGTGGCCGCGGACTACATACGCGCCGGCGAGAGCCTCTTTCTTTCGGGCTGGCTGCTGCCCCACGGGGTGATCGAAATCCCGGCCCTCATTATTGCCGGGCAGGCCGGCCTGCTTTTGGCCACGGCCCTGATCGACCGTTCGAGCGGCCTGCCCCTGGCCCGGCGGATGGAAGTGGTCACCGGAGACGTGGTCACCCTGATCGGCGGTGTGGCCCTGATGCTGGTATGGGCCGGCATCATCGAAGCCTTTTTCTCACAATACCACGCACCGGTCATCCCCTACGCCTTGAAAATATGCTTCGGGATCATTGAGCTGGCTGCCCTGATCGCCTTTCTGGGACTGGCCGGCCGGGGCACATACCGCCCCTTGAACCTGCGCTACCCGTTCACCTTCCTGAAACGGAGATGGCGGTGACCATGCAGCAAGCCAAGAAGGTTGCGGGATACTCCCCCCAAACAGAAATCACGGGAGATCATCCGGCGCAAACGATTCGCTCCCACCAACTGGCCATCCGTACGGGTGAGGGCATCGTCTTTCGCATGACGCTGGCCGGCCCCGTGGCCCGCTGCCTGGCCTGGATGGTGGACGCTTTTTGTATCGCCGCCACGGCAAAAATCATCGGCACCCTCGTGTCAACGCTGGGAATGTTCAGCCAGGATCTTTCCCAGGCCGCTTCGATCCTGGTCTTTTTTTTACTCAATTTGGGATATTCCATGGTTCTGGAGTGGTTCTGGCACGGCCAGACCGTCGGGAAACGACTGCTGTGCCTGCGGGTAATGGATATTCAGGGATTGGAACTTCAGGTCAGCCAAATAGCCATCCGCAACCTGCTGCGGGCTGTTGACAGCCTGCCCCTGCTTTATCTGGTGGGTGGCGTGACCGCATTGATCAACCGTCGCGGCCAGCGCCTGGGAGACATCGCCGCCAATACGGTGGTGATCCGCATAACCAAGCCGGAATTGCGGATTCCCGATGATTTCCTGGAAGCGGTACATTACAATTCCCTGCGGGACTACCCTCTGCTGGTGGCCCGCCTGCGCCAGCGGACCACGCCCGCAGAGGCTGCCCTGGCCATGCAGGCCCTGATACGCCGCGACGAGCTTTCGGCAGATGCCAGGGTGGCGCTGTTCCAGGACATTGCCGCACATTTACAGGCCAAAACAGACTTCCCCACCGAGGCCACAGAAAATATATCCGATGAACAATTGGTACGCAATGCGGTGGATGTGCTGTTTCAGCACAACGTGAAGAAGGCGCTGTACCACAAGTAATTATTGAGATGGCAAAATCTTTAGAAAAAGATAAATATGTTGATATAGCAGCTATTAAAAATGCGCAAAAATCTTTTCAGGTCGCTTTATTTTCCAGCATTCCGTTTATCGACAAGTCGGTGTATGAATCTCTTTCAACGTTTGGTTCAGAAATTAATAATTTCAATTATTCGAGGGTACAGTCCCATTTAGGGGCAAGCTTATAAGGTTCTTTTGAAATTCAAGTGGGTAAAAATGGATTAATGGTCAGCAAATCCAATTTACCAGTGAGCAAGTAAACAATAGTCTTAAAATGCTTACGTT
>PDWJ01002315.1_pt1 | contig 20600 bp, 12 predicted proteins | sample 1430881 | NCBI WGS metagenome assembly PDWJ01 (sample SAMN01162460, study PRJNA174530) | Oral metagenome, whole genome shotgun sequencing project. | biome: Marine environment; feature: Marine mammal; material: Swab sample of the gingival sulcus; isolation source: swab sample of gingival sulcus... | reverse complement strand
CCAGTAAAGGCGCATTAAAAGGTAAGCCCAAAATATTTATTGCCGATTCGGCGATTCGCAATGCTGTTTTAATGATAGACGATGTGCTTGCTGACGAAGTGGCACTTGGCAAAATGGTTGAAATGACGGTCTATAAACAACTTCACTCATTTTACCAAGGTACTGCCGTACAACTTGGCTACTTCAGAAAGGCAAAAGACAATCAAAAAGAGGTCGATATCGTCGTTAAACTGCCAAGCTCTAAACTACTTTTTGAAGTCAAGTATAGAAACCACTCGCAGATACCCGAATCGGCCGCTTTGGTAGAATTATTAAAAGATAAAAGTACTAACGCCGGTGCAGCATTTTTGATAACAAAAAAACTAAGTGATTGTGGCAAAGCAAGTCACAAGACGATGCTGCCAATAATAAAAGTGCCTGCTCTGGTTTTCCTCTACATGCTGGGCTGGGAAGAAGCAGACACCTTAAAAGGCAAAATATAACTGTTACTGTAGTTTGTTAGCCAAATTTAACTTTATTTGTCGCCGTTGGCTGATTGGGTGCCGTGACAATCTCGACAATTTTTATGGTTTGATTTGGCTTGGCGATATTGCTGTAACTTATCTTTTTTAAGCCGGCCTTTGTCAACTTAAAGACAATAAGAAAACTGATGAGCTGAGCGATAAACGGCACATACCTACCTAAACTTAACAGTTGCACACTGAACAGATAATAGACAACAAGCATGCTGATAAAGCCAAGCGCGACCGGAATAACGTGCTCTTTGGCAGATAATACGATATCGATAAAGTCGGGCATATTAATGACGACTTTGTCACCAACTTTGGCGCCGATCTGATTGTCGGCGCTAACGTTTCTTTGCATCTCATCCTGAGATAGTTTGCGGGCGCTTCAACCGACGCAGGCAGGGCTTAATTGATAGCGAACGACTGCATTATCACCTGATGTTTCAATAACGGTTGCGTTGTATTTCATAAATTCCTCATTTCTTTAATCGTTAAAATCCTTTATTTCCATATTTCCCATATCGGGCTCAAAAATTGTAAAGGCGTCAAAACCCTCGTTTTTGATGCGATCAACTTGCTTGCCAAATTTTTTCTTCTTTAAGAACACCGAAACGATTGAATAGGTTTCACGCAGTGCAATCGAGTGATTTATTACTGCGGTTAAATCGTCACTTTCCTGATAGAAGAGGGCAAGTCGCGTACCGCCCGGCACTTCAAAATTGCGCTCTAACAAGATGTCGACCAAGCGCTCATAGCCAATTGAAAAACCACAGGCCGGCGCATCGACGCCGCTTAGCTTACCGATCATTTTGTCGTAGCGGCCGCCGCCGCCGATTGCCAAACCGCCCTCGCCATAGTAAATTTCAAAAATTGAACTGGTATAGTAACCCATGCCGCGCACCAAGCTATGATCAAATTTTACAACGGCAAACGACTGCACGGCGCTGGTGACATCGATAATCGTTTTGATATTTTGATAACCCTCCGGCGAGTATTGCTTAATCGCTGCAAGGCCATTTTGGGCAATTGTATCGCTGATTTCCAATAGTTTATCAATTTTAGACTGCGCGTATTGTTTGCCAAGCAGTTCTTTTATGACGCCGTCTTTGCCAATTTTATCGAGCTTATCGAGTGTGATGGCGATATCGCCAAATTGGTTTTCGTCAAATCCGGCGGCCATTACATAGCCCTTTAAAATGCGTCGATCGTTGACTTTGACAACGAGGTTATCAAGCGCAAAACGACTGACAGTGCGTACCACGGTATTGATTAGTTCAATTTCCGTTAAATTGGTCGAATCGCCGATAACGTCGACATCGCATTGTACAAAACTGCGATAGCGTCCTTTTTGCGGGCGTTCAGCCCGAAAGACGTTGCCCATTTGAATGGCTTTAAACACAGCGGGAAGTTCGTTGCGATTATTGGCATAAAAGCGACTAAGCGGTAGTGTTAAATCAAAGCGCAAACCGAGGTCAGTTAAAGCATCTTCCGTTTTGGGCACTTCGTCTAACTTTAGCTTTTCGCCGCGTTTTAAAATTTTGAATAGCATTCTGGTATTATCACCGCCATCGCTATTGACCAAATTGGCAAGGTTCTCGATTTCTGATGTTTCAATTTCAGTAAATCCGTTAATTGTGTATTCACTTCTAATCACGTCCATGACGTACTGACGTAGGTATTTTTCTCTTGGTAAAAAATCTCTCATGCCGCTGGGCGGCAAATTGTTCTTGCTCATAATAGCTCCTTTGTGCAATAGGCATATATTTAATAACTAAAGTATACTGTATCGCTATCCAATTGTCAAAGTATTGCCGGCATTAAGGCTTGAATTGTATCTGGCAAGTTAGTATAATAGATAGGAATATCTTTTTTTGGAGGAAATTTTGACAAGTATTGATGCATTAATGCAGGCGCTTGACTATCAGTTTAGCAGCACGGCACTGCTTGAGTTGGCTTTGACGCACAGTTCTTACGCCAATGAACACGGCAGCGATGATTTTGCCTATAATGAACGGTTAGAATTCTTGGGCGACTCGGTGCTCGGCTTGGTGGTCAGCGATTATCTATATGCTACTTATCCGCAGTTGCCGGAGGGCGAACTATCAAAAGTGCGCGCGCTGGTCGTCTGTGAAGCGACGCTATGTCAAGTGGCAAAAGCGCTTGAGGTGGGTGACTATCTGCGTCTCGGTAAAGGTGAATCGCGTAGTGGTGGACGCGCCAGAACATCGATTTTGGCAGATACAACCGAGGCCATTATAGCTGCGCTCTACTTAGATGGCGGTATCGATGTGGCGCGCAGCTTTGTCTTGAGCCATTTTATCGATAGTATTGAGCAGGCGGTGACCGGCAAATTATTCAAGGATTACAAGTCGGCCTTGCAAGAGGCAATTCAAGCCAAAAACAATGCTGTTATCAGTTATCGCATTGTCGATCAAACCGGGCCGGCGCACGATCGTCAGTTTTGTGCTGTTGCGCTATTAGACGGCAAGGTTCTCGGCAAGGGTTGTGGCAAGAGCAAGAAGAACGCCGAGCAAGAGGCGGCTAAGTTTGCTCTAAAAAAACTCGATGATGACATGATGCCACACCATTCGATTGAATAGTGACAAAAATAACATTAAGCCACTCAAAATGACAGTCGGCTGAATAGTGACAAATAAAGAGGTATAAATGTTTTTAAAACGGATAGAACTTAAGGGATTTAAATCCTTTGCCGATAAAACCGTTATCGACTTTGGTGACGGCATTACTTGTATTGTTGGGCCAAATGGTAGCGGTAAGAGCAATATCACCGATGCCTTTCGTTGGGTGCTGGGCGAGCAGCGCTACAAGACCTTGCGCGGCAAACAGATGAGCGATGTTATCTTTAGCGGTACTAATCAACGCAAGGCACTTGGCTTTGCCGAAGTATCAATTATTTTTGACAACGAATCACAGTTTTTGCCAATTGATTTTGGTGAGGTCGTCGTCACGAGGCGGCTTTATCGCTCGGGTGAAAGCGTTTATTCAATCAACGATGCCGAATGCCGCTTAAAAGACGTTAAACAACTGTTTATGGATACAGGCGTCGGCGTCGAGGGCTATTCGATTATAGGTCAAGGGCGCATTGACAGCATTTTGTCGACCAACAAAGATGAACGTCGTCTTATTTTTGAAGAGGCGGCCGGCATTGTCAAGTATCGCACGCGCAAAGATGAAGCCGAGCGCAAGTTGAGCCGTGTCAATAATAACCTGGAGCGCATTAGCGATATTGTCGACGAATTGGAACTGCGCATTGAACCGCTTCGGATTCAAGCCGAAAAGGCTAAACAATACAAAGACTACGCCGCTCAGTTACGCGCTTTAGAAGTCAATATTTTTGTACACGACATCGAAGAGGCCAATCGCCAAATCGAGTTGCTAAAAGCCGACATCACGGCACGTCGTCAGCAATTGACCGATGATGAAACGCAATTGGAAAGCCAGTTAAAAAAGCTGACTAATTTTGATCAGACAATAGAACGCGCCGAAAATGATTATGAAAACGACTTGGCGACAATCGGTCAGTTAAAGGCTGATATCGCCCGCCTAGTGGGTGAAGTAGCAGTTTTACAAGAGCGGGCCAGCGCGCTGGCAAACAACAAAACAGCCAAGCAAACGCTACTAAAAAATAATCGGGCCGAGTTGCTAGAACTGACCGACCAACTAGCCGCAACTGAAACCGATTTGGCAACACAAAATCAACAGTATCAGAACTTGCAACTACAAATGCAAAATGCCAGCAGCCAATTGGCCGATTTGACGGCAAGGCGTGGTCAATTAATCGATCAGCAACGCCAAAAGCAGATGACGATTGATCAACTGGCTGATAGTATCAATCATTTACTGCAAGATAATCATCGCTTAGCAGCACGTGATGAAATTGCCGAGCAGCGTTTATCTGCCATCGACCAAGATATTATTAGTTTTCAAGCGGCAATTGAACAAGAACAAGCCCAGTCGGCCGGTTATCAAGCTGACATTACTCAGTTAAAAGACAATCTGACAACTGTGCTTGCAGAAAAAGCAGCCGTCAATCAAGAAATTGAACGAATCGGTACAACGATTGACAGTGCCGAAAACGAATTATATCACTTGCGCAGCAGTTTGGCTGAAGATGAAACGGCACTTGCCGCATTGCAATTGCAAGAAGCTCAGCACGAAGGTTTTTCTTATGCCGTAAAACAAGTTTTAAACTGGTCAAAAAAAGACGACATGGTGTATGGCAGCGTCAAAGATCTATTTAGCGTCGATAAAAAGTTTTTTACCGCAATGGAAACCGCCTTGGGTAAGCATTTACAATCGATTGTCGTAGCCGATGAAGATGTCGTCGACAGCTATATCGAACGCCTTAAAGCCGAAAAGGCCGGTCGCGCTACTTTTATACCGCTCGCGCAAGTTAAGCCACGCGAATTACCCAAGCGCGAAAGCAGCGCTGGCTACTATGGCTGTGCTTGGTATTTAATTGATTGCAAACCTGAATTGGCCAATGCCTTTAAGTTTTTATTGTCCGGCATCTTTTTTAGCGATACGTTAAGCGATGCCAAGCGCATCGCTAAAAAACTGCCAAAAGGGGCACGCGTCATCAGCTTGGCCGGTGAAGTGGTCCACGTCGGCGGTACTATTACCGGCGGCTCGTTATCAAAGCGCGATAGTGGGTTTTTGGCGCGTAAAAACGACATTAAAAATTTACAACAAAAAATTAGTGACAATCGCCGGCAACATGCCGAACGCGCTCAGTTTCGGCAGGCGCAAATCGACAGTTTAGCCGAGCAACGCACCAAATTAGCTCAGTATGATGCTAAGATAACGGCTTATAATGACGAGATTAACAGTTTACAACAATCGAGCGCTGCCGCGCAACAAAGAGCCGGTCAGGTTACGCAGCAGCATACACAAATCAGCGATGAGGCCAACGCATTGCGTGCTGCCAAGCAAGAGCGCGCCACGCAATTGGCTGATAACGAGGCGGCCTTAGCGGCAAAACAGCTTGATTTGGCTACGGCACAGCGTGATTTAGAGCAGCTATTAGAAAAAATTGAGCAACAGGTGCAAACGCTAACTGAGTGCGAAACGCATTTGACAGATTGCAAAGTCGATTTAGCAAAGGCCGAGCAGGTCGTCAAAAGCGTATCGCTAAAGCACACGCAATTGAGCGAACGACAAACGGCGTTACAGCATGCAATCGACAGTTTGACGACAGATTTGGCGTCTTATGATGAGACGGCTGCTACGATTACTGGTTCAATTAAAGCGGCTGATAAACAGCGCGAAAGCGCCGAACTTAAGCTAACTGATTTAAGCGATAAGACGACTGCCACGAAAACGGCGATTGAGGCTAATCGTCAAGCTCAGGTAGCTTTACAGCAAGAGGTTGAAAGCGCCCGGTTGGCCCTGCAGGATAAAAAGAATGATATATTTAAAATAGAACTCGATTTAACGCGTATCGAGACGCGCCGTGAATCGATTATTCAAAATTTATGGGATACTTATGAACTAAGTTATATTAAGGCGCTTGACTATAAGCAAGACGTCGACATCAAGGCATATGCCGCCGAAGCGCGCCGTCTAAAGCGCCAGATAAAGCAATTGGGCGATGTTAACTTGGGGGCGATTGCTGAATACGATACGGTCAATGAACGCTATCAATTTTTAAGTGAACAGCAAAATGATCTTTTGCAAGCCAGTGAAAAACTAACGACGCTGATTCGCCAAATTGACCGACAAATGCGCAAGACTTTTAAGGATAAATTAAATGAAGTGAACGGCTACTTTGGCGAAGTATTTAGTAAACTATTTGGCGGTGGTAGTGGCCAAATTGTGTTAGCAGAGGCAGACGATGTGCTCGATGCCGAAATTATGATACAGGCGCAACCACCCGGCAAAAAGTTGCAAAGTTTGGAACTATTAAGCGGTGGTGAAAAGGCGCTGACGGCCATTTCGCTATTGTTTGCCATCTTAAAGACCAAGCCGACACCGTTTTGTATTTTGGATGAAATCGAGGCTGCACTGGACGATGTTAATATTTATCGCTTTGCCGACTTTTTAAAAGAATTTGTCGGTAAAGCGCAGTTTATTATTATTACCCACCGCAAGGGCACCATGGAAATTGCCGAATATCTCTATGGCGTAACGATGCGCGAGCGCGGTATTACGACAATGCTGTCGGTCGAATTGACCGACGCACAGCAATTGCTAGACAATTAGGAGGCAACGTGTTTAAAAAATGGTTTAATAAAAAGCGTAAAGATGATGAGCAAGTTGACAAACAGGCTACGGAACAACAGCCAGAACAATCTGTTGAACAAACTGAAACAGAGTTGCAATCAGAGCAAACGAGCACTGCTCAGTCTGACAGCACAGCGGTAGAGGTGGTGCAGGATGAAAGTGTTACAACCGATCAACCGCTAGAAGCTGATACGGCGTCAACTATTAATCAAGCCGACGAGCAATTAAATGGGGCAGCAGTGCCCGAAGACGAGGCGGAACAAGACAATGCGCCGCAAAAACAAGGCTTTTTTAAAAAATTATTTCAAGGCCTCGGCAAAACGCGTCAGAATATTACCGAAAATATCGACCGTATGCTCAATAACTACGACGAAATCGATGATGAATTATTCGAAGAACTAGAAGAAATTTTGATTACAGCCGATGTCGGTATGGAGACTTCTTTGCAATTGGTAGAGCAGTTAAAGGCAGTTTTGGTTGAAAGGCGTATCGCCGAACCCCATTTGGTTAAATCGGCATTAAAAGATGTGTTGGCCGAGTTTTTGACAACAGAACAATCGATAAAAATCGTGCCCACTACGCCAACTGTCATTTTAATAATCGGCGTTAACGGTGCCGGTAAGACGACCTCTATCGGTAAAATTGCGCACCTCTTAAAAGGTGAGGGCAAGCGGGTCGCTTTGGCTGCAGCCGATACTTTTCGCGCGGCGGCCATTGATCAGTTAAAAGTGTGGGGCGAACGGGCCGATATTCCGGTAATTGCACACGCTGAAGGTGCTGATCCGGCTGCGGTCGTCTACGATGCATGCCAATCTGCCAAGGCCAAAAACTATGATGTTTTAATTGTCGACACAGCCGGTCGTTTACATAATAAAGTCAATTTAATGAATGAGTTAAACAAGATATTTCGCATTATTGAGCGCGAATTATCAAGTGCACATAAAGAGGTATTACTGGTACTCGATGCAACCACCGGACAAAATGCCTTGCAACAGGCGCGTCTATTTAAGGAGACGGCACCGATCAGCGGCTTGGTTATCACCAAACTGGATGGCACAGCCAAGGGCGGCTTTGTCTTTTCGATTAAGCGCGAACTGGATATTCCTGTAAAACTGATTTGCGTTGGCGAAAAAATCGATGACCTGCAGCATTTTGATGCCGAACAATTTGCCGATGCTTTAATGCAATAAAGCGGTCGCGTCCGGATATTTTTCCGGTAACATCGAGATGACAGTTATACTTTTCGACTGAACAGTTAGGTTTAATATTTTTTTAGAATTAACAAATTGTTCATAATGTATTAATAATCGTCTTGTACAATAGAGACAGTTAATCGATGATTAACATCTCTTTTTTCTCCTTTTAGAAGAGATACACAATACGATTCCCCTTTTTCGTATTGAAACATTTCGAAGCCTGTTCGGCTTCTTTTTTTTTATTTTTGCCTCAATTGTTGCGCATGGCTTGACAGGTTGGTCGCCATGCGCTATATTTATATTAAACAAGCGTTTATTATTAACTGTTGTGAAGTGAGAGGTCAGTATGGCACAAGTATTAAAAGAAAAGGTGCGCCGCCAAATTCTGCGGTCAGCCCGCGATGTGTTGATTAAAAAAGGGTACACCGGTTGCACGATGCGACAGATTGCCGAGGGCACTAATATTACGGTTGGCAATTTGTATCGTTATTTTGATTCCAAAGCGGCTATTTATCAAGAGATTGCCAATACCGTTATCGATAAAATTGACGCTGTAGTCGTGGCCGAAAGCGGCGGCTCAATTTCAATTAAATCGCGCCAAAACAACAAAAAATTTATACCTAGCAAAGAGACATTTAAGCGCATTGAAAATGGTATTGTAAATTTGGTGCCGGTCTTAGTTAAACAATATAGAAAAGAGATAATTATTCTGTTACATACTTCAAATGAAAAAAATGCTACGCCGGATGTGATTGATTTAACGGCCTGGGCCGGTAAAAATCTCGATTCCCTATACAATTCGTCGGGTATCGGTCAATACATTGCAGCCGGTGCGCTGTATACGATTGAACAGATTTTGACTCAAGAAAAAGATGTCGAACGCGCTACAGAACAAATTATCTTTGTAATTCGTTTGCTGGCTGCAAAGGGTGAAGCAAGGTGAAAAGGGTAACAATAATCGTGCTGATTTTGATGCTTTTAACGGCTTGTGCATCAAAAGACGATAGCCTAAATATCAAAGAAAAGTCGGTAAAAACGTTAATGCTACAAGAAGAGGTCTATCCCGAATTGTTGCAATATTTGGGTGTCGTACGTTCAGAAGAAATAAAAAAATACGCTTTCTTAAGTGGTGGTGTCGTCGAACAAGTTGCTGTAGCGGTCGGCGACGTCGTCGCTGAAAAACAGCTATTGGCGACGCTGCAAAGCGACAAACTGGACATTTCGGTTGACAGTGCCGCCGAACAACAACGCACTGCTCAGCTCGACTATAGTAAGGCGCAGCAAAGCTTTCAGTTTTACGAAGATTTATTACAGGACAGCGCTGCGTTATTGGCGGCCGGCGCCTTATCACAGCAACAGTACGATGAGGTTGAGTTAAAGCGCAATATTGCCCAAAAGGAGCTGTCTCAAGCGGCGGCGCGTTCTGAGCAAGCGCGCTTGCAGGCAGAATACAGTGCCGACAATGTCGATGATGCCAGTTTGCTTAGCGATATTGCCGGCACAGTGCTCGAAGTCAATTATAAAGCAGGAGAAATCGTGGCACCGGGCTATCCGGTTGTGCTGTTGCGCAGCAATCGCAATGCCATACAGGTTGGCGTCAGCGCCGATGACATCAAAAAATTAGCAGTTGGCGACCTGGCCGAAATTACATTGCCGGACGGACAGATCAAGACAGCGCCGATTAGCAAAATCCATTTAATCCCCGACAGTGGCAGTCGAACATATACTGTAGAAATCGCTTTTGACGATGATGGCAGCTTGCTATTGGGCGAAACGGTTGATGTGTCATTTGCCATTAGCAAACAACGCGGCATTTGGTTGCCGATAGCCACCATTTTAAACGATGGCCTCGATTATGTTTATATTGTCGAAGACGGTCGCGCCAAGCGCGTCGACATCAGTTTACAGATGATTTATCAAGATAAAGTGATGGTAAGCGGATTACAACCGGGCGACCAACTGGTGGTATCAGGTGTGCAATCGCTTTCGCCGGGTTATAAGGTAAAAGTAGTCGAGCAGGTTGAACAGGCACCGAGCCAAACAACTACGACGGGAGCAGACGATGAGTAAGCTGATTGCGGTTGCTATCAAGGAACGCAAGGTTACCATTTTGCTGTCGCTGTTTATCATAATTTACGGTTTATATGCCTATTATTACTTGCCGCGCCAAGAAAACCCCGATACGTCGAGTCCGGCGGTACAAATCGTAACCGTTTTCCCAGGTGCCTCAGCCAAAGATGTCGAACGACAGATCACTAAAAAGATTGAAGATGAAGTGGCGGCACTGGACGGTGTAGACTGGTTGCAGTCAATTTCGCAAGATAATGTTTCGATTGTATTTGCATTGCTGGAAAACGGCACTGATTACCAAGCGCAATGGGATAAACTGCGCATTGGCATCGACAATCTGGTTCCGCAGCTGCCGGAAGGTTGTGAAGAACCGGATGTTGATACCGAACTGACAATTAGTCCCGGCCTGATAATATCGATGTCGAGCAGTGAATATGATGCCGGTCAATTGGCTTTATACGCCGAACGTGTCAAGTCAAAAATTGCTGAAGTTGCCGGCGTAAAGCGCGTCAATATCGAAGGCGAACAAGAGCGCCGTATTACGATTACAATTGATGAACAGGCGCTTTATTCGCTCGATATCAGCATCGTCGACGTCTACAACGCGGTGCGTGCTCAAAATGCGGTGATACCGCCCGGTTCAATTACTACCGAGAATGGTAAAGTCAATTTACAAGTGCCGCAAAATTTGCGCAGTGTCGCCGATTTCAAAAATGTAATTGTCGCCGTTTCTGCCAAGACCGGGGCGGTGGTGCGGCTTAAGGATATTGCCGACGTAACATTTGAGTATGAAGAAGGGGCATTGTACTATACCAAAGACGGACGCAGTTCAATTATGGTCACCGCCATATTTAAGGACGATGAGAATGTCGTTTTAATCGGTAACGAGGTACGCAAAGTAATTGATGATATTCGTGCCACATTGCCGGCCGGTATTAAATTTGACGAAGTATTGTTTCAACCGGAAGACGTCGATATTGCCGTCAACGAGTTTATTATCAATTTGTTGGTGGGCATCGTTTTAGTTATATTGGTAGTATTGATTGGCATGGGCTTTAGAAATGCACTCGTCGTTTCGCTGGCGATTCCCTTGTCGATTGCCATGACGTTTATCAGTATGCAGTTTTTTAAAGTCGATTTGCAGCGCGTCTCAATAGCCGCTCTAATTATTGCACTGGGCATGTTGGTCGATAACGCCATCGTGATTAGTGACGCCATACAGGTTAAAATTAACGACGGCTTATCAACTGCACAAGCGGCCTATTTAGGCACAAAAGAGCAGGCGATACCAGTGTTTAGCTCGACGATTACGACAATTGCCGCCTTTACGCCATTGGTCGGCTTACCCGGTGCAGCCGGTGAATTTGTGCAGTCGTTGCCGTTTGTCGTCATTATCGCATTGTCAGCATCGTTTTTAGTCGCCATGTTGGTAACGCCGGCGTTGGCCAGTTTGAGTCTTAAAAAGACAACCCATCAGCGTGATTTGCTTAAGCCGATCGCCAACTTTTATACGACCATATTAAAATTTAATCTAAAGCGACCGCTGCTTAGTTTATTGCTGATTGTATTGGCCGTTTCGGCAGCTGTTTATTTGTTCTTTAATGCCGTAGAGGTGCGTATGTTTCCTTACGTCGACAAAGATGTCATCTATGTAACGGTCGAAAACGAAATTAGTGGCGATATCGACAATACCCATCAGCTGGTCTTGCAGGCCGAACGATTATTAAGAGCCGAGCCGGAGGTTTACGATATTACCTTATCGACCGGTGGTGGATTACCGCGTTTCTACATGACGGCCGACTTTGTACAGCCATCTGATAAAAATGGGCAGTTGTATATTAAATTCGATTTGGCAAAAGGGGGGCGTTTTCAGACCCGGTCTGAGTTTTTGTATCATATTCAACAACTGTTTGACAGTCAATTTGTCGGCGGTTATGCAACGGCAAATCTATTAGAAATCAATATGCCAGGGGCGACGATTAACGCTCAAGTATACGGTAGCAATCAAGCCGATATTGAGGCGGCAAGTGAGCGAATTTACGATTATTTGCTGGCTCAGCCCGAAACGATAAATGTGCAAATCGTCAAACCGCAATATCAATATCAGTATCAGTTAGACGTCGACCAAGAACTGGCTATCCAGCACGGTTTGTCGGCCTTTGATATACAATATCAAATCAATATGGCGTTAAACGGCGTCAAAGCCAGTGTGTTAAATGTCGATGGTAACAGCTATGACATATACTTAAAATCAGATGTTGCAACCATTGAGGACATTAAAAATTTACAAATAAAATCGCAGTTTACCGGCGAAAAAATTCTGGTTAAACAAATTGCCGAAGTCAAATTACAGCCCGAGGTAAATGAAATTAGACGCTATGATCGAAAGCCGGTCGTGATGGTAAAAAGTTATGTTCGGCCGCAGTACGGCAGTTCGACCGTTCAACAAAAACTGGAAGAATTTATTGCAGCCAGTCAATTTGACAATGTTGAAATCATGTATGGTGGCGACAGCGAAACGATTCGGCGCTATTTGTCGGGCTTGGGTACAGCGGCTATCTTTGCCGTTATCGTCATCTACATTATACTGCTAATTCAATTTAACTCATTTATACAGCCATTTGTGATACTGACGACTTTGCCGTTAGCCCTGCTTGGTGTAATATTTGGTCTATTGATTTCACAGACCAATTTTACCTTTACGGTTGGACTAGGGGCAGCCAGTTTAATCGGCATTGTCGTCAACAACGGCATTTTACTAATTGAATACATTAACCGGGCGCGCGCCGCCGGCATGGCCGTTTACGATGCCTGCCTAGATTCGGCCGCTAAACGGATAAGGCCGATACTGCTTAGTACGGTGACGACCATCTTTGGTTTGATACCATTGGTTTTTGCCGACAGTTCATTTTTTACGCCGATGGCAATTGCTTTAATTGGTGGCTTATTGATTGCAACGCTGATGACGATAACGATCATACCGACGGTCTATTCGCTGTTGACAAAACTGGAAAGAACCAAAAAAGAAACTGTTATTTTAACAGAAAAGTAAAGCAAGCGCTGCGCGCTTTCAATGAAATATCACGCGATTGCGTGATGTGAAATACCGCGCTGTGCGCGGCATGAAATTTGACTGTGTCAAATGAAATGTGCGCTGCACATTGTTGTAGCGTTGGCGCAGCCAACGCCATTTGATAAGCGGAAAGTAGAAAGCGGAAAGTGAGAAAAGCGCTGCGCGCTTTCAATGAAATATCACGCGATTGCGTGATGTGAAATACCGCGCTGTGCGCGGCATGAAAATTGACTGTGTCAAATGAAATGTGCGCTGCACATTGTTGAATCGTTGGCGCAGCCAACGCCATTTGATAAGTAGAAAGCGGAAAGTGGAAAGAAAAAGCGTCGAGATGACAAAGAATATGCTTTCAGCTTAAAATGAGGAAATTATGAAAAAACTTGGCAAAACCCAATCACTTGAAATACTGAGATTTACCAGCGTTGGTGCTTATCTAAACGATATCGATGAAACCAGCGATAGCGATGTGTTGCTACCTAAAAAATATTTATCAGATGATATGGCATTGGGCGATATGGTTGAAGTGTTTCTCTATAAAGACGCTGAGAACCGTTTGATTGCAACGACTGAGCAACCTTATCTGCAAGTTGGTCAAATCGGTACATTACGTGTCGTCAGCACGACACAACACGGTGCCTTTTTAAAATGGGGCCTAGACAAAGACCTTTTCTTGCCTCACGCCGAGCAAAAACAGGCACTATCTGTCGGCCAAACAGTGGTCGTAATCGTCTATATCGACAAATTTGAGCGCTTGTCTGCCAGTCAAAAGATCGAAAAGCATTTGACGACCGCTCATCAATACAACATCGAGCAATGGGTGGTTGGTACTGTTTATAGTCTAAACGAACAAATCGGCGCCTTTATCGCAGTTGACAATCAATATTATGGGCTGCTGCCGGCAAAAGACAGCTTTGTTCCGCTCAAACTAGGCCAAAGCGTCGAAGGGCGCATTGTAAAAATACACCCCGATGGTAAATTGGTATTATCACTACGCTCTGAGCGCAGCGCACAAATTCAAATAGATGTTGCACAAATTATCGATTATTTGGAGCAAAATGATGGTATCATACCTTTTGACGATAAAGCATCACCGGCGCTGTTAAAACAGCGCTTGCAAATGAGCAAAAAAGCTTTTAAACGTGCGATTGGGGTATTGCTAAAACAAGATCGCATCATAATGAAAGACGCTACTATCAGACTAAAAGATTAATGGGTTAGAGGCTAAAATAAAAAGAGGTGACAGATCATGAAACGATTGACAGTATTATTTTTATGCTTGGCGCTACTTCTAAGTGGCTGCGGCGGCGATGCCACTTCGACGACGCAAGCAGACAGCAGTGAAACGACCACAGTGACTAGTGAACCGCCGACGACAAGTAAAGTGGCGAGCACTGCACCGCCCGAAACGACAGCCGCGCCGCAGATTGACGAGCAGGCGCTACCTATTGCGATTTTTAACGATAAGAACGCCGATTTAGGTATGCGTTTAGTTAGCACCGGTAATCTTGATACGGTGGTAGGCGAGCTGCCTTATAGCGCAATTGGTAGCTATGACCCTGCCAGTGGGCGTGCAATTGCAGTGACATTTCGCGATAATGTGGCAATTTTTAGCGTAGTCGATCAGTTTGCCAAAAATATCGAACCGTCAAACCAGTACCTCGAAATCATAAAACTGCGCAGCGGTTTATTTTATGGCTACACGGAAAGTGGGGTGCAATACGTCTTTGATGCCGGCGGCGTAATTTACGGCACGATTGCAGACTATAACGAGCCGCAATATGATGTGTTAACCAATGCAATTTACGTTAATAATGCGGTCTATTTAGTTGATGACAAAGCACAAAAACTGGTTCGGGTCGATGATCTGGAAAGCTATTACGAAGATAAAAAAGCGCTGCTCGATGCGCAATATAATATTACCTATAACGAAGATAAACAGATTTATTCGCACTATACGGGTGATGAAGCGGACAGTTTTAATAACTATCTACTGGTTGATGATTACGCCATCGTCGAAACCAATGAAGGCAGTGCCGATCAGCCGCTAATTCGCTATGGTCTGTTAGAGCGTGGTGGCGACAAAATACTGGCAACCGAATACTATGACATCGGCCATCTCGCCGGCGAGTATTTTTATGTGGCAACCAATGGCGTTGCCGAACTGGAACAGGGTGCACTTGGCTTTCGCTATAATGATTACAGAAGCTATAAAAAGGCGATTTATCATCTAAATGAACAGCTCACAGAGCAGTTATACTTTAATATCGAGTATGTCAAAGACGATGTCTTTCACGTCTTTGATGGCGTCGAGCACTTTTTCATCAGTGCCGAAAGTGGCGTACGGCTTTGGCCCGATGTACAGCTGGATGGTCATTACTATTTTTATCAAGTGGCCGATTATATCGTAGCACTTGATGATCTGTCATTTCCGCGTTCACTGGTGGTTATAAAAGATGATAAGGTCGTGCTGCGCAGTGCGCAGCGTCAAACGGTCGCCGGTGGCTATGTCGAAGTCGCATATAGTGGTTTTGCCACAACTGATCAGCAATTACCGCACGTCGTACTGGAAGATAAAACGGTTGCTCAGAAAATCAATGACTACTATCGTGCTAATTACGCCGTTGCACATCCACAATCGGCTGAGGCTTACTATGATTCTGCCGTTTATGATACTTTTGCGGTGCTTAAGCATAAAAAACTGATTCAAATTCAAATGCAGAACTATGTCAATTCTTTTGCAGCGGCTCATCCTAGCTACGGCTATTACAGTGCTGTCTTTTCGGCCCAGACCGGCCAACCCTATAAATTGACAGACTGGTTTAAAAAAGATGCTGATTATCGTCAAGTGTTGGCTGATATTATGTTGCAAAACGAAGAAAATATGGCGCGGGCGCTGTTTTACGATAGTGCGATGGCAAATGAAGAAATGCTCAATATGTTTGCCTTTGACGAAGTCAATTATTATTTTACAGACGACAGCCTAGTGCTTTATTATAATCCTTACAGCTTTGCCTCATATGCCGATGGCATTATTGAATTTAAAATAGGGCTAAGCGATATTAGTGATATTTTAAATGACGAGGCCAAAGAACTATTGCTTGAATAAAAAGTGGAAAGTAGAAAGCGAAAAAGTGGTCAGCTTTCCGCTTTCAACTGCTTTTTATCCTTTTTCGCTTTAAACTTTTCAAAAATATTCATATATTACAAAAGATTAACCAAATACCACTAAAAACACCCCAAAACTATACACTTTCGTGTATAGTTTTTTGTTATTTTTTGTGATAGTATGGTATTGAAACAAACGATAATTCACAGTTTGTTATAATAATTCGTAAAATCTTGCACCGTTTACAGCAAAGCGCTTTCTCCTTAAGCTAAGTTAATAGCTGGTAAATTGATGAAATTGCGTGATTATTAATAACAAGACTGTGAACAAAGTGGCAAGGCAACTATTCAAATATGAATAAATAATCTGTAATATTACTTAAATAAGTAATAATTAAAAATTGTTCATATTTAAGAGTAGAAAGCAGGAAAGCGCAGAGCGCGTTGACACAGTCAACGCCACTGGAAGTTTTTGAGTTTTTGATTTTGAATTTGATTTTCCTTTCAGCTTTTAGCTTTCAACTTTCCACTGCATTTTACGCCTTTCCTTTCCACTTTGGCTTTCAACTTTAAACTTTATAAAGGAGGTAACATGAAACAAGCAAGATGTTTTAAAAAACTAACAGCGCTGCTGTTAACGCTGGTGCTAATGATCGGCTTAGCCCCGTCGTGGGGCGGTATTAGCTATGCCAACCCGACGTTAAATCATGCTGGCAGTGGTTTTCCACTCAACACTAGTGAGACGGTAAAAGCCAAGTTTACCGATGGTACAGAGGCGATTTTAGAAATTAGCGGTCATGGTCAAATTGAGCGCGCTAAGTGGATTGCAATGGCACAGCTGATTGATTCGGACAATTATAGCCACCCGTTTATTCCATTTCTTGCATGGAAAGGTAGTGAACCCTTTAATATTAAATTTACTGCTGATATCGGCAAGAAAATTGCCTTACCGGTGGATAGTTTAAATTTATTTGCTTCTTTTGATGGTGATATTCTATTTGGTAGTAATCAAATTGACACCAGTAATGTTACAAATATGGGGGGGATGTTTTTTAATGCCAAAACCTTTAACCAGCCGCTTGACTTTGATACATCAAGTGTCACAAATATGAGTGCCATGTTTGATAGTGCAGTAACATTTAACCAGTCGATTAATTTTGATACCAGCAATGTCACTGATATGAGTTCTATGTTTTATGGTGCGACAAACTACACACAGCCAATTGTACTCAATATTAGCAGTCTAAAAGATAATCCGGAGACACCTTGGTCAGAGGGGCTGGGAGATGCTTTTGCGGGTTGTCAGACCAGTAGCATCACTTTAAACAATACGACTGGAAATAAAGACATTTTTGCTTTGGAAACATTTACATATACCCCTAAATTAAGCTATCTTGAATTTAGTGGTTTGGTCGGTGCTGACATTCAAAAATTTAATACCAATTACACCGTAAATGATAAAACGGCTAATCTTCAAGGTCACTATCCCGGAAGTACTGGTTTTATCTTTGAAAATAATCACGCCTATGTGATTGAGGCGTACACAGGTACCTTGCCAGCAACAGGTATTGATACTATTAGCGACTATCCGCTAAATCAAGCCGGTACGGTAAAGGCGACCTATAACAGCGGCGCTAACACACTGGATATTTTGGGCGACGGACCAATTGAGCGGGCGCGTTGGACGACGATGACCAAGCAAATTGATTCGGTAAACAATTCAACTGCATATAGCGTCCTTTGGCGAGGTAGCGAAACATTTGTGATTAGCTTTAAGGCTGATACCGGCAAGAAAATTGCCTTGCCGGCGGATAGCTCGGATTTATTTAGTGGCTTTGACAAAGATATTATCTTTGGGAGCAACCAAATTGACACCAGCAATGTTACAGATATGGATACGATGTTTGTTCATGCAGTAGCCTTTAACCAACCGCTTGACTTTGATACCGGCAATGTCACTAATATGAGAGGTATGTTTTTAAATGCCAAAGCCTTTAATCAACCGCTTGACTTTGATACCAGCAATGTTACAGATATGGAGGCGATGTTTTATGGTACCGTAGCCTTTAACCAATCGCTTAATTTTGATACCGGCAATGTAACAAATATGAGTAGAATGTTTAAAAAAACCGCGGCTTTTAATCAAGCGGTTAACTTTAATACCAGCAATGTCACTGATATGAGTGAAATGTTTTTCGGCGCCAAAGCCTTTAACCAACCGGTTAACTTTGATACATCAAGTGTAACCAATATGGAGGATATGTTTTTTGGTACGTCAAGCTACACACAGCCAATTGTACTCGATATTAGCAGCATAAAAGATAATCCGGATACATTTCCTACAGAGAGTCTGGAAAATGCCTTTGATGGTTGTCAAACCAGTAGTATTATTTTGCTTAACCTGACCGGAAATACAGATATTGATGCTAAGAGGGCATTCAAAGATACTCCCAATTTAAGCTATCTTGAATTTAGTGGCCTAAAAAATGCTAGAATTGGTCGCTTTGCCGGTAACTATATGGTTGAAAAAAATGGTACAGTAAGCGGTCCGGTTTCAGCGAGTACATGGACAGATTTTGAAAATAATCAAGTCTACCGCGTTTATCTTGAGGGCGCTAAACCGATTGGTGATTGCAGCTTTGGCAATATTGCGCCGCAAGTCTATACGGGTTTGCCACTAACACCTGAAGTTGAGGTCAAAGACGCTTCAACCGTATTAACGCGAGATACCGACTATACCTTACTGTACAGCGAGAATACAGCAGCTGGTACGGCTACGGTGAGAGTTATTGGTAAAGGTGCTTACTATGGTCTTAAAGACGGCTTGACTTTTGAAATTAAAAAACAGCCACTCAGTGGCAACACAATTGCACTAACGCATGAAGCCGGTACAAGCGGCAGCTTTACAGTACAAGCAACTGATTATGTACAAACCGGTACAGTGTTAAAGGATTTTGCAGTGCAATCCATTAGTGACCCGGCCGGTATTTTGCCGGCGACGACAAGTAGTGCCATTACCGTAACGACGGGTGGCAGTATTACCTATACCCTAAGCGGTGCTGGCAGTGCAGGTGACAGTGCTACGGTTAATTTTATCGATAGCTATCTTAGTGGTCAGATAACGATGACGATTACATTAACAGAACCGGCCGGCAGCGGTTCTGGTTCAAGCAGTGGTTCCGGCTCGGGCGATTCTGATGATGGCTGGGTAACCAGCGGCGGTGGCGATAATAACGACGGCGATAAACCACCGGTTGTTATTAATAATCAGACCGGCGAAACGACTACACCAACTGAGCCGACCAATCCAACTGAACCAACTCAACCAACTATCAAGCAGTTTAGTGATGTTAAACCGACCGATTGGTTCTATGACGCGGTTTATGATGTGGTTAATAAGGGCTTAATGAAGGGTACGTCAGAGACGACCTTTAGCCCGCAACTGGGTACAACGCGCGCCATGCTTGTAACGATACTGTATCGTTTAGCCGGCGAACCACAGGCAGGTCAAACAGCAGCCTTTAGCGATTTAGAAAGTGGCAGCTGGTATGTGGATGCAGTGGCTTGGGCAGCGCAAAACGGCATTGTCAATGGCTATCAAGACGGCACATTTAAGCCCAATCAAGACTTAACGCGTGAGCAGTTAGTAACGATGTTATACCGCTATGCGCAGTTTAATGGGCAAGATGTCTCGGCTAAAGTTGATTTAAGCGGCTATACGGACAGCGCCAGCATTTCGCCGTATGCGCTTGATGCCATGCAGTGGGCAGTAGCTAAGGGCATAATCAAGGGTGTTGGCGACAACAAGCTGGCACCACAGGGCAGTGCAACGCGCGCTCAGATTGCTACGATGATGAGTCGATTTGATAAGTAAGTGGAAAGCGCAAAGTGGAAAGTAGAAAGAAAAATCGTTAAATTCAAAAGCAGAAAGCAATAGCAGAAAACCCGGACGATGTCCGGGTTTTTTGCTGGAAAAAGCCGTGATTGAAACGCGAGGCAGCCACTGCTTTTTCAGCCTTCAACTTTCCACTGCATTATACGCTTTTTCGTTCCGACGTTCCAACAATCCAACAAACCAACGCGTTTACTTTTCCTGTGTGCAACTTGCATTTTATAGCGGGTCTAGCTATTGACAATCGCTTAGAAATAACTGACAATTAAACCATATAAAATAAAGCGTTTTTTAGAGAACAATAGGAGACCATTATGAATCAAAATGAAATGATGTTTTATGAAAATAAGGGTATTCGCTCGGTTTGGGACGAAGAAAAAGAAGAATGGTATTTTTCGGTTGTCGATATTGTCGGCGTGTTAACGGAGAGCGAAAATCCTAATAATTACTGGAAAGTATTAAAAAAGCGCCTAAAAGATGATGGAAATGAGTTGGTTACAATTTGTAACCAACTT
>PDWJ01007484.1_pt1 | contig 20610 bp, 18 predicted proteins | sample 1430881 | NCBI WGS metagenome assembly PDWJ01 (sample SAMN01162460, study PRJNA174530) | Oral metagenome, whole genome shotgun sequencing project. | biome: Marine environment; feature: Marine mammal; material: Swab sample of the gingival sulcus; isolation source: swab sample of gingival sulcus... | reverse complement strand
CCGTTGGCATAACGTCAAGGGCGGCTTAAAAGACAAGCAGATGGGAGATTGTATTTTGATTTTGTGCCTTAGGCCAGCTTTCTTCTGAGTAGGGCAAGTCCAATTATGCCGCTGCCGATTAACAATATACTTGCAGGCGCAGGAACTGCCTCCAAATGAGTTAAGGCCGTATCCGCTATCAGTTGGTGACCCACCGAAGACGGATGAAACCCATCAGTCCAGAATAATTCCCGCCACTCCGACGTTTGGGGTGTAAAATTCTCAAAAAGCTCATAAACGTCCAAACGGTAGAGATTTACATCCGGGTATGACTGTTCAAAAACGGATAGTACGGTCGCCAACTGAACATTGAACCCCATCGTCCATTGAGTTGCCAGGGTGGCAGTCTCCAACCCATAGTCTATAAATCTCGGTGTTGCGCCGATATTGGGCAGATTGCCTACCAGAATATCGCGGGCGCCATCGGCATATAAAGATTGAAGCGCTGTAGCAATATTTTCGGCTGCCGTTTCAAAAGATCTTCCTTGTTCAAGATCATTGGCGCCAATCCACAGCGTAAAAAGGGCATCGTCTGCGGGTGCCGAGTAGTTCTCCAACTGCCATTGCAGTCCTGAATAATTTAATCCTGCTGCTGGATTGTCATAGCCGGTGGTGGCACCGCTATGGGCAAAGTCATACAAACTTGCCTCAAAAGAGGATGCCAGGGTTTCCACCCAGATGGCTCCGTCTGTAAATCGCCTAATATTGCCGTTATCGGTAAGACTGTCTCCAAAGGCAATAACGCTTTTGTATGAGGCGGCTTGAGTGCTTAAAGGAAAAACTAGAAATAAAATTAGTAATAATTGATTAACACCATTTTTCATTATGTTTCCTGCCATGTTAATTGATAAGATAATTTTTTCGTGTCCCTGATAATTTAGTACCACAATTTTAAGGCCACAGTCAAAATAAAATCACTGATCTGCTTGTTTTTTATTTCGTTCTCGGCGTTACGCCAACGAGCCTGTTTGATAATTGATGAATCGGCTGCAATCCCATGAAAATGGCTCCAATTCCACCAAATTTTATGTCAATAGTCCGGCTATTAATAGAAAATTGGTTCTCATTTTCATGAGATTTCGCTTCGATTCCCTAGTTATCAAACAGGCTCTTAGAGAAGATCGCCCTGTTTGTCAATGGGTTGGATTTGGGCGACTTGTATACAACCGCCGGGGTTTACATCCGGCTGAAACCTGGTTTATACATATCCCGGACGAACAGCCCGGATATCCGGGTTAGGAACACGGAAAAAGACCTTAAATATATGTACCAAAGACTGACGCCAATCAATACCCATGACCTGCCTGAGGCCCCGGTTTCCCGGTTCGCCCCGACACCCAGTGGGTTTCTCCACCTTGGCAATGCTGTTAACTTTCTGGTCACATGGGCCCTGGTCCGGCGCCAAAAGGGCATGCTGCACCTGCGAATAGACGACATCGACGCCCCCCGCTTCCGCCGGGATGTATTGGAAGACATCTTTGAGTGCCTGGACTGGCTGGAACTGGACTGGGATGCGGGTCCCGGCAGCCCGGATGACTTCTACCGACGGTTTTCCCTCCAGGCCAACAAAGAATATTACCGGGAGCGTCTCACCGCCTTAGGCAGCCAAAGCGGTCAAACCTTTTGCTGTACATGCAGCAGACGTGCCATAAAAAAGAGATCTCCCGGCGGTATTTATCCTGGTACCTGCCGGGAAGCCGGCCACCAATTTATACCCGGCCGTCATGCAATACGATTGAACGTCGGGGATAACGCCATGGTCCGGGCCGGCGGACGGGAAATTAATATAGCCCACACCTTTGGCGACTTTGTCCTCTGGCGCAAAGACGACCAGCCCAGCTATCAGCTGGCAAGCCTTCTGGAGGATGAAAGAACCGGCACCACCTTTATTGTTCGGGGAAAAGATCTTGTGCTGTCCACAGCAGCCCAGAGATACGCTGCAACCATTTTCGGTCTGAAATCATTTCCCGCCTGCCGGATACGCCACCATGATCTGATCATGGCCAGTGACGGTACAAAGCTTTCAAAATCCAGGGGGGCATACGCCCTTAAAGATATCCGGGAATCGGGCCTAGGCCCCCAGGTTGCATTCAAAGCCGCCGCGACCATCCTGGGTCTGCCTGGGGATGAGATCAATACAGCCAAAGACCTTTTAGACGCCAATGGACGCATATTCGATATATGTGTCCGTTGGCGTAACGCCGGGGGCGGCTTAAAAGACAAGCAGATGGGAGTTTTTATTTTGATCATGGGCCTAAGGAACCCTTACAAGCCTGCTGGCAGGGACCAGCTTGACTTTCCCCCTGATTTTTGGAAGTTCGCGTTCCAGCGCATCCAGGGTGGCCTGGTGGGGGTGGCCGATACCGATGGCACTGCCATGGTCTTTGGCCTGTTTGATCAGTTTTTCGATCTGGCCTGAAATATACTCGACATCCTGGAAATTATCTAAGAACACATCTCTGTGGGAAAATTTCAGCTGAAACATCCGGGCGGACTGCCCGCCCTTGGATTCAGGAGATGTTCTGGAATCAACAAAAAACAGATTGTTTTGTTTCAGCACCGAAAAAATCTGATTCATTTTGTCTGAATCCGCTGTAAGCCTCGACCCCATGTGGTTGTTCACCCCCACTGTACCGGGAACCGCATGAATATCTTTGCGAACCTGGGTTAAAAGCTCATCCGGGGACATGGAAGCCAACAAGGCGCCCGGGCCGGGGTCGATCTTGGGGTACTGGATGGGTTCCATGGGAAGATGCAGCATCAGTTCCGCCCCTTTTGCCGACAGGCTGTGGGCGAGCTGTGTTCCCACAGGAGAAAAGGGCAAAATGGAAAAGGTGATATTCTTATCTATGTTGCACAGGTCCATGGCCAGCTTTTTATTATATCCGATATCATCAATGATAATGGCAATCTGAGGTACAAAATCATCCTTTTGGGGCGGTACAGTCTTTTTCGGAGGCGGTGCGACATGATCATAGACTTCATAGATAATCGCCGGCCTCTCTTTGGGTGCTGGTGTTGCGCTCATACCGCGATCTCCGGGGAGGTACTCTTTTTTCTTAAGGCCTTGGGCCTTGGATATAATTTTCGGTTCGGCGGCTGATGGGATCTTTGGCTCCGGAGACAAGGGCTTTTGCCGGGGAGGAACCGGGGCCGGGGAGCCTCCCACAGGCGGTGCTTTTTTGTCCACCTGGGCTTTGGAAGCCACCGGCTGACCGGCTTTTATAAAAATATCAAACAGCATCGCCGCAGTCAGACAGACCGCTACAAGGATAGTTATGCCCAGCACCGTTTTTTTCAACTCATGGGAAAAATCGGGATTTGTTTGCTTAGCAGATTTTTTTCTTCTGGTCTTTCTGGTGGTCCCTGGTTTTGCTTTTGTGCTTTTTTTTGGGGCGGTTTTGGGTATTTTTTGGGGCGTCTTTGCCTTTCTGTCCCGGCTTTTTTTTGTACCGCCCCTGGATTTAGTTGGTGCCATCTATTTTACTGAACACGCCATAGCCGATGAGAATATCAAGGGCGCGTTTTACCTGGATATCTTTATTCAGTTTTTCGATTTCATCATCTCTGGCAGATTTTTTCTTGTTTTTAGTCTCTTCGACTTCAGGTTTAAGGCTGTTTTTCAAATTTTTTTCTTTGACCATCATGTCAAAGACAGATTCTTTTTTGGGCTCTTCCTTCACTATTCCCGGTTCCACCCGGATATCCGGCTGGATCCCCTTTGCCTGGATGGAATGGCCGCTGGGGGTGTAGTACCGGGCAATGGTATATTTAAGTCCGAATCCGTCCTTGAGTGGGTGCACCGTCTGCACCGAGCCCTTGCCAAAGGAGGGTGTGCCGATAATCAGGGACCGGGCATTGTCTTTAAGCGCCCCGGCCACAATTTCGGAAGCTGACGCAGAACCGCCGTTGATCAGGGTGACAATGGGGTAGTTACGTTCCGGAAAATTAGGGTGGGCTTTGAATGTCTGGTTGTTTTTTTTATTGCGTCCCTTGATGGACACGATCGTCCCCTTGTCGAGAAACAGGTCGGAAATTCGAACGGCCTGGTCCAGCAATCCGCCCGGATTATCCCGCAGGTCGATAATCAGGCCTTTAAGACCACCATCCTTTTTTTCCAGGTCTGACAGATGTTTCCGCACATCATCCAGGGTGTTCATTCTGAAATTGGTGATTCTTAAATACCCGATCCCCGGTGCCGGCATGGCCGAGCGTACGCTGGTCATGGGAATCATATCCCGCTTGAGTGTAAAGACCAGCGGTGCGGATTCCCCTTCCCGGATAATGGTGATTTTAACTTCCTGGTGCCGTGGTCCTCTCATTTTGTTCACCGCTTCCCACATGGCCATGTCTTTGGTGGATGCGTCATCAATTTTGATAATGATGTCACCGGTGGTGATACCGGCCTTGTAAGCAGGGGTGCCTTCAATGGGGGAGACCACTGTAAGAATACCGTCCTTCATGGTAATGACAATGCCGATACCGGAAAATTTTCCTTTGGTATCATCCTGAAGATCCCCAAAGGCATCAGGGGGCATGAAACTGGAATGGGGATCAAGATTGCCCACCATACCCTTTATGGCATTGTGTACCAACTCTTCGGGCCTGACTTCGTCCACATATTTTTTTTCAAGCTCTTCCAGGACGTCGGTAAAAAGTTTTAAGGATTGATAGGTCGTATCTTCAGCGGCATGCACTGAACCTGCAACCAGCATCAGGACCACAGCCGCACTCAGCCAGAGCCGTATCAATTTGGCCCGGTTCAGGCCCATGGTCACAATTAAATCCGCCGCAGATGCGCCGGATTTTAGATCGCCGTCAAGGCACGCCGGGGACGGCTTAAAAGACAAACAGATGGGTGATTTTATTTTGACCATGGGCCTTATTTTTTTCATTTGTCATGCTCCTTTTTTCAGCCATTTGAGGGGATCAACGGGTTTGCCGTGATGACGGACCTCAAAGTGAAGGCACGGCCCTTTGATGGAGCCGGTATCTCCTGCCGTGCCGATGATTTCTCCAGTGTCCACCCGTTCGCCCTTTTTTTTGTACAGCGCTTCCACATGGGCGTAAAGGGTATAATAATTATTTCCATGATCAATGATCATCAGGTTGCCGTAACCCTTGAGCCAATCGGCAAACATCACCTTTCCACTGAAAACGTTTTTTACGGGCGCCCCCCGTTCCGCCTTTATATCAATTCCGTTTTGAAATGTGAAGGCGTTGTAATCGCCTTTGCGTCTGGTGCCGAAACGTGAAATGATTTTGCCCTTCAGCGGGGGGGAAAGCCGTCCCTTTTGTTTGGCAAAGGAATTTTTTACATGGGAGGAACCAGCCCGGGGCGCAATGGCGGATATGGTCTGATTCAGCACCCGGGATGATTTTTTAAGGGAATCCAGGGCAGCCAGGGACAGACTTTTGCGTTGCCTGATCTCCTTAAGGATCTCCTCCTTTTTATGGGCTTGTTTTTTGCGGATTTCAATCTCATGGGCCAATTGCGCCTGCAGGTCTGATTTCAGCTTGTGCTGACTGTTCAGATCCTGTTCAAGCTCTTTAAGTTCCACCATGTTTCGGGCCTGTTGGTCCAGCAAGGCAAAATCCGATTTCACCACTTTTTTAAGTGCGTTCTGGGTGATGACAAAATCAAACAAAGACGACGGGGGGCCGGCCATCTCAAGACGGCCCATCATCTGCATGCGCAAAAGGGCATTCAGACGTTTTCCGGCATAGTTCTGTGTCTTTTTCATTGATATGTTCAAATCTGCAATGCGTGCGTTTGTTTTTTCAATTTCCTGGGAAATAACCATGGTATCGCGTCTGAGGTTCCGGGTGGTTTTCCGTACACGGTTCAGGGCCATATCAATTTCGTTAAGTTCGTCAATGATCTGCATCTCCTGCCGGGAGAATTGGTTGACTTTTTGTTTTGTTTCCCGGATCTGCGTTGCAATGATTTTCTGTTCGGTTTGATCTGTCTTCAACGTTTGTTCAGGTTCCGAAGGTTTTGCTGGCGGCAAAGGCCGTGGGGTAACCTGCTCTGGATTCTGCGGTAAAGATACCGGTTTTAATAAAATATAGCGGCTGTCGTTTCTGATATACCCCTTTATGTCCTGGTATTGCACCGTCAGCCAGCCGCCGACACCACCTTGCATTTTCAGGACATCCACCCGTTCCCCTTTATTGAGAACCACCACCACTGAAGAACGATGATCCGGAGCGGAGCGGACATTGAGCTTGGCCGTATTTATTTTACCTTTAAGCAGAACCTTTAAGCCGCCCCCGGCGTTACGCCAACGGACACATATATCGAATATGCGTCCATTGGCGTGCCTTGATGGCGACTTAAAATCCGGCGCAGCTTTGGGAGTTTTAATTCTGATCATGGGCCTAGGATCTGTTTCAGGGAAATGAAGCATCCGAACCAACCTAAAAATGTACTGGAAAATAGAATTATCGCCACAGCCGGCCAGGAAAGAAAATGAATATCCAGATAAACATAGGCGCTCAGATCCTGGGAAATGCCCGAAGACAGTGTCAGATAACCTGCTGAAAGGATGATTAATCCTGAAACGCCGCCTATAAATCCCTGGAGCAGGCCTTCAACATAAAAAGGGGTCTTAATGAACCCGTCTGTGGCGCCTACGATACGCATGATTTCCACTTCGGTCTGCCTGGCATAAAAGACCAGGCGCACGGTATTGGCCGTGATGAACAGGGCAATCATTAAAAACAGGCCGCTCATGGCATAACCGGTCATTTTAAACAGAGTGAACAACTTGAAAAAACGGCCCAGCCATCCCTGCCCATACTCTACGGTATCTACAATCTCTAAAGACTCAATCCGGGCGGCTGCCTTTTGGATCTGCTCAAAGCTCAAATGAGCGGTCATGGTGATTTCAATAGCGTCGGGAAGGGGATTGTCCTGAAGGGTCGACAGAAATTGGGTTTTGGAACCCATCTCTTTTTTTAATCGTTCCAGGGCCTGGGTTTTGGGTATAAATACCGTCTTTTCGATGCCGCCCATGGATATGAGTTGTTCTTCCAGGTTGGGCTGCATGGCAGGGGTAAAAGAATCGCTTAGGTAAACCATGGCCCGTCCCCCCTGATTCCAGGCAGAAAGCACCCGGCCGGTATTTTCAAAAAAAAGCATGAAAACCGACACCAGAAGGCTGGAAAGGGCGATGGTCATGATGGTGATGATGTTTAAAAACCGGTTGGACCGGATATCTGTCAAGGTTTTACTTAAAAATCGTATCATATGGTAATTGAATCTATTTTCAGCTCGTTATTCAATATGGAATGGTTGATATTTTTTTGAGCCTTCCATCTTCCAGGGCGATATTACGTCCTTTGCTGAAACGGTCCATCTGCTCCATATTATGGCTTGCCATGAGAATGGCGGTGCCTTTTTGATGATAGGCCAGAAGCAGATCAAGGACACGCTGGGCAGATTCACTATCCAGACTGCCTGTGGGTTCATCTGCAAAGATAATGGATGGTTTCCCCACCACCGCCCTTGCCACGGCGACCCGCTGCTGTTCTCCCCCGGACAGGGTCGGGGGCAGGTGTCTGGCTTTTTTCTCCATGCCCGTGACCCTGAGGACATGCATCACCTTTTTCTTTATGCGGGGCTGTTTTTCCCCGGAAACCTTGAGCACCAGGGCAACGTTTTCAAACACGGTACGGTCAGGAATCAGCTTGAAATCCTGGAACACCATGCCGAAACGACGCCGTAAAAAAGGCAGTTTTTTGGATGAAACCCGGGCCAGATTCATGCCGTCAATCAAAATTTGTCCTTCGGACGCCCGTTCGGCCAGGTATAAAATTTTGAGCAAGGTGGATTTGCCCGCCCCGGAAGGTCCGGAAATGAAAATAAACTCGCCGGGCTCAATATCAAAGGTGATGTTATCTAAAGCCAGTTTGCCGCCATAGCGTTTGGTCACATTAAACAGCCTGATAATACTGGATTTACCGTAGCTCACACTCATCTATGATTTGCCTTATGTCAATAGTCCGGTTCTAAACAGAAAATTTATGAAACCTGATGCTCATTTTCATGGGATTTCGTTTTGATCCCTGATTACCCAACAGACGCTTAGATATAATTGACTGAAATTGAATTTACTGGTATAAGCCGCCTGTGTCAAGGAGTGCTGCAAACAGTTTTTCTTACACAAAGCCTTCACTGAACCCGTAAACCGGCTTCTTCCAACATCAGTGAAGGCTTAAAATTTTACCCACAGGAATATATAAATGATTCTTTTTGACTCCCATTGCCATATTGACGATAAATGCTACGATAAAGATCTGGCCCAGGTCATGGACAGAGCGCGCCGGGAAGGGGTGCTGGCCATGATGGTGGTTGGCATAGACAAAGCCACCTCCCAGAAGGCCATAGATATCGCCTCCCGGTTTGACCATGTTTACACCTCTGTGGGGATCCATCCCCATGATGCGGTGCATTGTTCCGCCCAGGCGCTCAATGAGCTTCGACAGCTGGTCCTTACCCATAACTGCATCAAAGCCTGGGGGGAGACCGGGTTGGACTTTAACCGCATGTTTTCACCCCAGAAAGACCAGGAGGCCTGTTTTTCGGCCCAGCTTGCCCTGGCAGGGAAGCTGGATCTGCCGATGATTTTCCATGAACGGGATTCCAAGGGCCGGTTTTATGAAATATTAAAATCAGACGGACCCAAGTCAAGAAAAGGGGTGGTTCACTGTTTTTCCGGGACAAAAGCGGAGATGTTTAATTACCTTGATTTAGGGTATTACATCGGCATTACAGGCATTCTCACCATTCTCCAGCGAGGTGAGTATCTGCGCAGTATTGTCTCCTTGATTCCCCGGGACCGGCTGCTGATAGAGACTGACGCCCCGTATCTGACACCCAAACCCCAGAAAAATAAGCACCGGCGCAATGAACCTGCCTTTGTACGGTCCGTGCTGGAATGTCTTGCCCAGGTGCGTGGGGAAGATCCCAACCAGCTGGCTTCCGCTGTGTTTAAAAATACCCTGGATCTTTACAATATCCCGGCAGACCAGTCTTGGCCGGGGCATTACATGCGTTAGCCCTGCCAAACAAGCTCTTAATGATTGACTTCATACAGGTTAAATGCTAATGATCTGATTTGATAAATGTTATGTGAATACGGTGCACAAGGCCCATGCTTAAAAAAATAAAATGACCCATCTGTTTGTCTTTTAGGCTGCCATTGGCCTGTCTTGATGGCGACTTAAAATATAGCGTATCTGTGACGGATTTCATTGTGATCATGGACCCAAAACAAGGAGTTTGAATTATGATTGGTGGTATAGGAATGCCGGAATTGATCATCATTCTGGTGATTATCCTGATTATATTCGGTGCGGGTAAGTTGCCTGAAATTGGTGCCGGTTTAGGAAAGGGCATTAAGAATTTCAAGAAAGCAGCAAAAGAGCCCATTGATGGTGACAGGGAAAAGGAGCCTGAAAAAATAGATCAAGATTAGACGTGGCAGTCCATCTCTTTTTTCAGTTTTGCCACGGCCAAGTACCTGGCTGGTTATCCATACCGTTTCTCAAGATTCTGCATATCATACATCCGCCGGCTGATTTTAAATCTCTACTTGGCGGTAATTACAAAAAAGTAACATGCCGCCCTTTAATCTATATGTGCCTTAGAGCGTGTTTGATAATTAGGGGATCGAAGCGAAATCTCATTTTCATGGGATTGCAGCCGATTCATCAATTATCAGACACGCTCTTAGACCCATGATCAAAAGATATTAAACACAGATGGACAGCCCTGAGGCCAAATTATTAATTGAACAAAAACAAGCGCTGACAGATCAGTATCTCCAGGGGCAGGAAACCAATTTCCTGGAGAAGATGACCACCCATCTTGATGGGTACTTTCACAGGGTGTTTGAAAAGAGTATTGCCGCGCAGAAAATGGATAGCTCGGGCAATCCTTTTGCCCTGATTGCCTTGGGGGGATACGGAAGAAAAGAGCAGTGTATTCATTCGGATATTGATCTGCTCATCCTTTTTGAGAACCTCATTGCGCCGGACGTGGAAGCCTTTGTTCAAGAGCTTTTATACCCCTTATGGGACGCCAGGTTTGAAGTCGGATATGCAATCCGGAACATCAACGAATGTATTACAATGTCCTTTGAGCGGTTTGACATCCTGACCACAGTGCTTGATGCCAGGTTTATCTGTGGGGCGTGCCGGATCTATTCCGGATTTATGGAAAAGTTCCGGCAGCAGTTATCTGCAACACACCTGAAGCCTACGCTGAATTATTTGTACGAAAACGGAGAAAAACGTCTGGCGGATTTCGGGGACTCTTCCTTCCTGGTTTCCCCTGATCTGAAATCAGGATTTGGCGGACTTCGGGATTACCACACCCTGCTGTGGTATGCCAAGATTAAATCCAATATCAAGGCCCGAAGGGATCTGGAATATTACGGGTTTCTTTCCCATTTTGAATATAAAAATCTGGAAGACACGTTAACCTATATCTGGGATGTGCGCAACCGTCTGCATTATATCTGTCAGCGCAAAAACGATACCCTGCATTTTGAACACCAGCCTGAAGTGGCCGGCTTGATGGACTATACGGATACCGCGGGCCGGCCCCAGGTGGAAGTTTTCTTAGGTGAACTGCATGAAAAAATGGATTTTCTAAAGCAGATTTACCAGATCACATTTGAAGATATCTTGTTCACCTGGCCAACCAGGAAAGAGACTGTTAACCCCAGGCCCACTAAAATTAACGGTCTGATTGTACGAAAACACAGGCTTTGCTTTGTAAATACCGTGACCATTATTCAGCACCCGGATCTATTGCTTCGTATTTTTCTTGAAAGCGGACAGACCCGGATCCCCCTGTCCATTGAGGCCAGGCGGATTGCATGGGAATTTCGTCACCTTGTGGATGATAAGGTGCGCACTGATCCCGGATGTATCAAAATTTTCAATCAGATTCTGGGGCTGTCCCTGGAAACATTCCACGTGCTTAATGTCATGCTGTCCACCGGCATCCTGGCCCGGTTTATTCCGGAATTTTCGCCGCTGGTGCACAAAATTCAGTACAATCAGTACCACCTGTTCCCTGTGGACAAGCATTCCATCCGCTGCGTACAGATCCTCAACAGCTTCAGGGATCCCGGCGACAGATCGATAGACACCCTTTATAACAGCGTATTCAAGGAAATACGAAATAAAAATGTGTTGCTCGTGGCAGGCCTTCTCCATGACATCGGTAAATCCGATCCTGCCAGGGAACACTCCCGCAGAGGCGCCAGAATAGCCGGACCTGTTGTTGACCGTCTCGGATTCAGCCCTGGGGAAAAGCAAGATATTCTTTTCCTCATTGAAAACCATCTGTTTTTGGCAAAAACCGCCACCCGCCGGGATATCTATGATGAAGAAACAGCCGTTTACACCGCACATAAAATCGGAAAAATCCGGTTGCTGCGTATGCTTTTCCTGCTCACGGTCGCCGATTCCCAGGCCACCGGACCCAAGGCATGGAACCAGTGGACGGAAAATCTGATCAAAGACCTGTTTTTTAAGACCATGCGTATTATCAACACAGGGGAGCTGGCATCCAGGAAAACCCAGCGTCTGATTGATAATAAAAAAAAAGAGGTGCTGGATCTGTTGCGGGAAAACCGGCGGGAAGAAGAGGTGACCCGGCAGTTGTCTGCCATGTCCCGGCGCTACCTGCTTTATGTACCGGCCCAGAACATTGTGGATCATATGAACCTGTTTAGAAATCTGGAAGACCGTGAATATATCTGGCAGATCACAAAGGACAATGACCCGGATATGAGAACCGTCTCCATTTGCGGCAAGGATAAACCTGGCGTTTACTCCAAGCTTGCCGGGGTATTTTTCCAGAATAATATTGATATTATCAGTTCCCAGGCCTATTCCCTGGGCACCAGCCATTTTCTGGATATCTTTCATGTCCGCCCGCCCCAGGACCGTCTCTTTGAAGAGGAAAAATGGGAAAAGGCCGGACAGGATTTAAGCATGGCCCTTGAGGATGACCACTATCTGGATAATGTGCTTGAAAAGATTCCCACGTCGGTGACCATATCCAGCGGCAGCAGGCCCGAGGACAACCAGGTGCGCATAGACAATGAAACCTCCAGTTTTTTTACGATTATTGAAGTGTTAACCTATGATTTTCCAGGGCTTTTGTTTGCCATTACCAATACCTTGTACCGGGCTGCTATCAACGTGAATGTCGCCATGGTCGCCACAAAGATTGACCAGGTGATGGACGTTTTCTACATCCGGGATATTGAAGTGGACCAGAAAATAGAGTCTGAAGAGAGGTTGAATCAAATAAAACGCGCGATTTTAAAGCGCCTTCCACAGATACAGTCAAAGGAGAGTATAAATGAAAAAAATTGAAGCCATTATTAAACCCTTTAAGCTGGATGATGTCAAAGAGGCGTTAAGTGAAATCGGGGTCTACGGCATGACCGTTACAGAGGTCAATGGATACGGCCGGCAAAAAGGGCATAAGGAGATCTATCGCGGCGCAGAATATGTTGTTGACTTTGTACCAAAAATAAAAATTGAAATTGTTGTGCCCGACCAGCGGCTTGACCAGACCGTGGAAACCATCCGGAATGCAGCTAACAGCGGTAAAATCGGTGACGGTAAAATTTTTGTGCTGCCGGTGGATAGGGCTATCCGGGTCAGAACCGGTGAAAGCGGCGATGATGCAATTTAAGGCCCATGGTCAAACTCAATTTGTGGTATGGTCTTGATTTATGATAAAATTATTGAGAAAAGTCTATTTGGTGCTTCACCTCCAAGGTGACAGCCAGAATCAAGATTCTCCAATTGTTTCAAACCCCTTGAAATGTTGTGTTGCGGATTTAAGGTTAATATAGATAGAAAGGCAAAAAAATGACACCCAAAGATGTACTGGCAATGGCAGAAGAGAATGGCATTAAAATCGTTGACATCCGCTACATGGACTTCATCGGCACCTGGCAACATTTCAGTATACCTGTATCAGAACTCACAGAAGTTTCTTTTGAAGATGGATTTGGCTTTGACGGTTCGTCCATGAGGGCATGGCAGAACATTGATAACTCTGACATGAACGTGATTCCCGAAGCGAGTACGGCAAAAATTGATCCCTTTTTCAAAGAACCGACTCTGGTTGTGCTCGGCAACATCCATGATCCCATCACCGGCGAAGCCTACTCCAGGGATCCGCGTGGTATCGCCAAACGGGTGGAAACGTATATCAAAAGCACCGGTATTGCCGACACCATCTTTGTGGGGCCTGAGCCCGAATTTTTTATCTTTTCCAATATCCGTTACGCATCAGATCCCCACGCATCCTTTTTTGAGATTGATTCTCCGGAAGCGCACTGGAACATGGGTGACGGGGCCGAACCCAACCTGGGATACAAAATCAGACCTCAAGAGGGGTATTTCCCTTTGCCCCCCACAGACCAATATCAGGACATGAGAACCGAGATGATGCTGACCCTGGAGGATCTGGGTATTGAGATGGAATGCCAGCATCACGAGGTTGCCTCTCCCGGACAGGCTGAGATTGACCTTCGGTTTGACTCCCTGCTCAAAATGGGGGACAAGCTTGCCTGGTTCAAATATGTATTGAGAAATGTGGCGGCAAAATATGGACAATGCGTCACCTTTATGCCCAAACCCATCTATGGTGACAATGGTACCGGTATGCACACCCATATGAGTTTCTGGAAAGACGGCGAGCCCACATTTGCCGGTAACAAATATGCCGGCCTGTCCGACAACGCCCTGTGGTCCATCGGCGGTATCATAAAACACTGCAAAGCCCTGTGCGCCATGACCAACCCCACCACCAACTCCTACAAGCGTCTGGTGCCCGGTTTTGAGGCCCCCATTAAACTGGCTTACTCCAGCCGTAACCGTTCTGCTGCCATCCGTCTGCCCATGTACTCCGGATCTCCCAAGGCCAAACGCATTGAATTCCGTACACCTGATCCTTCAGCCAACGGTTATATGGCGTTTGCTGCCATTGCCATGGCCATGATTGACGGCATTCAAAACAAGATCGATCCGGGCGATCCCATGGATAAAAATATTTATGACCTGCCTCCTGAAGAGCTTGTCGCGATTCCGTCCGCACCGGGCTGCCTTGAAGAAGCCCTTGAATCTCTTAAGGCAGACCATGACTTCCTGCTCAAGGGTAATGTGTTCACCAGGGACGTTATTGACTACTGGATTGACTACAAAATGGAAAACGAAGTCAAACCCGTTATCAGCCGTCCGCATCCCCATGAGTTTTACCTGTATTTTGACATTTAAAAAATCAGTCTGCCTACTAGGCCTGACCCGGCAAACGGGCCTTCGGAACGCCTTGGTTGTTTTCCGGGCCCGTTTTTTTGCTATATCCGCCTGCCTGTGACAGATCTTGAAGCGAAATCCCATGAAAATGAGAACCAATTTTCACAAATTTTGTTGTTAATAGTCGGACTATTGACATAAAATTTGGGGGAATTGGGGCCATTTTCATGAGATTGCAGCCGATTCATCAATTATCAAACAGGCTCTAAGGGAGCAGATACCGAACATATGAGAAATTCCCACCGATCCCCGAAATTCATCCTGAACGTTGTTGCGGCGCTGATCATCTGTTTTTCTGTTCATCTTTGCTATGCTCAGCAGTCTGCTGCGCCGGCGGACGGTACCGGTCAGGCCAATGAATTTGAGCTGCTTATCCAGCGGCTTGTCCAGGATGGGTTTGATCAGGAAAAGATCAACGCCCTGTTTGATAATAAAATGGTTTCATTTGATCCAGGGGGCGTTTCTCTGTTTTTTATCCATTCGGAATCCAGTCTTAACTATGACCAGTTTTCTTCTCCAAAATCCATCGCCAATGCCCAAAAGTACATGGTTGTGCACAGGGAGAGCCTTGATAGAGCTCAGAAACAATTTTCAGTGGACAAGACCATCATTACAGCCATTCTTATGGTGGAAACCCGGCTGGGCACATACCTTGGCAGGCGTACGGCGATAAACACCTTGTCCACCATGGCAGCGCTAACGGACAAAACACTTGCCCAAAGAGTCTGGGATGATATACCAAATAATAAAAAACCTGCGCGGGAGTCTTTTAATCAAAAGGTGGTCCGGAAAAGCAGATGGGGATATGAGGAGCTTAAAGCGTTGATCAGCTATGCCAATCGTGAAGGGATCGACCCTGTTACCATTAAATGCTCTTACGCCGGAGCCATGGGTATCCCTCAGTTCATGCCCTCCAACGCGCTGACATTGGCAAGGGATGGTAATAAGGACGGGCGGGTGGATTTGTTTGACCATGATGACGCCATTTTTTCCGTCGCCAACTATTTAAAACACCACGGCTGGGAAGCGGGCTTAAGCCGAAAGCGCCAGCATGAAGTCCTGTTCAAATACAACCATTCCAACTATTATGTAGATGCACTGCTTAAAATTTCAGACAAATTAAAATAACGGCAACTATTTGACCCGCAACAAAAGCCTGAAACCAGGTCAATGGGTTTATAACACATCGGGAAAAGTAAATGATACCTGAAGCTCTTCTTCTCTATATCCTTCTTATTGTCGGCATCTCCTTTGTCTTGACTATGCTTGCTTTGATCGACCTGCTGAAAAAAGATTTCCCCACACCAAAAGAAAAATTTGTCTGGCACATTGTGGCCATTGTTCCGGTCATCGGCTGGCTTTTCTACTTTGTCCTGGGCGCTAAAAAGGGCACCCGTAAAAACTTTGATTCAAATTAAATTCAAAGGGTAAGACGTTCTATACTCATAGGTTTCCAATACCCTGAAATGCTTTGATTTTAATTTTCATTGACTTTTAAATTCAGCCGTTATAAATACTTAAGCTCTATAATGATTATGTGGTCCCATCGTCTAGCGGTTAGGACGCTGGCCTCTCACGCCGGAAACCCGGGTTCGATTCCCGGTGGGATCACCAGTAAGAGCCTGTTTGATAATTGATGAATCGGCTGCAATCCCATGAAAATGGCTCCAATTTTCATGAGATTGCGCTTCGATCCCCTAATTATCAAACACGCTCTAAGGCGCTGGTGTAAAATTATGCTGCTCAGCTTATACAGGTCAAGTTGTACTATTTACCTGCTATCCATCAGTCAAGATCAAACCGGTCCAGATTCATCACTTTATCCCATGCTGAGATAAAATCGTCCATGAATTTTTCCCTGGCATCATCCGCACCATACACCTCGGCGATGGCCCTGAGTTGGGAATTGGCGCCAAACACCAGATCCACCCGGGTGCCGGTCCACTTCAGTTCCCCGGTCTTGCGGTCACGGCCTTCAAAAATATCCTGATCCCCTTCACTGGGGGCCCATTCTGTCCCCATATCCAAAAGGTTGACAAAAAAATCGTTGGTCAGGCAGTCTTTATTTTGGGTAAAAACGCCGTGCCCAGACTGTCCAACGTTGGCGCCCAGAACCCGAAGACCGCCCACAAGGACCGTCATTTCAGGGGCTGTCAGGGTCAGCAGCTGGGCGCGGTCCACCAGCAGTTCCTCCACTGGTACACTGAACCTTGCCCGTTGATAGTTGCGAAACCCGTCCGCTGCCGGTTGAAGGACATTGAAGGTGGCCCCATCGGTCTGAGCCTGGGATGCATCCGTACGTCCCGGCGCAAATGGCACCACAACATCCCTGCCCGCATTTTCAGCGGCCTGCTCAATGGCGGCGCATCCGCCCAGCACGATTAAATCGGCCAGGGACACTTTTTTATTGCCGGACTGCCCATGGTTAAATGTGTGTTGAATGCCTTCAAGAACACCCAGCACCTTTTCCAGCTGCTCAGGCTGATTCACCTCCCAGTCCTTTTGGGGAGACAGGCGGATCCGGGCTCCGTTGGCCCCGCCCCGTTTATCAGAACCGCGGAAGGTGGATGCCGAGGCCCAGGCCGTGGACACCAGTTGAGAAACGGATAGCCCGGATGCCAGAATGTCGGCTTTAAGGCGGTCAATATCGGCATCATCAATCAACTCATGGTCCACTTCAGGCACAGGATCCTGCCAGATCAGTTCCTCTTTGGGCACCTCTGGCCCCAGATAACGGGACCGGGGCCCCAGATCTCTGTGGGTCAGCTTGAACCAGGCCCGGGCAAAGGCATCGGCAAAGGCGTCTGGATCTTCATGAAACCGCTTGGCAATGGGTCTGTACACCGGATCCATCCTGAGTGACAGGTCCGCTGTGGTCATAATGGTTGTCACTTTTTTGGAAGGATCATGGGCAGATGGGGCCAAATCTTTATCTTCCGGATTCACAGGCACCCATTGCTGTGCACCGGCAGGGCTTTTCACCAGATTCCAGTCATAACCGAAAAGCATGTCAAAATAACCGGAATCCCATTGAGTCGGGTTGGGCGTCCATGCGCCTTCGATACCGCTTGAAATCGTATCGTCGCCTTTACCGCTTTTAAAGCTGCTCTTCCAGCCCAGTCCCTGCTGCGCTGTGTCGGCTCCTTCCGGTTCCGGTCCGACATGTTCGGGACTGCCGGCACCATGGCATTTGCCAAATGTGTGGCCCCCGGCCACCAGGGCCACGGTCTCCTCATCGTTCATGGCCATGCGGGCAAAGGTTTGCCGGACATCCATTCCCGATGCCAGGGCATCGGGCTGGCCATCAGGGCCTTCGGGATTCACGTAGATCAGGCCCATTTGAACGGCGGCCAGTGGATTTTCCAGGTGTCGTTCTCCAGAGTATCGATTCTCATCCAGCCATTGGGTCTCTGTCCCCCAGTAGATATCCTCTTCAGGTTCGTACACATCTTCCCGGCCGCCGGCGAACCCAAAGGTCTTAAACCCCATGGACTCCAGCGCAACATTGCCCGCCAGTATCATCAGGTCCGCCCATGAAATTTTATTGCCGTATTTTTTCTTGATGGGCCAAAGCAGCCGACGCGCCTTATCCAGGTTCACGTTGTCGGGCCAGGAGTTCAACGGTGCCAGGCGCTGGTTTCCGGTGCCTGCTCCACCCCGGCCGTCCCCCATGCGGTAGGTGCCGGCGCTATGCCATGCCATGCGGATAAAAAGGCCGCCGTAGTGGCCGTAATCAGCGGGCCACCAGGACTGGGAATCGGTCATCAGCGAATGAAGATCTTTTTTCAACCCCTGGTAATCCAGGGTGTTGAATGCTTCGGCATAATTAAACGCCCTGCCCATGGGGCTGCTCTTGGATGAATGCTGGTGTAAAATCTTAAGATTCAGCTGGTTGGGCCACCAGTCACGATTGGTTGTTCCCCCGGCTTTGGGGAGATGTTGCTGAGCGGTTTTGCCCGTTACCGGACATTTGATTTCATGGGTTGACATGCCTGCTCCTTTCATTTGTTAATCATAGTTAAAAACGAATTAATACCTAATAATAATTATTATCATTTATAGGGCAAAAAAATTTAACCGTATTACCGGTCTTTATTTTCAGCCCTGCAATCGCTGCAAATACCGAAAAAATCCAGCCGGTGATTTAAAATCTTAAAGTTGGTTTCTAACGCAACTTCCTGGGTCATATGATTCAGGCTGTCCAGATCCGGATCAACGATCTTATGACACTTGATACAAACCACATGGGGATGGGGATAGGGTTTATTGCCGTCATACCGGTTGCTTCCATCCGGGAATCCCAGTTCAAGCACTTCCCCAAGCGACTTAATTAAAACGATATTTCTATACACCGTGGCAAGGCTCATGGTGGGAAAATCATGTTTGATCTGATTGAAAATATCTTCAACGCTGGGGTGGGTATCGCTTTTAGAAAGGATCTTCACAATCGCCATGCGCTGGGGGGTGATCTTGTGTCCCTTTTCCCTGAGTCTTTCAATCATGGTGTCAAATCGGTTTTTATGATCCGCCAACGGTCCGCCTCTCTCTATAAATGATAATTATTTTCAATTAGCATCCATTTCCAATTATGTCAACTGTATTTTTACATGGTGTTAAGAGCGTGTTCGATCCCCTAATTATCAAACACGCTCTGAAAACGGGAGGTTTTATTTTGATCATGAGCCTGAATTTTTTTTGCAGATTAGTGAAAATCAGTGAAAATTGGACATTTACAGACTGCTTTCAATATGGTAAGTAAAAACTAGTATTAACAGTTATACCACAAAAAGTTCAAAGCTGTCCTGTCCTGTCCTGTCCTGTCCTGCTTTATGGTTATTTGGTTACATAACGTCGTTAGAGGGGCATATGCTTATTTAAAGGAGAAAAATGGATCATGCCAACTGTATTCAAAGCTAAATATTCAACAAAAAAATTGCTTCCGGTTTTATTTAAAAAACCTGACAATTCTCGGTCTTTCTTGCAAACACTGCTTTCTGTGGGCATGTTTTTCTTATTATTCTTTATTGCTCAGGGCGCCGTTTTTGCAGATCAGGTCTCCTATACCTATGATGATGCAGGCAGGCTTACGGCCATGTCTTATGCAGATGGGTATAAAATTACACAGGTGGCGTTCAATTATGATTCCACAGGCAATCCCACCTCAAAAGAGGTGACGGAAGTTATTCAGGATGCAGACGGGGATGGAATGCCGGATGGTTTTGAGACGTCTAACGGTTTTGATCCTGAAGATCCTTCCGACGCAGCCCAAGACGCCGATGGCGATGCCTTGACCAATCTTGAAGAATATGAACATTCAACAGATCCTTTGCTGGAAGATACAGACGGCGACGGGTTTTCAGACTCGGTCGAGATTTTTGCCGGATTTGATCCCCTGGATCCGAGTGACCATCCTGAAGCTACGGCCGTGCCTGCTGCAGGAACTTTCGGGATTGTCATGCTTATACTCCTGTTATTGGCCGCAGGTATCCGAAACTCTGGGCGGGTGAATGCCGGAACGGCTGCAGCCGTACTCCTGGCGTTGGCCATGTTTTTCCACGGGGCCGATGCCTTTGCCGGTGCAAAAGGCCCTGGCTGGTACAGTGGCAGCGGTGAGACCGTCACGCCTGAACAGGCTGCCGAGTATTTTACAAAGATCAAAACTCAGGCAGGGACCAAACAACTGCTTTCAAAATCCGGATCTGCTGTGGAGGCCATCCCTGAAATCATTGAACTGGCAAGAGCCCTTCAGCATGACCCAAAGCTGATCTACGAATATGTCCGGAACCATGTGGATTATGTGCCTTATTTCGGCTCTCTGAAAGGTGCGGCCCTGACCTTTTTTGACGGGGCCGGCAACGACTTTGACCAGGCCTCTTTGATGATTGCCCTGCTCAGGGAAAGCGGATACCAGGCCCAGTATGTATATGGACAATTGGACATCCCTTACTACGGAAGCCCTGATAATAAAGATCTGCAGCATTGGTTGTCCGTAAGCGCCGATCCTGTCTTGATTCAGCAGGTGCTGTATAACGGGGGTATTCCCAATGAGTACAACGGGTATTACTGCCGCATGAACAGGGTCTGGGTCAGTGCGGTCATTAGCGGAAACACCTATGTATTCGATCCTGCATTCAAGGTTTACGAAACCACATCAGGCATAGACCTTTCCACAGCCATGGGGTACAACCGGTCATCCCTGCTTTCGGCGGCCGG